>Ga0209736_1000212_pt1 | contig 18497 bp, 16 predicted proteins | sample BlaSpr_A8_Ref_M3_FD_187992 | JGI IMG/M metagenome (GOLD analysis project Ga0209736, IMG submission 187992) | Forest soil microbial communities from Thunder Bay, Ontario, Canada - Black Spruce, Ontario site 2_A8_Ref_M3 (SPAdes) (version 2) | ecosystem: Environmental > Terrestrial > Soil > Boreal...
GCCGCTGCGCAGCACGTCCGGCAGAAGTTTGGTCCCGCCCGCGCCAATCAGCCAGTGGCCTTCTTTGCTGATGCCGATGGGCACAGCTTCGTATTTGTCGGGATCGAGCCCGCGAATTACGGAAGCAGCGGAGGCGAGAGAGACTTCATGTTCGCCAGAGCGCCCGCCAAAGAGGATGCCGACTTTGAGCCGTTTCTTTTCCGGAGTCACGCTAAGTATTTTTTCAGAAAACGCGGCGGCACTAAAGAGGAGAGGCGCGGAAAGTTTCCAGGAGGTGCAGCGGGCAAATCCGAGGCGGGCGCACCGCAGACCGTTCGAGACTCAGGGCAAGCGGAAGTCCGCGCTACCGGAGTTGGCGTGGGCTCGCAGGTGCGTCCCGATTCTCGTCGGGTAACCCCCCTGTAATCTGGCAGATAATAGATTATGTCGCATTACGATTGACTGGCAATGTGCATCGTCTTATATTTTTCGCGCTCCGCTGGGCCGCAGCAATCACTCCGAACCAGAATCGAGGATCTATATGCCACGGAAAGCGCGCACGCCCCTTTCTCAACCCATCTTTGGTGAGCCCGTTTTCAACGAGCCGGTCATTACTCCCGATCCGAGTGGTTTCACGGTGCCGCATCCTTCGGATAACCAGCTCTTCGGGCAGATTAGCAATTTGCTTACCAAAGATGTTGTGGGCTTCGATCCTTCGCGCGGCAAGCCTGGCGACCTATACACACTCGCACAGGCTTTGGGGCCGCATGGGCCGGAAATCGTGAACGGCATTCAGGGCAACGGCAAGATTGTTTTCCATTCGGCAGGCGACACGGGCGCTTCGAACAGTCAAAGATTGGGCAACGAAGTGAGCGTAGCGGATCAGGTGACCGAGGATATTCATTCGGCGGCAACGGCGGACCGGCCGGCGTTTTTTTATCACCTGGGAGATGTGGTCTACAACTTCGGAGAATCCAAATTCTACTTCGATCAGTTCTACGACCCGTACCGCAACTATCCCGCGCCTATTCTGGCGCTGGCCGGGAATCATGATTCGTTTATTGTACCCGGCACGCCGAAGGCGCAAGATCCGTTGGTGATTTTCAGCCGCAATTTCTGCGCGGCTGCTCCGGCCATTACGCCGGAAGCGGGTTCGCTGCATCGCACGGCCATGACGCAGCCCGGAGTGTACTTCGCGCTGGATGCGCCTTTCGTGCGCATTATCGGGCTGTTCAGCAACGCGCTGGAGGATCCGGGGGTAATTTCGAGCCAGGGAGGCAAGTTTGCGGCGGTTCCGGACCTGCAACTGGCTTATTTGACGGCGCAACTGCAGCGCGTGAAGGACGAGAAATATAAAGGAGCGGTGTTGCTGGCCGTTCACCATCCGCCTTTCAGCTATTCGCCGGCTCCGCAGAAGCCAGGTTCCGGCGGCAACCACAGCAGCAGTACGGACATGCTGCGGGAGATTGACACCGTCTGCAGCAAAGTGGGGGTGTATCCGCACGCGTTCCTTTCCGGGCACGCACACAACTACCAGCGGTATACGCGGACGGTACATTTTGGCGGGCAGGATTTCGACGTGCCGTTCGTGGTCTGCGGCGACGGAGGCCACAACGTGAACTTTCTGGTGCAGTCGCGAGCGGGACAACCGCCGCGGGACCCGACGAACGGCTCGGTGGTGAGCTACCTGGAACAAAAGCCCGCGGTGGATGCGCGCGGGCTTTTGCTGGAGCGATTCGATGACCGCAATTTTGGCTATTTGCGGGTTTCGGTGGACAAGGCGCAACTGCGTATCGGGTTCCATCAGGTGAGCACCGGGAGCCTGGCGCAATCGCTGGCGGATATGGTGACGGTTGATTTGGCCAGCCACACGATGGTGTCTAACTGATTTTGCAGGCTGCTGCAGGCCTGCGCTTGATGAATTGTTTAGGGCAGCGCGTCGATCGTGAAGATTGAGAAGTGAGTTCAGACGTCGGGAGTTACAAGGGCGGCGAGGCGCTTTGGGGCAGCGAGCAGATAGCTGGTGAGCAGGAGTTCGCGGACTTCGTCCCAATCGATTTTGCCGATGTCGAGGCGGAGGGCGACCCAGCCGCGCGGGCCGATGTAGGCGGGCAGGTAGTAGCGCTTGGGTTGCGCTCTGGCGAGGGCGGCGTTTTCTCCGGGGAGGACTTTGCAGGTGACGGCGACGATGCCGTCGCCGTGATGATTGTCGAGGAAGTAGGCGAAGGTTTTCTTGCGCACGAGGAATTGCGCGTGGGAGGCGTGGATTTTGCGTCGGGTTTCCGGGAGAGCCAGGGCGAGCTTGGTAAGCGGGGCCAGATGGGGGTTGGCGGCAGAGTTTTTGGCCATGTGGGCCTCCGACGGGAGTTTACCGGAACGATTCTTCCCGGGCTGAAAAAAAGCGTCCGCGCAAAAGACGCGCGGCCGGTACGAGACTCAAGACAGTGGCCCGGGGGAGTACGCTCCGTGCATATATGCCATGCAGCGTCAGGAGTTCCGGTGAGATAATATTAGTTGCAATCGGAGGCGGTGATGGCGAAGGAAGCGGAAAGCGTAATCGTGCAAGACCCTGAGACCCTAAGCGGGGCGCCGGTGTTTCGCGGTACGCGCGTCCCGTTTCTGGCGCTGCTGGATTATTTGGAGGGGGGAGAAACGCTTGACGAGTTCTTGAAGCAATTTCCGGGCGTTAGCCGTGAAAGTGCGATTGCGGCCCTGGAAGAGGCCAAGGCGCTAGTCCTGGCGCGCTTCGGGAAATGAGAGTGTTGATCGACGAGTGCCTGCCGGCCGAACTTCGAGACCTGCTGGCGGAATTCAGTTACGAATGCGAGACGGTTCGTGGAGCAGGTCTTGGAAGTAAGAAGAATGGTGAACTTCTGACGCTCGCGGAAGGCTCGTGGGATGTCCTAGTGACTAGCGACAAAAGCATCAGATTTCAGCAGAACATGGCGGGGAGAAAAATCGCAGTTCTCATGTTACGGGCGAAATCGACCCGCATCGCCGATTTGATTCCGCTCATTCCCGCTTGCGCAGAGGCCCTAGAGCTCATTCGACCGGGCGAGGTGCGGGAGGTCGGGTAGGGGCGCGGCCGGGACTGCGAGCCGGAGCGGCCCGCCTCAGAAGGCGGGCCCTACGAGGAACGGGACCTCGCGCAATGCTGCGTTGGGTGCCGAGGTGGGGCGCAGCAGTGCTGCGCCCCTACTGGTCGGCGCCTACATTTTTGCTGGTGCGGCTGCCGGCATTTTGTTGGATTGCGGGATGGGGAGTTTGCCGTCGGCGTTTTTGGTTAGGGCGATGAATTGCGGGTCTTCGCGGAGTGAGGCGAAGACGGCGTCTACGCGGGCTTCCATCATTTCTTTGGTGCGGACGGCGTCGTAGCGTTCGTATTGGAAGAAGTGGCGCTTAAGCAAGTCGAGGGCTTTTTGTTTTTGGCCCAGTTGGGCGTAGATGGCGGCCAGGTTGTAGGAGCCCATCAGCATCCCTTCGTTTTCCTTCGCGATTTTGAGGGCTTCGTCGCCGTGGCCATTTCCCGCGAGGAAGGCCGCGGCAAAGACCATGTTGTAGGGATCGGTGGGATCGAGTTTGGTGGCTTCGCGGGTGTAGTAGTCGGCTTTGGCGGTGTCGCCTTCGGAATTCCAGTAGACGGCGAGATTGCGGTACGCGAGCGCGAGCGGAAATTCGCGGACGGAGGCTTCCATCAGGTGCAAGCCTTTGAGGAAATCGCCTTCGTGGATGGTCATTTTGCCGAGACCGTGAAGGGCGACGGCGCGCGATAGCGGATCGGCGGGCATGTCGAGAATGGCCTGGAATGTTACGCGGGCTTTGTCCCAATCGCCGAGCTCGTGGCGATAGAGTTCGCCGAGATAGCGCAGCGGCACGGGATCGGCGGGATCCATGCGGCGGGCTTCGCTGTAGAGGCGTTCGGCTTGTTCGTAGCTGTCGTTCATTTCCGCTGCGAGTCCGCGCTTCATGACTGATTCGATCTGAGCGCTTTTGGCGGGATCCATGACCGGCGCGTCAAAAAGTTTCGCCTCGACGGTTACGCCGAGTTTTTTCAATTCCTTGGCGGCGTCTTTGGCTTTGCCCGGGAAGAGGCATTTTTCGTCAAGCACGGAGCGGTAAATGGGAATGGCGCTTTCCTTGTCGCCAGACTTGGCTTTTTCCTTGGCGTCTTTCAGGCGCTGCTTGACGGCTTCTTCGCGCTGCTTCATTTCGGATTCGACGAGTTTTTCGATTTGATCGACTTTGAGGAAGCCGTTGTTGTTCTGGACCTTGTTGATGACCGTGCCGTCGGATTTGGCGAGGACCACCACCGGAAGCTTTTCGCCGCTGAGGAACTTTTGGCCGAGCGGAGTGGCCGCGTCGGCGACGCCCATGGTGACGCACTGCGTGGCGTACATGGAAAGGCTGCGCGAGTTGCGCAAGCTGGACTTCTGGAATTCGTCGGCGGAAGACGGGAACCAGTAAACCACGAGGCCTCCGGGCGCGGGCGCTTCTTCCGGTTTGAGCGTTTTCCAGGGGACTTGGTAGACCTGCGTGTCGCCCGCGCCGCTGCCCATGCCTCCGGTGCCGCCTCCACCACCACCGCCGCAAGTGGCCCAGTCCGGCGCCGGCAACAACAGCAGAACCAGGAAGAGTGCGCTCACGCGGGAAATCTGTTTTCTCATTACGCTCATCTTAGCCTCGCGAAGAAGTTGGCACGATCGCACGCGGCGTCGTACTGTAGCAGCGATATTCGCTTGGGTTTGATGCGCGCTTGGGGTGATACGCCGTACGTTGCAAGTATTGTACGACAGCTGGGTGCGGGGATGGAGTACGGATTTGTTGATTGCGGGATGATGTCCGCGCTCGCCGGGCTAAAGCCCGGCGCCTACATTGTGCTTAAAGGATTTTTTGGCCCAGGGCGGAGAGGACTAGTTCTACTCCTAGGAGGGCGGTGCGGTTGTGTTCATCGAGGATGGGATTGATTTCGACGACTTCGAGGGAAACCATGGCTTCGCTGTCGGCGATCATTTCCATGGCGAGATGCGATTCGCGGTAGGTGACGCCGCCGCGGACGGGCGTGCCGACGCCGGGTGCGTCGGATGGATCGACGAAATCCATGTCCAGGCTTACGGCGATGCCGGCGGTGTCGTCCATGGCGTATTTCAGGGCGTCGGCCATGACTTCACGCATGCCGCGTTCGTCGATATCGCGCATGGTGAAGACGTGGATGCCGGATTTTTTTACGATTTTGCGTTCCTGCGCGTCCAGATCGCGGGCGCCGACGATGACGATGTTGCCGGGTTCGGCTTTGGGCTTGAAGCCCATGAGATCGACTAGCTCGGTGGCGCCGTAGCCCATGATCGCGGCTAGGGGCATGCCGTGGACGTTGCCCGAGGGGGAGGAGTCCGGCGTGTTCATGTCGCCGTGGGCATCGAGCCAGATGTAGCCGATTTCTTTTTTGTCTTTGCGGAAGTGCGAGGCGACTCCCGCGGCGACTCCGGCGGCGATGGAGTGATCTCCGCCGAGGACCAGCGGGAGAAAACCTTCGGCGAGAGATTTTTCGGCGGTTTTGGCGAGGTCCAGGCAGGTTTCGGCGATTTCCTGCAAGTACTTGGCGCGCTTTTCGCCGACGGGCATTTCCTCGGGTTGCTTCACTTCGAGATTGCCGATGTCTTCGACTTGCAGACCGAGCTTTTTGATGGCGGTTTGCAGGCCGGCGCCGCGAAGGGCGGACGGGCCCATGTCTACGCCACGGCGGGATTGGCCGAGGTCCATGGGTACGCCGATGATGCGAACTTTTTGCGGCATGTGAGATCCAAGGGCGGTGACGGGTGACTCGTGATTGGTGACTGGCTGAGCTGCACAGGCGCGGCGCGCCAGTCACTAGTCACCATGCACCAGTCACTTACGCCGCACTAAGGATACACGCGGTAAATCATGCGGGGGAAGGGGATGACCTCGCGGATGTGCTCGGTGCCGCAAATCCAGGCTACGGTGCGTTCGAGGCCGAGGCCGAAACCGGCGTGAGGGACGCTGCCGTAGCGGCGAAGGTCGAGATACCACTGGAAGGGCTCGATGGGTAAGTTGTGTTCTTTCAAGCGTTTAAGGAGAAGATCGTAGTCGTGGATGCGCTGGCTGCCACCGATGATTTCGCCGTAACCTTCGGGGGCGATCATGTCGAAGGCGAGAGCGAGGTCGGGGCGGTCGGGGTCGGGCTGCATATAAAACGCTTTGATGGCCGTCGGGTAGCGGTGAATCAGGACCGGGCGGTCGAAATTTTTGGAGATAAGGGTTTCTTCATCGCCTCCGAAATCGTCGCCGAATTTGGCGGGATTGCCCGCTTGCTGCAAGACCGCGATGGCTTCTTCGTAAGAGATGCGCGGAAAAGGCGGCTTGATGTTTTCGAGTCTAGTGATGTCGCGTTTGAGCGTTTCGAGTTCGCGCGATTTATTTTTTACCACGGACTGCACGACGGCGCTCACCAGGCCTTCGCCGAGATTCATCATGTCCGGAAGTTCGGCGTAGGCGGCTTCGGGCTCGAGCATCCAGAATTCGGTGAGGTGGCGGCGGGTCTTGGATTTTTCGGCGCGGAAGGTGGGGCCGAAAGTGTAGACCTTGCCGAGAGCCATGGCGGTGGCTTCGATGTACAACTGGCCGGACTGCGTGAGGTAGGCTTTCTGGTCGTCGATGTAATTCACTTCGAAGAGCGTGCTGGTGCCTTCGCAGGCGGAGGGCGTGAACATGGGGGCGTCGGTGAGCGTGTAGCCCTGGCCGTCCATGTACTCGCGGGCGGCGCGGATGGCTTCGGCGCGAATGCGCAGAATGGCGGCCTGGCGCGGCGTGCGAATCCAGAGGTGGCGATGATCGAGCAGGAAATCGACGCCGTGTTCCTTGAGCTGGATGGGGAAAGGCGTGCTTTCGGGAACTTTCTGCACGATCTGGATTTTGCTGACGCCGATCTCGTAGCCGCCGGGAGCGCGCTGCTCCGCGCGGATTTTGCCGGTGACGATGACGCTCGATTCCTGGGTGAGGCCCTTGAGCGCTTCGAAAGCTTCGGGGCTTTCTTTGAGCGCGCAGACGCCCTGAATGATTCCGGTGCCATCCCGAAATATGGGGAACAGCAGCTTCCCCGATTCGCGCAGATTGTACAGCCAGCCGCGGATGGTGACTTCCTGGCCGTCGTACTGGCCAGCTTGTTCGATGGTAATGATGGTCATTAAGCGATTCCCAGTCGATGATGCAAACGAATAGTTTAGCAGAGAGCCTGGATTTGCATGGACGCTCGGGCGATCAGCGGTTACCCAAGGTGCGGATGGTGCCAAGACCGAGCAAGCGCTGGTCGGCCGTGACGAGCGTTAGGTCCAGGACCTGGGCGGTAGCGGCGAGGAAGCGGTCGGCGGGATCAGCGTGTAGAGAAAGCTGCTCAGCCGCGATGGCGATTTGATGTGTCAGTGGCGCCTGGTGGAAACCCGGAGTGGATTGGCGCAGCCACACCAAAAAATCCGCGCTCAGGCTAATTCGCTTCTTGCGATGCAACATCAGGGCTTCCCATGTGCTTATTGGTGACACCCACAGTTCATTCGCCGGATTGGCTAACTCTTGATGTGTCGACGCTGCAAGATGCTCCGGACTCTGCAGGAGCCAAATCCAGATGTGGGTGTCCAGCAGAAACTTCAATCGCGAAGAACCTCCCACTCGTCGGGATCGGATGCGGGCGAGATGATATCGCCGAGGATCTGAATCGAGTCTCGCATGGAGCCGAAAAGAGCCGCGCGGTCGACAACCGCAACGGAAGGAAAAACATCCGCAACAGGTTTGCCATGGCGGGTGATGCGAATAGGTTCTTTGGTCTTCTCGACTCGATCGAGGATAGCCAGGCACTTGGCCTTGAATTCGGAGATAGCAATTTCTTCCATGGCGCTCACCGGACCACATTATAGACTATGGTCAATATTATAGTCAATTCCAAGCCTTCTCGAAGCGGTCGAGCGAGGCGCGGGAGTTGGCCAGGAATTGGGCTACGTTGTGGGCGTCGGACCCGGTTTTTTCTTTTAGCTCGAGGGTTAGCGGGAGAGTTGCGGCATTTGGCGCGGTCTTCAGCATGGAGATCGCGGTTGGCCAGTCGATGCTGCCTTCGTAAGGCGGTAGGTGCTCGTCTTTTTCGCCGTGATTGTCGTGAAGATGGACGCCAGCCAGGGAATCGCGGAGCGGTTCGAAGGCGCAGAGGATGCGGCTGTCGTGCCCGGAGCTGGGGGAAATGTCGGTGAGGTTGGCGTGGCCGATATCGAAATTGAAGCGCAAGCCAAAGAGCCGGGTCTCGTCAACGAAAGAGCGCAGGTAAGCTGGCTCGCCCATTTCGCTGGTGGTGTTTTCCACGCAGATGGTAACGCCCGCGTGGCGCGCGTGCAGGATCAGGTGTTCGAGGGTGCTAAAAGCCGCGTCGCGTTTTTTCGGGTCGGCGGTCTCGCGGGAGCCGCCCATGTGCACGACCATGCGCTGGAAGGGCAGGTCGTCGGCAACGTCGATGGCGCGCTTGAGTTCGTCCATGGCATCGATGCGGCGGACGCGTTCGACTTCGCAGATGGAAAGAGGAATGCCGCCTTCGCGGGTGGAGCTGAGATCGCGGCTGCCGGGCGCGTGAATCGAGAGCAGCTTCAGGCCATTGGCTCCGAGAGCGCTGGCCATGGCGCGGATTTCAGGCTGCGAAGTGTAGTCGAAGTGTCCGCGCGAGAAGAAGATTTCAAGCGCGTTGAACCCGGCTCCGGCGATTAGCGCTAGAAGGTCGGGCGTTAGTTTTCGGGAGACGAACGGATAGGTGGAGAGGATTCTTTGCATGAGTGTAGTCGGCCAGGATTTGTGACGAGCAATATTAGAACACGATCTGGGCGGAGTGCAGAGGGTTCGCGGGATGAGGCGTCGAGAATGACAATTGTTGCGTGTCGTGTACGTGAGCGGTCCGCCTCAGAAGGCGGACCCTACGAAGAGCGGGCTAATAGCCTTGCGCGGAGCCTTCGTGGCGCGGGTCGGCTGCGCCGAGGCGGTCGTTGGTGGCCGGGTCGATGGCGATGGCGTTGACGAGGCCCATGCGATTGACGCGTTTGGTCTCGTGCCCCCGCGCATTCAACGCGGATTCGATGCTGGCGGGGAAATCGCGCTCCATCAGGATCCGGTCGGGCAGCCACTGATGATGGAAGCGCGGCGCATTGATGGCCGCTTGCGCTTCCATGCCCAGACGCATCCAGTTGAGGATGCTGAGCAGTGTAACGGAAATAATCGTAGGCCCGCCGGGCGAGCCGGTGACAAAGCTGAGCTTGCCGTCGCGAAGCACAATAGTCGGCGTCATGGAGCTGAGCGGGCGGTGGCGCGGCGCAATAGCGTTGGCATCGGACTGCATCAGCCCGAAAAGGGCGTTGGGGACGCCGGGTTGCGTGGTGAAATCGTCCATTTCGTCGTTGAGGAGAAAGCCGGCGGAGGAAGTGACGTGCGAGCCGTAGCTGTTATTGAGGGTAGTGGTGCTGGCGACGGCGTTGCCGGCGGCATCGACGACGGAGAAGTGCGTGGTGTGCGGGCCTTCGCCAAGGCTGACGATAGTTTGCGGCGCAGTCGCATTGCCGGCGGAGATGCCGCATTGATGCGGGCTGCCGGCGCGAATCACTTTGCTCGAGGAAGCGCGCCGCGGATCGATGGTGGCGGCGATTTCTTTGGCGTAACACGGATCGATCAGGCCGGCGACGGGCACATTGGCGAAATCGGGGTCGGCAAGATACGCGGCACGGTCAGCAAAGATGCGGCGCATCACTTCGGCAACCATGTGTACGCTTTCGACGTCCTCCCAACCCTTTAGCGGAACGCTTTGCAGCATGTTCAGTGCTTCGATGATGGCAACACCGCCGGAACTGGGAGGCGGCGCGGTAAGCACTTCCCAGGCGTGGCCACCCGAATCGTATTTGGCGTGCAGGACTTCGCGGATTTTCGGCTGATAGTTGGCCAGATCTTCGAGCGTGATCAGGCCGCCGAGGCGAGCCATATCTTCGGTGAGCAGGCGCGCGGTTTCGCCGCGGTAGAAATCGGCGGCGCCGAGCTTGCCGATGCGCTGGAGAGCGGCGGCGAGCTCGGGCTGGCGAAGCGTATCGCCGGCGCGGAACAAGTGGCCATCTTTCAGGAAGATGCGCCGGCTAATAGAGAATCTCTGCAGGTCCGGGCGCTGGGATTCGAGTTCGCGCGCCAGCCTTTCGCTGACCGGAAAACCCTCTGAGGCGAGGCGAATCGCGGTCTCCATCACGGCCGCGAGCTTCATGGTGCCGTAAGTCTTGAGCGCGAGTTCGAGGCCGGCGATGGTGCCGGGTACGGCGACCGAGCGCATGCCGATGACGGAGGCTTGCTTGTCCAGCGTGCCATCCGCGCCGATGTACATATCCCGCGAGGCTTTGCCCGGCGCCGTTTCGCGGTAGTCGAAGAAGGTGGTGCGGCCGTCGGCTAGGCGGACGAGCATGAAGCCGCCGCCACCGATATTGCCGGCGGACGGTTCGACGACCGCAAGGGCGAAAGCAGTAGCGACGGCAGCGTCCACGGCGTTACCGCCGCGCTGCAGGATTTCGAGGCCCGCGCGAGAGGCCAGCGGTTCGTCGGTAGCGACCATGCCGTGAGGCGCGCGGACGGCTTGCTGCGGCCAGGCGTCTCGCGAGGCGGGCGGCGGAGGGCGAAGCTCTGCTGCGGTTTGGGCTTGCGTGAACAGAGGCGCGGCGCCGAAAAGCAGCGCCACAAAAAGAATGGCGCAAAAGAGGCAGGAGTAGGAGGGAAAGGTCCGCGAAGTCATTTCGATTCAAGACACTAAGCAATTGAAGGCGCAGCGTCAAGCAGGCGAAAAGCGGGTACGCGGCTAGCTAAGACTTAGGCTTGGCTGAGAAATTCCACCGTCGGGGGACCCGGGAGCAAGCCCGCTTGGGTGCCACGGTCGATGAGTTCCTTAACGGCCTGCTTGCCGCGGTCGCCGTAGCCGAGGGTCCAGCGGTTGACGTACATGCCGACGAACTTGTCGGCGACCTCGGTTTCCATGTCCCGGGCGAACTGCATGGCGTATTTCAGGGCGTCATCGCGATGTTCCAGGCCGTACTCGACGCTTTCGCGAATGGTGCGCGCGATTTCGAGACCCAGGGCCGGGCCGAGCGACCGCCGCACGGCATTGCCGCCCAAGGGCAGGGGGAGTTGCGTCTGCTCCTGCCACCAGATGCCGAGATCGAGCACCCGGTGTAGGCCCATTTGGGGAAAAAGAAGCTGGCCTTCGTGGATCAGCAAGCCTGCTTCGACGACTTCGTTCTTGACGGCATCCAGAATCTTGTCGAAGGGCATGACCACCGGCTCAAAGTCTGCCTCGAAGAGTTTGAGGGTGAGATAAGCGGTGGTTTTCAGCCCCGGAACGGCGATTCGTTTGCCCTTAAGCTCATCCTTTTTCAACGATTTAGAAGAAACGACGATAGGGCCGTAGCCTTCGCCGAAGCTGGCCCCGCAGTCGAGCAAAATGTACTTATCGCGCAGCTCAGGGTAGGCCGCGAAGCTGATGGCGGTTACGTCATAGGTTTCGGTCTGGGCAGCTTCGTTCAGGGTCTGAATATCCGAGAGTACGTGGGTATATTTGTAACCGGGCGTCGCCAGCTTATGGGTAGCCAGGGCATAGAACATGAACGCATCGTCGGAGTCTGGCGAGTGCGCGAGCTTGATCTCGACGGGCTCTTTTTCAGTCTTCGATGCGGTCTGTCTGCCGGGCATAGGCCTGCCTGTTCTTTGGGGGGGCCTGACCTTGGTTCTCGCCGGGCGTATGCAGCCACCCACGAAACGACACCCTTACGGAGAGGACACGCCGTTGCAGGGAAATTGCGTGGCGTCTGGCCGGGCCCAGATTTCGCAACGCAAAGACTAGCACATTGCCTGGCGAGGGACAACGGAGCCGCCGCGCTCGGACGCCTATTCGCAGAGTGCGCAACGGGCGAGCGACAGACATTATGGATTACTTTCGGATGCGCGTCACTCGGGGCGCACTCGATTATTGTTCGCGGAGCAGGTTTGCCGGGTCCACGTGCAGGACGCGTCTCACGGGACCGGCGACGGAAAGCGATCCGGTGAGCAGCACCGTGAGTGCCACAGCGGCAAGTACGAATGGATCCTGCGCGGAGGCTTGGTAGACGATGGCGGAGAGTAGCCGGCTTGCCGCTACGCCCAACACAATGCCAACCGCAGAGCCGCTCCCGAGCACGATCAACATACGACCCAGCGCGGAGGAGAGAATCTGCTTCGCCTGCGCACCGAGCGCGACACGAATGCTCAGCTCGCGCAGCCGCTTGCTGACCGTATAGGACGCCAGGCCGAAGGTGCCCGCGATCGAGAGCAGCAATCCGAATGCGCCAAAGATGCCGAGGGCGATGGTAGCCACCTGGATTGGAAAAAAACTCAGCGCCAGCTGGGTGTTCCAGGGGCCCAATTCCCCAATAGGAACGGCGCGGTCCAGATCGCGGACCACTTCGCGAATGGCGGCTGCCATATCGGCGGTGTCGCGCCGGGTCCGCACGATGAGAGCCGTGCTGGTGTTCGCTTTCTGCGAGATCGGGAAGAACGCTGCGGGTTCCGGATCTTCACTGAGGATAAAGTATTTTCCATCTGCCACGATGCCCGCGATCTGGATCGACACACCGTCGCCGTTCTTAAAATAGCGCCCGACGGCGTGCTCGGAGTGGAAGAGCTCCCGCGCAAATTCCTGATTCACAATGGCAACCGGCGGAGTCTTTGCAGTGTCGGTAAAGCTGACATCGCGTCCCGCGAGCAGCGCTGTTCCAGCGGCGGTCAAATACCCAGGTGAGACGTCGTAGGTATAGGCATGAAATGCGCTGTGTGAGGGCCTGAAATCGCCACTTTCCTGAGAGAAGACAGCAGCGACGGATGTGTCGCCGGAGAGGGGCGTTGTATTCGCGTAACCTGCTGCTTCCACCCCCGGGATCTGCGAGGTCCTCTCCAGTAGCTGGCGCTGGAAATGGTCGGCGGCATCGCTGGTATAGGCAGCCTGGCTCAGATCGAATTGCGTAAGCAAAGCATTTTTCGGATGGAAACCCAGGTCCATGGTCAGCGCTCTGCCCAGTCCGCGCAGCGAGACAAAAGCAGCCGTCACGGTGACGCAGCAGAGCGCGATCTGCGCCGCCAGCAAGACATCGCGAAGCGCCCAGCGGCGTCCTGTGGAGGATAGGCTTCCGCCGCTCTTAATCGCCTCATTTGGATCGGTTTTGAATATCTGCCGCAGTGGTATCACTCCGAACAGCACGCCCGCGACCACCGAGATAAGGAACGCCATCAGGATTAACGACGGCTGCGGCAGTGCGAACAGGAACTGGAGAGGATATCGGGTGGGTGGATGCCAACTAGCCAGGCCCGTGAGCGCCATCCACGCCAGGAGGCAGGCGCCTGCGCCTCCTAGAATCGCAATCACAAAAGCCTCGACAAGGACTTGGCGGAGAATACGCCAGCGGCTCGATCCGATGGCCAAGCGGATGGCAATCTCGCGCGTGCGATCCGCCGTACGCGCCGCGAACAGGCTGCCAAGATTGGCGCAGGCGGCGAGCAGCACAATACCGGCCAGCCCCATCACCCCGGCCAGAAAACCGCGCGCCGGCCCGCCGATAAAGTCACCGATCAGACCAGGACGAGCCACCTTGAGTGCCAACCCCTCTTCCTCTTTCGGATGCTGCCGAGCAATGCGGTCAGTAATCGTTTTCAGTTCAGCCTGCACTTGGGGCGCGGTGACCCCGTCTTTCATGCGCACGACCGAAAAGAGATTCCTGCGGGTCCGCGACTCAAGCCAGTTGAACCCATCCAGCGACGCTTCATTGGCCATGGGAACGAAAATGTCGAGCTTCGCAATTTTTTCGGTCCCGTGGAAGCCTTCGGGCGTGACCCCGACGATGGTGTACGGATGCTTGTCAATGCGGACCGTCTTTCCCACGGTGTTGGGGTCCGCGCCAAAATCACTCTTCCATGCGGACCAAGAAATCACTGCAGACTCCGAGGCTCCGGGGTGATCGTCATCGGCGCGCTCCAGCAGACGCCCGAGGAACGGCTTGATACCGACGACCTCGAAGTATTGTCCGCTCACTTCGCATCCCCAGACAGGCCGGGTGACACCGTTGGCTTCCAAGCCAAACTCCTGAAACTCATAAGCGGCGACAGCAGAAAAGACCGTATTGTCATCGCGCACATCGCGCATTTGCGGATACGAAACAAAGGGGCCAGCGTCTTTGGGCTGCAGCGTCATCACCTGCTCTGCATGAGGCACATCCAGTTGCCGCAGGACTAACGCCTGCAGCACTCCGAAAACGATGACATTGGCGGCGATGCCGAGCGCCAGGATAAGCACCGCCGTGAGGGTAAAGCCGGGAGAGCGGCGCAACTGGCGAAGAGCGAATCGAAAGTCCTGCAGCAGGGAATCGAGAAACGCGCCCGTCCGCGAATCGCGCACTTGTTCCTTGACTTGCTCGACGCCGCCAAGTTCGATGCGGGCGGCGCGTTGCGCTTCGCGCGGCGGCATGCCCGCGCGAATGTTTTCCTCGATCAGCAGTTCGAGGTGCGCATGAACCTCTTGGTCGAGATCTACGTCCACACGCCGAGATAGAAAGAGATTTCGCAGGAAACTTCGGACTCTTGTACGGAGCGCCATGCTATGCACCTCAACAATCGAAACGACTAGAAATCAAATGCTATTCGTAACGCAAGGCAACCATGGGGTCTACTTTAGTGGCCCGCCGCGCCGGAATGTAGCAAGCCAGCAGCGCTGCCCCGATTAGCAGCAGCGTCACACCGCCGAAAGTCAGCGGATCGGTGGCGGTCACGCCAAAGAGCAGTGACTCCACGGTGCGCGTCAGGACCAGCGAACCGGCAATTCCAATCGCCACACCAATGAAAATGGTGCGCAACCCCTGGCCCAAGACCATCCTCAGAACGTCGCCGGAAGCCGCCCCGAGAGCGATACGCACGCCAATTTCGCGCGTGCGCCGGCTCACCGAATAGGCCATCACGCCAAACACTCCTGCGGTTGCCAGCAGCAGCGCGGTGATTCCGAAGAATCCGATGAGCATGACGTTGAATCTCCGCGAACCGAGCGAAGCGGAATACACCTGCGAAAACGTCCGGAACCTCGCCGGCATCTCCGGGTCCAGGTCGTGCAGCATTCCTCGCGCTGCCGAGGTGACCGACTGCGTGTCGGCATCGCTCAGCATCGTTAAAGTCATCGCCGCGCGCGGCCGCTGGAACAAATTCACGTACACCGTCGGACGCGGCGGCAGGTCGAGGCCATATTCGTGAGTGTCGCCAACGATCCCGACGATGGTCAGCAAACGCAAGTCGCCATCCATGTTTCCAAATTCAATGGTGTGCCCGATGGGGTCCTGATTGGGCCAGCGGTCGCGCGCCAGCGATTCGCTGATCACCGCAACGTGCGGAGAATTCGCGCCGTCACGTTCATCGAAGATGCGCCCGCGAATCAGCGGAATTCCGAGAACCTGGAAGTATCCGTCCGTAACCACGCCGAAATCCGCAATGCCAAGCCGTTCCTTTTGCTGCAGCAGCGCACCAAAACCATCCATGGTCTTAGGGACCTCATTCGGCGTCAGCAGTAGAAACATTCCGTCGGGAAGGCCGCCCTGATCCAGCGGCAGGCCGCTCGTCGCACCAACCTTGCGCACGCCCGGTATTTGTTTGAGCCGGTCAACCAGGTTGGAAAAGAAAATTCCCTGCCCCGCCTTGGCTTTGGGATCCTCGACCCACGGAAGCGAGACGTCCATGGTGACGATTTTATCCACGCGGAAGCCGGGATTCACTTCGAGCACTTTCATCAGGCTGCGCCCGAGCAATCCCGCTCCCACCACCAGAACCAACGTGATGGCCATCTGCGCCGCCACGAGTATCCGGCCGACGCGCTGGCTGCCTTGCGAACCCACCTGTCCACGCGCGCCTTCCACGAGGCCCTTGCGCAGATCGCCGGAAGTCGCCCGTGCGGCGGTGAACGCTCCGAGGCCGGCGGCGACCGCCGTGGAAAGCAGGAACGCGAAGGCAAGCACTGGAATACTGATCGAGACGCTGTCGAGTCGCGGCAGATTTGCCGGCGCCAGCGCAACTAATCCCGCCACGCCCCCGAGCGCTCCCAGCACGCCAAGGCCGCCGCCCACCAGTGAAAGCAGGAGTGCTTCGGTAAGGAATTGCCGGATCAGCCGTCCGCGCGCCGCACCGAGCGCGCTGCGAATGGCCAGCTCGCGCTCTCTCACCGACGCTTGTGCCAGCAGCAAATTCGCCACGTTCGCGCATGCCACCAGCAGCAGAAATCCCACTGCGCCGAGCAGGACCAGCAGCGGCGAGCGAGCCTTGCCGGTGATCGAGTCCTGTAGCGGGAGGACCATTCCATCCTTGAGGAGATACTCGCCTTGCTCGCTCGAGGTCTCGTGAATGTGCCGGGCGATCCCGCTGATATCTTGATTCGCTTGCTCGACCGTCACACCGTCGCGCAGGCGGCCGACCGCTCTGTAGTTATGCGACGTCCGGCTTTGGTTTTCGCCGTCCAAATCGGCCGGCAGCCACAAATCCACATCTGGCGGGAACTGAAATCCGGCCGGGAGCACGCCGATGACCGAGTAGATCGCGCCATCAATCTTCAGGTGCGCTTGCGAGAGATCGCGCGGCGATCCCAGATCCTGCTTCCAATATCCATAGCTGACCAGAACGGTGGGGCCGGCCCCTTTTTTCGCGTCGTCGGCGTTGAAATCGCGCCCGACGATCGGCTGAACTCCCAGGACCTTAAGAAAGTCGGGAGACACGCCCGCGACGGTTGTGCGTGTCGGCTGCGCCGCGCCCGAAATGGACGCGACATTGTCGTTGTACTTCGCAATTGCCCGAAAGCTGCGGTTTTGCTCGCGAAAATCGTCGAAGTTCGGGTCCGCAAGCCGCATCGGCCGGTCCTTTGTGCTCACCTCGAAAATGGCCATGATGCGGTCCGCATCATGGTACGGCAGTGGCCGCAGCAACACGCCGTAGACCACGCTGAAGATCGCCGTGGTTGCGCCGATGGCCAGCGCGAGGGTAAACACCATAACAGCGGTGGTGCCGGGGTTCTTGCGGAGCTGGCGGAAACCGTAGCGGCAATCGGAGAGCACCGAGTGGAACCAACTGCCGGTGCGCTCTTCGCGAACTTGTTCTTTCACTTGTTCGATCCCTCCAAGTTCTATCCGCGCGGCGCGTTGCGCTTCCTGCGGCGGCATGCCCGCTCCAATGTTTTCCGCTATCAGCATTTCGAGGTGGGAATGAACCTCCTCGTCGAGGTTTGCTTCCACGCGACGAGATGAAACAAGATTTCGCAGGAAGCTTTGCAGTTTTACAAAGAGTGGCATGCTGAAATTCTCTAGGATGCTTGCAATGCTCGAGCGATGGCCCAGGAAATGCGGTCCCATCTCTTGGTTTCCACTTCCAGTTGTTTCCGTCCAGGCTTGGTCAAGCGGTAGTATTTCGCGCGGCGGTTGTTTTCCGATTCTCCCCAGAAGGACGAGATCCAGCCCTCTTCCTCCATGCCGTGCAGAGCCGGAAAGAGCGAGCCTGGTTTAACGGCAAAAGTGCCGCCGGTGATCTGCTGGATTCTGCGCGAAATTCCCAAACCGTGCATCTCGCCGGCGACCAGCGATTTCAAGATCAGCAGGTCCAAAGTCCCCTGCAAAAGCGTTGTCGATTCAGGATTCAATTTGCCTCCTATCGGGTATCTATAGGGATGATAGGACGCTACGTATAGACTGTCAATAGGAAAGAAACGTCAGCGACGATCGAGGGCAGCCAGCAGCGTCGCAGGAGTTGCGTTGTCGCCGAAGGTCTCGCTAAGGTGCGCGAAGCGGTCGACATTCCCCGGGCCGAAGACGAAGCTGCCGCCAAGCTGAAATGGATTCAGCCCAAATTTGTGCTGACGATGCCCGGAGGCGCGGGCGCGATGGCGGCTCTTGAAATTATCGCGGCGAAGAATGTGCAGCAGGTTGGCCTGACCCATGTTGGCGATGGCGTACGCCCTGCGATGTTCGTCGACCAGCAGCGGGAAGTCGATTCCGGTTTCTTCCTGGAAACTGCGCGCATAGTTGCGGTCGCCCAGGCTGATGGCCGCGAGCGAAGCGCCTTTGTCGAGGAAGACTTGCTGGTGTTCGCGCAACTGCGCGACGTGCTCACGGCAAAAAATTCATCCATAGTGCCGAAGAAAAATAATCACCGCAGTCTGGTGCTCCCACAACGAACCCAGGCGAATTTCTCGGCCACGGGCGTCCGGGAGAACGATGTCGGCAAGCTGTTTGCTGAGAGTTTCCCGCACGATGCACCATCATTAGAGATCCACGATTCTTCTGTCAAGGCGGTGCTCTCGTGGGGCTGGTCGGTCCGGTTCCGGCGTGGCCGAGTTAATGCACCGGTCGGTCAGTTTGTGCTAGTCTTCTTGCCACTTCGACGCAGCCCGCTTTTCGAGCGGGATGAAAATCAAACAC
>Ga0209736_1000213_pt1 | contig 18494 bp, 13 predicted proteins | sample BlaSpr_A8_Ref_M3_FD_187992 | JGI IMG/M metagenome (GOLD analysis project Ga0209736, IMG submission 187992) | Forest soil microbial communities from Thunder Bay, Ontario, Canada - Black Spruce, Ontario site 2_A8_Ref_M3 (SPAdes) (version 2) | ecosystem: Environmental > Terrestrial > Soil > Boreal...
GAGGAGTGTGGCAGTCAACTCTGGCGAATTTCACGTTTACGGGTCCCCATGTCGCGTCTTTGTCGCAAGTTTCGGCCAATGTCGGAGATCCACTGTTCACAATTACGATCACCGGAAGCGGCCTGACCGCGGGGACGGCGGAGTGGACAGTGGGAGGTACAACGACAGCGTTAGCAACTTCGTCCGCAACCGCCACTCAAGTGACGGCGACAGTGCCGGCCAGCCTACTGGCTGGCTCCGCGGTCGCGCAAGTCAGCGTAAAAGTCGCGACCAACAACTCCAACTCGCTGCCGTTTACCGTGCTTGGAGCAGCGCCCATATCGATTACCAGCATTACGCCAGTGAGCGCGAACGTAAACGCCGCGGCGACGCCAGTCGTCGTCGTTGGAACGGGATTCAACGCCAGCTCGCAAGTGGTAATGGACCCGGACATCGGCGGAACCCCGATTCCGACCACGTTCACGAGCTCCACTCAGTTATCGGCGACCGTACCGGCGGCATTCCTGGCGAATTTTGGAAGCACGAATTCCGTGGGCGTCCGCAATCCTCCGCCGGGTGGTGGAACGACCGTGACAACGCAAACGGTCACGTTGCCGACGTTCAAAGTCGTGGCTCCAGCGCCGACGAATGACAATCTAGCTAGCGCTGCGACCGTGAGCGTGGTAGGCGGAACGTTTACCGATACCAAGGACAGCTCGGGAGCGACCGTGCAAACGGGTGAGGTGGCGCCGGACGTTGTTAATTGTGTGGCTCCGTTCACGGGAAACAACAACCCGGGTTTGTTCAACACCGTCTGGTATAAGTTCACGACCGGTTCCGGCGGGTCACTCGAGGCGGACTCGATTGGCAGCAGCTACGACACCGTCCTGGCGACTTACACCTCGAGTTCGCCGAACAGCCCGACGTTCGGTAGTCTGACGCCGGTGCCGGGTGCGTGCAATGACGATATCGTTCCCATGATCGTCACGCAGTCGCGAGTCTCGTTCACGGCAGCGGCGGCGACGACCTATTTCTTCCAGCTAGGGTCGTTCGGTAACGGCGATCCGAATCCAATAGCGTTCGGCGGCAAGGCCGTATTCAACGTCACGTTCTCAGGGACGACCAATAACGCTCCCACGATCACGACGCTCTCGCCGACGTTCGCGGCGGCGGGTGGCGCAGCCTTCCCGCTAACGGTGAACGGAACCAACTTTGTGAGCGGGGCGACTGTCAATTTCGGCGCGAACACGCCGGTGACGACATTTGTCAGCGCCACGCAACTGACGGCGGCAATCACAGCGGCAGAGATCGCCACGGCAGCAACCATCGGCGTTACGGTGACCAATCCGGCCGGAGGCGGAACCTCGAACTCCGTAAGCTTCACTATCAACGCGGCGAATACGGGCACCTTTACGGTTACCGTGCCCGCGGCGGCGCAGATCATTACGGCGGGAAACACCTTGATGGTGCCTGTGACGGTTACTCCGGCGGGCGGGTTTACCGGCGGAGTCACGGTGAACTGCACGAATCTACCCCCGGGCGTGACGTGCAACGGCGGAGCAGCATTTGTGATCAATGTGACGAATGCAAATCCTGCCGTGGGGCAGTTGCCCATCGCCGTGCTGGGACCGTCGACCGTCTTTACGGCTTCAGCGATGCCGGAGCGCAACGCTTTGCCGGGTGCCGCCAGCAAGGGCTTGGTCATAGTAGGGGCGGGGACGGGCTTTGCTGCTCTGTTTCTGCTCTTCCTGCCGGGGCGGAAGCGGCTGCGCGCGGCGCTGGGCCTTGGCCTGGTGTGCGTGATCAGCCTGGCGCTCGGTTGCGGCGGCGGGTACGGCGGCGGCGGCACCAATAACTCAACGCCGACCGTCTCCTCGATCACGCCAACCTCAGCCACAGCAGGAGGGCCAGCATTCACACTGACAGTCAACGGAACGAATTTTGTCAGCGGCTCCGTGGTCAACTTTGGGGGATCCGCCAAGACGGCGACGTACGCTAGCACCACGCAATTGATGGCGGCGATTACGGCCGCGGATATCGCCAACGCGGGAAGCGTAGCAGTAACGGTTACTAACCCTGGAGGGGGAACGTCAAACAGCGTGAATTTCACGGTGAATGGCGCCGCTGTGGCTACGACGACCAAGATTACGCTGACGCCACCGGCGAAGGTGCCGACTGGTCCGAACGACGTATTCGTCTTTAACGTGGCGGTCACCGGCGGCGCTACCACTCCCGCGGGCAACATCCAGTTGCTCGATGGCGGCGCAAATCTGGGCACACCGACCGCGCTGGCGGCCAACGGCACGTTGATGATCACGGAGAATGGGCTGATTCCGGCCGGGACGCATGCCATCAGCGCGCTGTACAAGGGCGATGCCGGGCACTTGACGTCGTCCAGCGGCGCGATTAATTGCACCGTGACGGGGTCGACCACGGTGACGATTGCCGCCCAGGGTGCGACCAACGGGAACCAGACACTGAATGTGACGATCAACTAGAGGCCCAGAGCGGGCGCCGGGGCTGGACCGCGTGGCAGAATACAGGCGCGGGTTACGCAGGCAACGCGGTTGAAAATGCTGCGGATCAGTTGACGACGGGTGGGAAGAAGATGCCCCAGAAGGATGGGGAGGGCGAGAGGAATTCGACGGGGACGAGTGCGCCTTCGCTGGTGGTTTGCGGCGGGCGGACTACCCGGGCGTCAACTTTCTTTTGCGCTTTGACGTTCTCGATGGTGAACTTGGTGCCTTCGGGAAAGGCTTCGTCGAGAACGAGCATGGCGCCGTTTTCGCTGACCGTGTGCGTCTGCCCCTGAATGGGATTGGCCTTGCCGGCCACGTGAATCTGCACCTTGATGCGCACGAGAACGCGCTGAGCGCGGCGGCGTTCTTCCGCGGTGAGGCTGCGCGTGACCGGGCCGCGCTTGACTTGATTTTGCGCGCTGCCGTTGGCGCCGCTACGCGCCGACGGAGCCGCGGGCGGATGATTCGGATTCTGCCCAGGCTGTTTCATAGGTCCAGCCCCCAAAAATCCATTTCCGGCGCGACCAGCTCGATGCCGTATTCCCAGCCATCGGGGCGCGCATTCCCCTTCCAAACCACCACCGCGGCATTCGCGGAATTGGTAGCCAGATTGGTGAGCGCCACGCGATGCTCGAGCGGCAGCGATTCCGCCAGCACCACCATGCAGCCATAAGGATTGACCACGCGGGTATGCGCGTCCACGGAGATGCGCCCTCCGGTGGAGGCGTCCCACTCGAGGCGGACGGGTACCCGGGAATTCATGCGGCGGCCGCGGCGCTTGTCGTGGTAGGCCACGCCAATACGCTTGGGGGCGGGCCTGGCTTCGCGCGTTTTAACGGACATAATCGACCTCGGGCGAAAACTCAGGCGCGCGTCTTCGAGGACTCGGGGCGAGCGGCCTGAGGTACGGCACTTTCACACTGGGGTCATGCTAGAGTTGGCGGTAGGAAGGGTCAATGGTACGGAAGCGGGCGTTGCGCGGAGTGAGTAGCTGTACCAAAGGACAGGTGCGGAATGTCGCTCCAGGTAAGAGCTTCGGCGGCTAAAGCCGCAGAAAGAGCGGCACCCATGTCTGACCTGAAGGTTCGACACGCTAAAGAGCTGAAGAATCTGAAGGCCTGAGAACCGGAAGAGCTGAGACGGGACGGGTTGTGAAGAATCTGATCGTGAATGCGGATGATTTGGGATGGAGCGAAGGAGTGAATCGCGGGATTGCGGAGGCGCATGGCAACGGGATTGTTACCAGCGCGTCGTTGCTGGCGAATGGGGCGGCGTTTGTGCTGGCGGCGGAACTGGCGCGGACTACGCCGGGGCTCGGAGTTGGCGTGCACTTGAATTTGAGCGATGGAGCGCCGACGGCGGAGCGGGAGACGGTGGCGAGTTTGCTGAATGATGAGGGCGAATTTGCGGGCGGGCCGGAGGGCCTGCTGCTGCGCATGGCGCGGCGCGCGGTGGAGTTGAGCGAAGCGGAGCGCGAGTGGGACGCGCAGATTGCACGTGTCCGCGATATAGGAATTGCGCCGACGCATCTGGACGGGCACAAGCATGTCCACATGCTGCCGGGATTATTTGAGATTGCGCTGCGATTGGCGAAGCGGCATGGGATTGCGGCAATTCGCGTGGCGAACGAAGAGTCGAGTTTGCGAACGGCTCTGGCGGCAGGGCCGGAGCAGCACGCGGGAATCGTGATGCGGCAGGGCGTGCAGGCGCGGGGGCTGAAGCTGCTGGCGCGGGATGCGCGGGAGATGGCGGAGCGCGCGGGAATTGCGACGGCGGACTATTTTTGCGGGATCGCGCAGACGGGCGAATTGACGCGCGAAGGAGTCGAGCGGCTGCTGCGGAGTTTGCCGGAAGGAACGACGGAACTGATGACGCATCCGGGATATCTGGACGAAGAGCTGAAGAAATCGGCGACGCGGCTGCGGGAATCGCGTGAAGAAGAAGTGCGGATTCTGACGGACACGGGAATACGAAATGTTGTCGCGTCGGAAGGGATTCGGCTGATAGACTACAGTTTCGTGGCCGAAGCGGCATAAGCAGGATTACGGGATAGGAAAATCTCGATTATATTGGCGTGAATGAATGAGAAGTGAAGCCAGCATTCGCTACTCGATTGTCGTCCCGTTCTACAACGAACAGGAAAACGCACCGGCTTTGTATATGAAGCTGACGGAAGTGATGGACGCGCTCGGCGATCCGTATGAGCTGGTATTTATCGACGACGGCAGCCGGGACGAAACGTTCAAGGTGCTGGCGGAAATTTTCGAGCACGACCGGCGGGTTAGCCTGGTGCGGCTGCGCCGGAATTTCGGGCAGACCGCGGCGCTGAAAGCGGGATTCGATTTTGCGCGCGGCGAAGTGATTATTTCGATGGACGGAGATTTGCAGCACGATCCCGACGAGATTCCGCGATTCCTGGAAAAGATCGAAGAAGGGTACGACCTGGTGAGCGGGTGGAGATTGCAGCGGCGGGGCCACTGGCTGCTGCGGCAAGTGCCGAGCCGCGCGGTGAACTGGATGGTGGCCAAACTTTCCGGGATCGAGTTGCACGATTTCGGGACGACCTTCAAGGCGTACCGGCGGGAAATTATTCAGGAGATTCAATTGTACGGAGAGCTGCACCGGTTTATTCCGGCGCTGGCCAGCTCAACGGGAGCGCGGATCGCGGAAGTGCCGATCGTGACTCTGGAACGAAAGATGGGCAAAGGGCGGAAGAGCGGATACGGAATCGGGCGGACCATTCGCGTGTTTCTGGATTTGATGATTGTGAAGTTCCTGCAGGACTATTCGACGCGGCCGGCGCAGTTTTTTGGGTTGGTGGGAGTCGCGGGGATCGGGCTGAGCGGAATGCTGGCGTTGTTTCTGGCGTTCGACAGACTATACAGCCACCGGGCGATTATCGCGGAGCACGGGCCGCTGGCGTTTCTGGCGGTGGCGCTGTTCGTGACGGGCATTCAATTTATTGCCATGGGACTGCTGGGCGAGATCAGCGCGCGGACTTATTATGAATCGCAGAACAAGCCGATTTATGCGCTGCGGGAAGTGAAGAGCCACCGGAAAGAAGCGGGAGATTCGACGGAGCAGACGCGGCCATCGGGGTCCTCGGACCGGTAAAGTTATTGCGCGGGGGCTGCAACTAAGCGCAAGCCTGGGGCAACTAATAGTAGTAGCAGACCACACGTGGCTTACAATCTCCACGGAACCAGTCACTGCAGTGGGCCAGCACAAAACTGGGCGACACTGAACTGAGGGTAAGGCAAATCGAATCATGACGGACGTGCGTGAACCCGTGAAGTACAGCGTGGTGGTGCCGCTGTACAACGAGCGAGAAAGCATCCTGCCACTGTACGAGAACCTGCGCGACACGCTGGAGGCGCTGGGGTCCGCGTTCGAGTGCGTATTCGTGGACGACGGAAGCACGGACGAAAGCGCGCATCTGCTGCACGAAATCGCGGTGCAGGACGGGCGCGTGACGGTGGTGACGCTGCCGTGGAACTCGGGAAAATCGGCGGCGCTGGGTGCAGCGTTTGATGTAGCGCTGGGCGACTACATTATTACGATGGACGGAGACCTGCAGCACAGTTCGGCGGACATTCCGAGATTTATCGAGAAGCTGGAGAGCGGATACGACATCGTTTGCGGGCGTCGGCTCGAGCATGCGGATATCTCGTGGCTGGAGCGGGTGTCGAATCGCGCGGCCAACTGGATTACGGCGAAGCTTTCTGGCGTGCGCATTCACGATTTTGGCAGCGGGTTCAAGGCGTACCGGCGGGAGTTGATCGCGCAAATGCCGGTGTACGGCGAATTGCAGCGGCTGATTCCGATTCTGGCGCTGCGGCGGGGCAGCCGCATCTGCGAGATTCCGATCACGGTTTCTCCACGCGAGCACGGAACTTCCAAATACGGGTTCCTGCAAAAAATTCCCTTCTTTTTCGATTTGATTACGGTGCGTTTTCTGACCGGGTATTTGTCGCGCCCGATGCATTTTTTTGGCACGGCGGGGATTGCCGCGGCGTCGACGGGTGGAATGATCGCGCTCTGGCTGCTTACGGAGACGCTGTTGCGGCACACCAACGTGCTGCAAGAGCACGGACCGATGATGTTTTTCGCTACGGTGCTGATCCTGGCGGGCATGCAGCTTTTTGCGGTGGGGCTGCTCGCTGAATTGCAAGTACGCCACTACCATGACCGCATGGGCGGGCGTCCGCCTTACATCGTGACCGGGGCCCGGCATCTCGCAAAGAAAAATGAAGAATCCATCCGGCGCTGACGTTCCGAGCGAGATGGCCGCGCTAACGGACCGTGGCTTGGCGATGCGCGAAGCGCAAGATCGCTCCAGATTGATCCCGGTGGTTGCCGCGGCCGGCCGGCGCAAATCACTTCCCTTTCTGATTGGCATCGTCATTTTCTGGGGGCTGATCTACCTTCCCGGACTGGCGTGGCCGCCGATGATGGACGACGCGGATTCGGAGCACGCGGTGATCGCGCGAGAAATGTTGCAAACGGGCGATTTCGTTACCATGCACGTGAACGGCATCCGGTATCTGGACAAAGCGCCGTTGCCATACTGGATCATGTCGGGGAGCTACGCGGCGTTTGGAGTGTCTGAGTTTTCGGCGCGGTTGCCGCTGACGCTGTTTGCGCTGCTGACGTTCTTCGCGGTGTTTGCGCTGGGACGAGAAATCGCCGGCGAAGAAGCGGGATTTTATTCGGCGCTGGTGCTGGCCACGGCGATCGGGCCGTACATTTACACACGCTTTGTGATTCCGGACATCATGGTGTGTTTTTGGCTGACCGTCACGGTGCATCTTTTTCTGCGCAGCATGAAAGAGGCGGAGCCGTCGCGGCTGGTGTGCTGGTCGATTGGCATTGCAAGCGCGTGCGATGTGCTGACCAAAGGACTGATCGGGATGGTGTTTCCGGTGGGAATTATCGGCGTGTATCTGCTGATTACCGGAAACTTGCGGCATCTCTTGCGGCTCAGGCTGATTTCGACGACGGCTGTGTTTCTGGCGGTGGCTGCGCCATGGCACGTGTTGGCAACGCTGCGCAATCCTGCGGCTGGCGAGGCCAAGGGATTTTTCTGGTTTTACTTCATTAACGAACAGATCTACCGCTACCTGAATCTGCGCGTTCCGCATGATTACGACAAGGTTCCGCTGCTGCTCTTTTGGGGCTTGATCCTGGTTTGGCTTTTTCCATGGACATTCTTCGTGTTGAGCAGCTTGAAGCAGGTTCCGCTGCGCTTCAGCAAGTGGCGTACCGGTTTGCAGGAAGAAGAGCGCGCGGCGCTTTTGCTGGCGGTGTGGGCGATCGTGATTCTGGTGTTCTTCAGTTTTTCGACGAGGCAGGAATACTACGTGCTGCCGGCGCTTCCGGCGTTCGCGGTGCTTTGCGGCATGTGGCTGAAGCGCGAGGCAGACTCCCCGGCGGGCAGTGCGCTGCGGCGAAGCGGCTTACGCTTTTCGTCCGTGATGCTGGCGATGGGCGCGGTCGGATTCGTGATCGCCATCTTTTTTGCCGCTACATCTAAGACACCGCCGCCGGGCGAGGATATTGCGGACCTTCTGCGAAAAGCGCCGGCAATGTACAAGCTGTCGATGGGGCATCTATTTGACCTGACGGGGCAAGCGATGGGCGTGTTTCGCTGGCCGCTGGTCGTCGCAGGAGTTGCAGCGCTGCTCGGGACGTTTTTTAATTGGCTGTTCCGCAAGTGGGGATTTGCGCAGCGAGGTAACCTGGCGCTGGCGGGGATGATGGTGGTTCTCTTTTACGCTGTCCATGTGTCGCTGGGCATCTTCAATCCGATATTAGGATCGAAACCGCTGGCGATAGCCATCCACAAGCACTACCAGCCTGGGGACACGATCGTCATCAACGGCCAGCAGGCATGGTCGTCGAGCGTGCTTTTCTATACCGGAGTTCCGTTGCATATGTTGAATGCGCAAGCGGGCGACTTGTGGTATGGCTCGCTTTTCCCGGACTCGCCAAAAGTTTTCGAGGATGACGCTTCGTTTGCGCGTCTTTGGCTGGGATCTGCGCAAGTTTTTTTTGTGATGCCTTCGGAGCAGGGGCTGGAAAAGCTGCAGGTATTGGGCTCGCCGTATTACAGCGTGGCACAGTCGGGCGGAAAGAGCGTTTACACGAATCACCCGTTGAATGCATTGACCGGGAAATAGGCGATCTGCGGATACGGTTCAGAGAGGTAAGTATGAATCGCGAACAGTTTTACGCCATGATGAGCGGAGACGGCACACTCGACTACGAGCTGTACCTGAACACGAAGACGCTGCTGAACTGCCAGTCGAAGTACGACGAGCTGTGCAATCACGATGAGCTGCAATTTCAGGTGGTGCATCAGGTCGAAGAATTGTGGATGAAGCTGATTGCGTACACACTGCTGGACATCGACGAATATTTGCAGCAGGAAGATACCAATCGCGTGATTACGCTGTTCCGGCGCATACACCGGACGCAGCGCATGATGATCCAGCAGGTGCCGCTGCTGGAGACCATGTCCCCGAAGGAATACCAGGAAATTCGCAAGAAGCTGGGAAATGGCAGCGGGCAGGAGTCTCCCGGTTTTCGCGTGCTCCTGAAGATGTACCTGCCGATCTGGAATTCCTTCAAAGCGCATTATTTGGACAAGCACGGGCTGACGGTGGAGAAGATTTACGATTCGCAGTACCAGCATGGGGACGCTTACGTGGTGGCGGAAGCGCTGGCGGAGTTCGATGAATTGTTCCAGAAATTTCGCCACGAGCACATGCAACTGATTCACCGGACGATTGGGTTTGGCTCGAAGTCGCTAAAAGGCCGGCCGGTCGAGATCCTGGAAGAAGGCATGCGGCACAAGTTTTTCCCGGAACTGTGGGAGATTCGCGGGCACATGACCGATACGTGGGGCGCGGAATACGGCGTGAAGCGCGATCCGCTCGGCGGGCATCACTAGATCCAGCGTGACCTGATGGTCGCCTCAGAAGGCGGACACTACAACAGCTAGCGGGCTGGCGCGAAGTCGTGGTACTTGCGGCCGAAGAAGATTAGCGGATCGCCGGGAAATACTTGCACGGTTTCCACTTCTCCAAGAAAAATGGTGTGATCGCCGGCGACGTAGGTGGAGACCACGTTGCAGGTCATCTGCACCAGTGTGTCTTCGAGAAGCGGGATGCCGCCGGGAGTCCAGCGAAAGCGCACGCCCAGAGCGGCTTCGGCGTCGTCGGGCTGGTCGGGTTGCGTGAAGAATTCGGAAATCCGCTGCTGGCCCGCTTTGAGGACGCTGACGCCGAAGCGGCGGCGTTGATTGAGGATCGGGAGCATTTGCGCGCGCTCGGCGACGCAGACGAGCGCGAGGAGCGGTTCCAGCGAGACGGAAGTGAAGGAATTGGCGGTCATGCCGTGAACGCGGCCGGGGGCACGCTCGGCGGTGATGACGGTAACGCCGGTGGCGAAGTAGCCGCAAGCGTGGCGGAATTCGACGGAAGTCAGAGAGGCGGTAGTCATAGTTGAATTTGCGAAGATATCATACTGTGCGGGTTGAACGCGAAACGGCGTGGCGCGGCGAGTGGTGAAGTATTCCGCTACGAAACAAGTAGAATAGCGGGCGCGGAAAGAGACACAGGGAGCGACGCGAATGGTTGGGAAAGTGGCGATCGTTGGCGGCACGGGGCCGGAAGGGTCAGGACTGGCGTACCGGTGGGCGAAGGCGGGCCTGGAGATTGTTCTTGGATCGCGAGACGCGGCGCGGGCTGGCGAAGTGGCGGCGAAACTGAGAGAGCGTGCGGGAGCGGGCGCGAGGATTGCAGGCGCCGAGAATGCGGCGGCGGTGGCGCAAGCCGAGATCGTGGTGCTGACGGTGCCCTTTTCCGGAGTCGCGGCCGTGCTGAAGCAATTGAAGACCGTATGGAAGCCAGGGCAGATCGTAATCGACACGACGGTGCCGTTGGCGGCGACGGTTGGCGGCGCAGCGACGCGGGTGCTGGGCGTGTGGCAAGGATCGGCGGCGGAACAGACCCGCGAGTTGCTGCCGAAGGAGATTGCGTTGGCGGCAGCGCTGCAGAATCTGGGCGCGGAATTGCTGATGGCAGATGCGCCGGTCGATTGCGACGTCTTAGTGTGTAGCGATGATGAGAGTGCGAAGAGCGCGGCTGCGGAACTGGTGGAGAAAATTCCCGGCGCGCGGGCGTTGAACGGCGGGAAGCTCGAGAATGCGCGGATTGTGGAGACGATTACGGCGCTGCTGATTGGCATCAACATTCGTTACAAGGTGCATAGCGCGGGAATTCGGTTTACGGGATTGCCGGCGAAGTAGCCGTGTCTGCAACTCGAGCGGAATGATCTTCCAAGTAGGGGCGCAGCATTGCTGCGCCCCTACAACGCCAGAACGTTGCGAGCCAAGCGGCGCTTTTGCGCTAGCGTTTTCATGATGCTGGGCACGACCACCACTTGCAGGCCGAGCGCGCTGATGGCTGCGGATTGCGATCTGTCTTGCGGGTCAATGATGAAAGTACCGGTGAAGTCGGCGTAGAGTTTGGCTACCCCGGTGGCGGAAGAATCGTGGCCGAGTTGCGCGAGCATTTTGTCCGAGGGACCCTTCAGAGATTTGCCGCCGACGATGGGGCAGACCGCGATGACGTCGTTCCTGCGATGGCGGAGAGCATCCCGAATGCCGGGCACGGCGAGAATCGGGCCGATGCTGATGAGCGGATTGCTGGGGCAGACGAAAATGCGATCGGCTTGATGGATCGATTCGAGGACGCCGGGCGCGGGCTTGGCTGAATCAACCCCATGGAAGCGAATACCGCGGACGATGGGCTCGGCGCGGCGCTTCACCAGATATTCCTGAAAATGCAGCGGGCCTTCGTTCGAATCGATGATCGTGGGTACGGGTTCGTTGACCATGGGCAGAATTTGTGATTTGACGCCGAGCGCGAGGCGGATCGCATCAGCGGCGTCGGCAAGGGACTTCCCTTCCGCGAGCAGCGCGGTGCGATGAATGTGCGTGGCTAGATCGCGGTCGCCGAGATTGAACCAGTTTTCACGGCCGTAAATCATGAGGCGTTGGAGTGCGTGGAAGGTTTCCCTTCGGAAGCCCCAGCCTTTCTTCGGATCGATTAAGCCGGCGAGGGTGTACGTCACGATGTCGAGGTCGGGGGAAATCTTTAGGCCGTGCAAAGTGATGTCGTCGCCAGTGTTGACGATGATGGTGAGGTTGCGCGGGTCCATTTCGGCGTACAGGCCGAGGAGAAGCTTGGAGGCGCCCACGCCACCGGCGAGCGCGGTAATCTTTCGCGAACGTTTCATGATCGTGGTGCGTTGCGTAATTGCACGGAAGAAAAGCGGCAGCAAGACTGCCGCACTCCACAAAAGCGCGCGTGAGTTGCGATGCCTACGATGCGTAGCCTCCCTCGGTGGCTAAAAGCTGGGCTTTCGCACGCACTTGCGGCGAGAGAAAGTGTTCGCGCGGCAGGAATTCGGGATAGAGAGCGAGGCGCTCGCGCAGAATGGAACCCCGTGCTTCCGTTTCGGCTTGCAAGCTCGTGATTTGCGGCCACGCGGCTTCAGGATTGATGAAATCCTTGGTGACGGGAGAAATGCCGCCCCAGTCGTTGATGCCGGCATCGAGCAGGCGCGGGAAATCGCCGTAGCTGAGATTAGGCGGCGCTTGCAGATTCATTCCGGGGCCGAGAATCAGGCGCGCAATGGCCAGCGTGCGCAGCATTTCTTCGAGGCCGGGCTCGGGATGAGCGGCCATGGGGATGTCAGGCTTGGCGCGGAAATTCTGCACGATGACTTCCTGGATGTGCCCGTATTTTTCGTGCAGCGCGCGAATGGCAAAGAGCGAGTCGATGCGCTCCACGGGCGTTTCGCCAATGCCGATGAGAATGCCGGTAGTGAATGCGAGGTTGAGCTTGCCGGCTTCTTCGATGGTGCGAAGACGCACCGCGGGAACCTTGTCGGGCGCTTTGGCGTGCGGCAATCCGTCGCGCATCAAGCGCCCGCTGACGGTTTCGAGCATAAGGCCGACGCTGGCGTTTGAATCCTTGAGTCGCGCGAGAATAGCGCGGTCCATGACGCCGGGATTCGCGTGCGGGAGAAGACCGACGCGATCGAGCACGAGTTCGCACATGGCGGCAAGATAGTCGAGCGTGCGCGAGAAGCCTTGCGTGCGGAGAAAGTCGCGCGCTTCGGGAAAGATACGCTCGGGCTGGTCGCCGAGGCTGAAGAGCGCTTCCTTGCAGCCCGCGCGGCGGCCTTGTTCGGCAAGAGCGAGAACTTCGCCGGGCGTCATGAAATGCGCGCCGGGCTGGCCGGGATCTTTGCGGAACGTGCAGTAGCTGCAGTAGTCGCGGCAAAGCGTGGTCAGCGGAATGAACACTTTTTTCGAGAAGGTGACGACGTTGCCTTTGCCGCTGGCGCGGAGTTGCGTGGCAGCGGCGAGTAGCTCCGGCAAAGGCGCACGCTCATAAAGCTCGAGCGCCGTTTGCGGCGTCAGGCAGCCATGAATCGAATGTGCAGTGGTGGCGGACACAGAAAGAATTTAACACAGAGTGCACAGAGAACACCGAGATAGAGAGAGAACCCACAAGCAGAAGCGCCTGTGCTAGCGAATCAGCGGAAGAGATCTTCCTGAGCGGAGCGAATGATGCTGGACGCCCGATCCTTTGCTTCAGCATCGAAGCGATAGCCGCGAATGAGCACAGCGGGAATGCCTTCCGCTTTGCCCATGACGAGGCCCGCCGCTGCGGCTAGCTCGTCGGCGACGGCGAGAATAGTGGCTTGCAGCGGCTTGCCGGTGCGATCGTATCCTCCGCGCAGATCGAGAAGAACGGGAAGCCCGGCGGCGCCGATCGCGACATTGGTCAGCCCCAGGCGCCACGGCCTGCCGAACGTGTCGCTAATAATCACCGCTACGCGTTTGCCAGTAAGTTTGTGCAGAGCCTGCGCAAGGCCGCCTGCGGAGCGATCGGGGTCCGCCGGAAGCAGTGTGACCGTATCCGCGCCGGGAACGTTGGAATGATCAACTCCCGCATTGGCGCAAACAAAGCCGTGATGCGTCTCAACGATAAGCACATGCTCTTCGCGCACGATGCGCCGCGACTGCTGCAAAACTACTTCGAGAAAGCGCGCATCCTTGTGCAACTTTGCGGCAAGTGCGGACGCTTTCGGCGAAGGCGAAATCGCAGCAAGATCAGCAAGCGCGCCCTCGGCTTTCGAAACGATTTTTTGCGCGACCACCAGAATGTCGCCGTTGCGAAGGGCCAGCTTGCCGCGTTTGGCGGTCCGGCACAGAACCGCCGCGAGGTCATTGCCCGGTTCCACCTCCGGCAAGCCCAACAGCGGAATCAGCTGAATAGGCCGCAACGCCGGCGCGCGGCGCGCAGACGAGGAACGGCGTGATGAGGCTCGTGGCATAAGCAGAACAAGATTTTACGCGAGGACGTGACGGATTCACCGTGGAGATTTTAACCTGGCGGAGTGAAGACCTCCGCAACGCAAAGGGCCGCAAACTCCCAAAAAAGAAACGGGCGAAGCGCGGAAAACGCCTCGCCCGGAAAGAGTAAGCGGCAAAAAACTACCTGTTGTGAGGCTTGTCGTCCTTGGGCGGCTTGTCCTGTTTTTTGTTGTCCTTGGGCGACGGGCTGTTTTGCTTCCGCGCCCGTTCCTGCTGCTGTTGCTGCTGCAGCTTCTGCTGCTCCGCATCGTGTTTATGCTCGAGCTGTTCGAGCTGTTGTTGTTGTTTTTGCTGAGCCTGTTGCTGTTTCTGCTGGTCGGCGCGCTGTTGCGCGATTTTTTGCTGTTGCTGCTGTTGTTGCTGCTCGACTTTCTGCCGCTCCTGGTCCTGCTTCTGACGGAGCTGATCCACCTGCTGTTGATGCTTCTGTTCGAGCTGTGGATCCGGCGCAGGGGGAGTGGGCCGCACAAGTGGCGGACGATCCGCATTGATTCTCGGATTGCCCGTGCTGCTGGGGGTGTTGGGCTGCGTAACCTTCTGATTGCCTTGCGGCGGCGCCGACTGATTTTGCCCGGCGTTGTTCGGCCGGTTCGGATTCACCTGCTGCTGGCTCTGCTGATTCTGTGGCCGATTCTGCGGCTGATTCGCGGGCTGGTTCGCATTGCCCGGCCGGTTCGTATTGGCCTGCGCATTGCCCTGCGCATTGCCCTGAGGCTGGCCGGGCCGATTGGCCTGGACATTTTGCGGCGTGGCCGGGCGCGCTGGCGGAGCAACGCGAACGCTCGGATGCTGTTGCTGCTGCACATTCGCGCTGGCCACCGCGAGTTGCCGATTCTCCGAGACAGCGATCGGATGTCCGCCGTTGGCCTGGATCGCCTGCTGCTGCTTCACAAAGGGAGCAGGCGGCGGAGGCGGCGCGGCCTTGGCAACCACAGTGCGCTGTTGAATGGCAGCCGGCGGCCTGACGCGCGCTGCTGCGCCCGAACCCAGCACGCTGCGTTGCTGCGGCGCAACCTCAGGCGTCGTGGCTACCACCGACGCGCTGGCCACTTCCCTGGCGTCGACCTTGACCATGTTGCGTCCCACGGGCTGCGCGGAAGTAAACGCCTGCCCGGAAGTCGCCGTGACGGAAGCGCGATTGGCATACGTCACGTTGGTCACGGTCACGTTTTTATTTACGACCACATTGTTGTAGTAATTGTTGACGGTCACGTTCGTGACGGTCGTGTTCGAGACGTTGACGTTCGTCACGTAATTGCGGCTCACGCGATAGGACGGCACAAACACTTCACGCGGACCCAGCGGGAACCAGCCGACCGGCCCGCCTCCGCCCACGCTCACGCCAACCGCAAACCGCCCGCCGCCAACCCACGCCACCAGCGCAGGAGCGTAAACAGGCCGAACGTACGCCACGCCAACGACGGCGCGCGGTCCGCACGGCACCCAGCCCCACACTCCGCCGACGGTAACCCAGCGGCCGTAGTGAAACGGCGCAAATCCCCAAGAAGCATCGTCCACCCACGTCCAACCCCACGGACTAACCCAAGCCCAATGGCCATAGCGATAAGGCGCCCAGCCAACGATAGTGACGTGCGGAAACCACACCGTTCCATATTCCGGGACCGGCCGCCAGCCTCCGGCGTCATCGAGATCCTGGTAGCCGATTACATCGTCGGAAACATAGCGCGCGGAAACGGAGTGATCTTCCTGGCGATCGCGATCGGCGCTCCAGCGGTCGAAGTCATCATCATCGTAGCCTCCGCCCTCGACGTCGGCATTCAGCTGATCGCTGCCGCTGAACGTGCCAGTCTCGTGGGCGTGCACGGTGTACGCCGAGCCGCCTCCGGTTACTTCGCCTTCGCCCGCGCGAACCTGCACGATCGTTGTGTCGCCGGACTCATCCACACTAATCTTGTAAACGCCTGGACGCAGAATCGAGAACGCCAGATTCGGCGTATCGATTTCGAAGGTTTCATTTTCGTCCAGCCGCTTCACGCGAACTCGCACGGTCCCTTCCGTAAGCTGGATCTGTGTGGTGTCGTCGGTCAAGTTGAGGAAAGAAAAGCCGGTATTGCTCGAGAGGTGCAGCGATGCTGCACCGAGGTGCACCTCGGCGCGCGCTCCGCGGTCGGCCCACAGCTTGTCGCCGGTAGTCAGCGGGCGGTTCGGCACGGCGTCCACCCAATCGTCCGTTCCCGCTGGATTAAAGGACACCGAGCCGCTGATCTGGCTGAGGCGTGCCACGCGGCTGGGCGGGTCGTCGTCGTCAGCCGCGGCACGCTGCGGCATGGCGAACGTCACCGCCAGCACAAAGCTGAACAAGCTCAAAAGCTTGAGCGATGTTTTTCTCATCTGTAACTCTCTCCTGAAGTTTGAGGCGGCAATAGAAACCGAAGACTCTCGCCGCCCTTTCGTTCGTGTCCCAAGTGCAACCGCTGAACTGCCCCATTTAAAATCTAGCACCGAGTACCGCCGCCAAATCCATCGGGGGCTTCCCTGATGTCGAATGGTGAACGGCTCGGACAACAACCTCTGTCCATCTAACACGCCGCCAGAACCCGAGTTGCAGGCCTCTTCACTGCTCACGATTTGCACACGCCGCCAAAGAAAAAGCCCGTTCTGCTCGGCAGAACGGGCCTCGAAACTACAGTCAAACGTAAGACTAGCGGTGACCGTGCGAAGCCGATCCGCCGCCACCTCCGTGCGGTGATCCTCCACCTCCGCCGCGGCTGCCGCCACCGCCACCTCCGCCGCCGGAGCGGCTGGGAGCGGAATTACCGCCACGCGAAGGCGCGGGGTAACTGCGGCTCGGTGCCGAGTACGTCCGCGATGGCGCGGAATAGCCGCGGCTCGGCGGCGAGTAGCTGCGCTGAGGCGCCGAGTTGGAGCGCGTCGGCGGACTGTACGAACGTTGCGGAGGCGCGTAGCTCCGGTTGCCGCCGCCGTACGCCGGCCGATTGTTGTAGCCAGGCGATGAGGCCCGGCCACCGGATGCGCCCGCACCTACTGACGGCGGGCGATCGTTGCGTTGTATTTGTCCGTTTGGCCGGCCAGTCTGCGCCGGAGCGTTGTTGCGCCCGGCACCCTGCGGCCCTCGGCCACGATCCGTGGCATTGCCCTGTGCATCCCACGTCCGCGAAGACGGACGATTGGCCGCACTGCCATTTCCTGTCACTCCACCATTCGAGGCATTCGGGGCGCGGCTCACGTCGCCACGCGCCGACGGCGGACGATTCGCCGCCATCTGGCCATTCCGGCCGCTTTGCGCCGGAGCATTCGTGGCCGCGCCGCCGCGGTTGAATCCGCCGTTCGATGGGCGCCCGTTGGCCCGACTATTCACCGCGCCGTTTACCGGAGCATTGCCGGTACGGCCCGGAGTAAGCGCTCGCGTATTCATCGTGCGCACCGGCATGTGTGAGGCCGCAGCGGCCGGAGCCGTGCGCGCCATCACCTGGCGGTTCTGCACCGCCGAAGGCGGCCTCGCTACTCGGGCGCCGGTATTCGCGGCGCCGAAATGGCTCTGTTGCGCCGCGTTGACTCCCGGATTGTTGGTTACCTGCGCGCCGCGCAAAGAAGCCGCGGTAACGTGCGTGGCCCCGCGATTGATTCTCTGTCCGTTGGTAAACGCACTCCGCGAAGCTACCGTAACCGCTCGCGCGTTATGCGCATACGCATAGTTGAAGTGATTGTTGTTGATGATGTTGGTGTTGCGAATGTTCGTATTCCGGACGTTGATGTTGTGCACGAATCCGCGCCCGCCTCGGAACCACGGATGGAACGGCTCGCCAAATCCCAGCGGGAACCATCCGATTCCTCCGCCAAATCCGAATCCAAAGCCGCCGCCGTAGAAGCCCACAAACGCCGGACCATAAAACGGCCGCCCATAGTACGGACCCGGGCACCATCCCCACCGGCTTCCGATGAACGCCCAGCGCCCATAGTGGTACGGCGCGAAGCCCCAAGGCTCGTAGCCGATCCACGTCGAGCCCCACGGTCCAACCGAGGCCCAGTAGCCATCGCTATACGGCGCCCATCCTGGGTCTACCTCATTCGGATACCACACGTGGCCATATTCGGGCTGTTCGCTCCACGTTCCGTTGTCATCCAAATCGGAATATCCAGGAGTGTCCCGCGAAACGTAGCGCGCCGAAACCGAATTGTCTTCCTTCAGATCCCGGTCGCTGGCCCAGCGGTCCAACCCATCGGGCCCGGCAGCTTTGTCCACGGAGTAGTTGACATTATCGTCCGTCCCGCTGAACTCGCCGCGCTCGCCCGCGTGTATCTCGTAGGTCTTGCCGCCCGCAGTCACTTCCCCTTCGCCACGCAGCACCGTGATGCGCGTGCCGTCGCCATTCTCGCTCACGTCGATCCGGAAAGCTCCCGCCTGCTTCACCGTAAACGCCAGATTCGGCGTGTCTACTTCATAGAGATCGCCTTCGCGCAATTCCCGAACGCGAAAATTCACGCTGCCTTCCGCAAGGCGCGTCTGCGTGATGTTCTCATCCAAATTCAGAAACGAAAGAGCCGTCATGGCCCCCAGG
>Ga0209736_1000214_pt1 | contig 18445 bp, 16 predicted proteins | sample BlaSpr_A8_Ref_M3_FD_187992 | JGI IMG/M metagenome (GOLD analysis project Ga0209736, IMG submission 187992) | Forest soil microbial communities from Thunder Bay, Ontario, Canada - Black Spruce, Ontario site 2_A8_Ref_M3 (SPAdes) (version 2) | ecosystem: Environmental > Terrestrial > Soil > Boreal...
GCGCCGCTTCGTTTCCCCGGTTGGTAGTGGCTGTTCTTTTGCTTCCCGACGATTCCTTCAAGCCTTTGCTCGCGGACCGCTGCAAGCAGGTCGTTTGGCGCAGCCTCGACATAGTCGCAAGTCCTGATTCTCTTGTCCTTGACCACAGCCAGAGATTTCAACACTGCTCGCCGTTCGGTCAGCGGAAGGTGTGTGAAGTCACGGCCCTTCCAGCACAGCAGATCGAAAATGTAGTAATGAATCCGCGATGATTCAGCACGGAAATTCTGCAGGAGATTGAACTCCGGGCGGCCGCGGTCGTCAATCGCAACCAATTCTCCATCTAAGACCGTTTCCTCAGGCAAGCCAGCCAACGCGTCCACGATATAGGGGAATTGTCGATTTAGAGATTTTCGTCGTCGCGAGAATAAAGTGACACCAGTTCCAGACTTCACCCCAAGAGCGCGATAACCATCGAGTTTAATTTCCCACAGCCACTCATGGCCCTCAGGTAGCTTCGATACCGAGAGACACTCCATTGGCTCAATGAACGATGCTTCTGTTCTGGGTAACGAGTCCAATCGTGGTCGCATTTCTTTTTGCGTCGCGCCTTTCAGGCTAGAAGTGGGCATCCTTGACTTTTCGCCTTTTCTTCGCCTAGTATGCGTCGAGGGCCAAATACGGCGTCGTCATGAGTTTACCCATTGCGTCCACGAAAACAGAACGGCCCACAACTCCAAACCCCTGGGTCTTACCAGCCCGGGCCTTGACCGTCTTTTATGGCTGTCCCGAAATGCCTCGGCTTTCGCATTACTTCCTGCCAAGACTACTCTTCGCCAAAAAACAGATTCTTTACCTCGACGGAGCAAACCAGATCAGCCCACTCCTCCTAGCGCGTTTCGCGAGAGAACGCGGTCTTGACTCGTCGAGCGTGAATAGCCTCATTCGCGTCGCGCGCGCCTTTACCTGTTTTCAACTGACGGAACTCGTGCGACGTGTGCCCAAGACTCTGGAGAAACGTCCTGCCGACGTGCTCATCGTCACGGCCTTGCCAGATTTATATTTCGACGAGGATGTGCAAGACCGCCCGGCGCGCGCTTCCTTTGAACATGCACTCGAAGGCTTGCAGCAGCTTGCGCCGCTCCAACTTTCCATCGCCGTTTTTTCCGATGCGACCTCGTTCAAAACAAGACGGCACGATTTCTTTAAGAAACTCCGCAACCAGGCAGACCACATCGTGAAAGTTGAATCCGATTCCGAAAGCTCCCTTTCCTTTACCCGCGAGAAAGATACACCGCTCCTATCAGCTTGAATGGAAAGTGTGAGGTGCAGTATGGGCAGAACCGTCCCCACATTTGTTCAATTGATTCAACAGGCCGCAGAACGTTGGAAAAAATTCCGCCGGGCATTGCGAAGAGAAGACCACGAACATTTCGACAGGCTCTTTGTCCGCGTGCGCTACTACACCCAGGCCGCCACCTATCAGTGTCACGACAATCCGATGGAAGCCATTCTTCTTTCCATTGCCCTCGACCAGGAAAAACGGCTCAACGCTGTGGAGAAAGTTCTGCAGAACGCGGGAGTGCTTTGTGAAATTGCGGCAAGGATGGATTCTCGATCTCTACCCGAACCAGCACGGGATGACGTTGTGGCTGATCGACCGGAACCAGTCGCACTACCGTTTGACCGATAGTTTCGCGCCGGCGTTTTACGTTTCGGGAGACCACGAACGACTCGTCCAGTTGCAGGACGCTGCTCAACACCAAACCACCGAACTGCGTACGCGCTTCACCGAGCGGACGGACTTGTGGCTCAATGCGCCGCGCACCGTCCTTGAAGTTTCCGTTCTCTGTCCAACCGATTTTATGGGCTGGGGGCGCTGGGTCCACAAGCGCGACTCGCGCTTGCAGCTCTACAACAGCGACCTTATGGTCGCGTCGCTCTACTGCTGGGAGAAACGAATCTTCCCGCTGGCGTACGTCGAAGTCGAAACCGACGACGAGGGAAAAATCCAATCCATCGAATGCCGCGATGATGAATGGGCTCTCGATTATGAAATGCCACCCCTCAAGATCATGCAGATTCGGCTCGCCGGACTATCGCGGATCGATCCCACGCACGGGCGCCGCGCCGCGCTCGAAATTGAAATGGATGGGACGTGCTGGGAACTCGACGAGGCAGGCGAACCTCCCGCGCTGGGATTCGCGCGATTGGTCAAGCGGCAAGACCCCGACGTGATCCTTTCGGAATGGGGCGATTCCACCATTCTCCCCCTACTTCGCCAGCAAGCCGAACGCTTGAAGTTGTCGCTACCCTTGAACCGTGATCAGTCAGCATCTGTCCAACAATCGAAGGGACGCAGTTACACGAGCTACGGAAGAATTTTATTCAAGGCGAGTGCCACCACTCTCTTTGGTCGCATCCATGTGGACAAGCAGAATTCATTCATATCTGAGAAATGCGACTTCGCCGGACTTTGGGAACTCGCCCGCATCACGAAACTTCCAATTCAGTATACGGCCCGCACAACGACGGGCACCGGCATCTCCTACATGCAGATGGAGCTCGCCCATCGCGATGGCGTACTGATTCCCGAACAGAAAGCCGAACCGGAAGATCCCAAGCATCCCGATGAACTACTGTGCGCCGACCGCGGCGGACTGGTCTTCGTGCCGAAACTCGGCTTCACCGCAAATGTTGCGGAACTCGACTTCGTAAGCCAGTTTCCCAGCATCATGGCGCGGTTCAACATCTCGCCCGAAACCGTCAACTGCCCCTGTTGCCCCGACGCTGCTCGCATTCCCGAACTCGGCTATCGCATCTGCGAAAAAAGGCGAGGCATCACCAGCCGCGTTGTCGAACGCCTGATTGCCAAGCGCAGCGAACTCAAGAAATTGCAGAAGACATCTCCGCCTGACGCGGCGCTGCGATTCAAACTGCAACGTGATTCCATGAAATGGCTTCTTGTCTGTTGCTTTGGTTACACGGGTTACAAGAACGCGCGCTTCGGAAAAATCGAAGCCCACGAAGCAATCAATGCTGTCGCGCGCGAAACGCTTCTTGTCGCGAAAGAGATTGCGGAAAACGATGGGTTTCAACTCATCCATGCATTGGTGGACTCGCTCTACGTGTGGAAGGAAGGGGCGAAAAGGGAAGACTTCGAGCGGTTGGCTAACGAAATCGAAACAAAAACACAGCTCCCTCTCGCGATTGAGTCCGTATATCGCTATGTAGTTTTTCTTCCCTCGAAGCAATATGCAGACGTGCCCGTACCGAATCGATTCTTTGCCGTTGGCGAAGACGGCGAATTAAAAGTTCGCGGCCTGGAATGCCGCCGCCATGACACGGCACCGCTGCTAAAGCGGATGCAACACGAAGTATTGGCGATTCTTGCGGAAGCACACGATTTCGAATCCTATATTCACAAGATCGATGCCGGACGGGTGGTTCTCGCTGATTACGAGGAGCGTCTTTCGAGTGGAAATGTGGATATCCGGGAACTCATCGTCAGCAAACGCATTACGAAAGAGCCACGCGACTACCAGAAAGCCGGAGTCACTGCGATTGCCGCGCAGCAACTCTTCGGCAGCGGCGTAAAGCTGCGACCCGGACAAACCGTGGAATACATCATCACTAACAGCGAGTGCTCGGTGCCGAATGATCGCGTTCGGGCCTTTGCGCTATGGGAAGGATGGTTCGGATACGACCGAAAGAAATATGGTGCGATGCTGCGGGAAGCGTTTGAACCATTTGTCCTGTGCCTGCCAAAGACGGCTGAAGAGAATCTTTTGACTGATTCGCTCACCGAAGAAGAATTGAAACGGTTTCCCCTCTTCGCTGCTTTGACAATAGCCCGCTCCTGAATTCATGACGCTAGGTGCAACCTTTGAAGAATATCGGCGGCAAAAAGAATGTGCTTTTCATGGTGCTATATATATAGTATCATGGTTTATGGTGAGACCTGGCACAAGGCGGATGGCTCGGGAACGAAGGTGGGTCTCCGGCTGGGAAGGGGAACGACACATGAACCGCAATCTACCTCGAGTGGCGTATCGACCGCGCGAAGCCGCTGAGGTGACTGGCCTCTCTCTTCGGTTCCTCTACTACGCGATTCAGCATAAAGACTTGCCCACAGTCCGCGTAGGCCGTTGTCGGCTGATAACTGAGAAGGCTTTGCGTGAGTGGCTGGAACGAAAAACTGAAGTAGCCCTTGAAACCAAAGGTTGATGGCCTGCTATCCGATGTCGCGGCAAACAAGCCACGCTACGGAGAGCCACCAGAATCCAGGTGCCCCCTTCACCAGTCAACTACGTTCTCAAGCGACAACTCGGAAGATATCCAGGGTCCTGATATTCAAAAAGTTGAATTTCACCTGTGGATGTTAACTGCTGACCCAGAAAAACTGCAAGAGCGAGCGGTCCGTAGAAGAAGAGCCGGGTTCTTTGGAGTGAGTGGGCCTTCGCCAGTTGGCCCATACGGTCGCGCACCAATTGGGCGAACGCGCAGGCATCTTCTGAACCGCCAATGGATTGAGATCCCTGAGTGGACGGCGACATGAATGCGAACAGCTTTGCGGGTTGACCGGTCGATTCAATGTACCGTTTCACGTCCTGGCGACCATCTCCGCGAATGTTCAGGGCTAGAACCAAATCGATGCCGTTCGGACTTCCTTCGTCGAGCTCAACGCGCAAATCGTAGCCCGGCGTGGGTTTCGCATCGGATCTCCATAGTTCCTTCGCGGGGGGTTGTGGCATCTCGAACGTCCAGCCCCCGACCGCGGGAAACTGGGTTCCCACAGCGATGCCTGTCGAGAGGGCGCACTTGCCGCGAAATTGGATATGGCGCTCCGGTCGCTCCTTCAGAATGCGCTGTTTAAGGGCAGCCAATTGCGGCAGGAGTTCGTTCTGCCACACGTCGGGTGTGGGAACGCGACGAGTAGCCCGGTCAAAGTATGAGGTCCAATCGAGTTCGTAATCTGCCGGGAGGTCGAATATCTCCTTTGTCCAGTTGTGAATGTAGACCGTAATAGCTGGCTCTGAAAGAACAGCCGAGCCGATCGAGGCTTGCAAGAGGGCTTCAATTTCCTTTCGTTCAAGGACTGCGCCTCTCTTCGCGTCGATAGCGACTCTCAATTTGCCGAACGCGGGTTGCACCATCTCACGAAGCCGCCGGGAATAGTCCGGGTGCTGGAGCACACGCGCGATGAAGAGCTCCACCGCTCGCTCTTCGTGATGCAAATCTCCGTGACCAACCTCGACAAAGACCCTGGCTTCGATGAAATCGATGTGCTCGCCTAGCCCGTTGCTTCGGAGTCTTTTCTGGAGTTCTTTTTTGGTTGCGTCGAGCGCTTCCGGCTTGTCGTCATAGAACGGTTTCGCGTTCCGGAGGCGAGCAAGTCCTGTTTCAACGGGCCGCAACGCGGCCGAGAGAGAAGGGCACACCAGTCGAAAACATTGATAAACACCCGGAAATTCTCCGTTGCGCTTCTTGAAGCTTTCGATGACGGCTTTGAATTCGGACGGAGCCACGTCATGATCTTTCACCTGAACATGAACCCGGGACGATTTGCCGCCCTGGGAGTAACGAATGTCGACATCACCTGTGCCCTCGAAGAACACCTGATGGAAGCCTGCTTCGAGCAGCCACAGCGGAAGGTGACAAGCGGCGTAGCGCGTTTGGAAGTCGAATCCTTTGGCGGCGTTGATTCCGCCCATCGCTTCGGGGGAGAGCAGCGATCCGCGATCGCTGGACTTCGGGGACCGTTTTGCTTTTTTCGATCGAGCCATTGTGAGTTATCCAAAATTCTGGCCGAAAAGTTGCCGCCACAGCCTTCGGCTGGAGGATTCGTTTTGATCATCGAAAGCCTTCCGCGCGGTCGCCGCCGCCGTTTTGACCTGGGTCATGAAGTCGGTGAATTCCTCCGGCGACAAGCGTTTGGCGACGTTGACGGAGCTGTAGCCGGGATCTGGAATGACAGGAACGACCCCGGAGTTTCGGTAGATCCCATACGAACGTTCAATTCCTTCCAACACATTGACGGCCGCAATGGCGTGAGATGAGGGAAAGCCAATCGTCGCGTAAATAAGGGCTTCCAGAATATAGGATTTGAGCCTGCAGGATTCAGTCGGCAGGCGATCGCGCCAAGCTTTCAGCAGCTTTACCACTTGCACGTAGAATCCGTTCGTTGCTTTGTTCTTGGCTGTGGCCGCGGCGATTTGGCTTCGGGGATGTGTCTGCACCCATTCGCGAGCCTCACGGTCGGGAATCCAGAGCGGCCCGTCATCGGCGGAGATGGGAGTCGCTGGGACGATGTCGAGCCAGACTCCGTTTTTCGCTTTGACGCCGATGGAGCGGCCTTGACGCTTTGGATTGTCGTAGTGTTTCGCCAAAATCGCTTCGACCCACGCGAGGACGACTTCAGCCTGGGTACTGTATCGGTCGATGTCCAGGATGCAGATCACGTCCACGTCGTTGATGTCGTTGATGGCCGTGCTGCGCGCATAAGAACCTGAGAGAAATGTTTCCTTGTGCGCCTCTTTCGATTCGGGATCCGTGCGCACAATTTCGCGCACCTCCAGATGCGCGGTCTTCGCGGCGGAAACTTCCTCCGCGGGAGGTTCGATCGAAGAAAGGTACGTCTTGAAGTCGGAAACTAGCTCCATGGCTTCTTCGTCCCCGCGGGCGCCACTGGAACCTTCCCGAGCGAAGCCAAATCGAGGCCGTGAGCGGCGGCGACGACGCTGAAGAAACCGCCGCAAACGGGGCATCCGGGTTCGCGATCAAAATAGATTCCATACCAGCGATTGATGGTCATCTCATCGCTGCTCTCACTGAGCGGTGGCCAATTGGAGTATTGCGTTTCCGGCTCGGCACGGTTCAGCCAGAGATACCAGGGCGCGTCGAAGTCACGCCGCAGCGATTTGAGCGAACTGGAGGTATCGGAGACAAGTTCCAAAAGAGCAAGTTTAGCGACCATGTTCGCAATGGGTAGAACGTCAAGCGATAGACCCGGTTCAACGGCCACTGCCCGGTCCGAATAGGCAACTTCGGCGGCGTCAGTAGCGGTCGAAATTTCAAGATCTGCGGATTCCTCTGGCATCGCGTCAATGAAGCATTCGTGACATGGCGATTGACGCGGACGCACGCGCAAGACTTGTCCTCCGTAGGCGCGGCGAAATGCACCTCCATAGATCGCAACGACACCGGCATCCACACAAAGCTTATTGACCAGAAGTTTGCTGGGCCGATTGTCAGTGCCGCACAGGACCACATCCGCCTTGGAAATAAGTTTTTCCATCTGTTCCTGTGTTTCGAAGGTGACTTCGGCGGGTACTACGGTCACGCGTGCGTCTGGATTCTTTTCCAGGATAAGATCGCGCACGACATTGACTTTGCGGCGGCCAACTTGGGAAATGCCGCCGGGATGGCGGACGACGTTTCCCACGGACAATCTGTCACGATCGACTAGCGTGAAGTTTCCGACACCGCACTTCGCGAGTTCAATGACTGCATGAGCGCCGCCCGTGCCGAGACCGATACCGAGGACGGACTTTTCGCGCAGAACGTCAGTCTCCAATATCGCTGATCGGCGGCTTGCCAGGGCAGGTTGCACTTCGACGAGGTTTATTTCGAGGCGCTCTTTCTTGTCGCCGATGTGGTGAACGCCAGCGACCGAGTACGTGCCACCGTCAGGAGCATCGAAGAGCGCACCTTCGTGGTCCGCAGACCCGTCCTTGCTCAGAACGATCTGTACTTCGGCTTGGCTTTCTGCCGCAGTACGCTCGTTGAGCGAGATTGCCCCAGATACAATTGTGGGGGCCGACTGTGGCCCGAGTCGCATTTGGGTAAAGGCATCGCCATCATCCCAGGAACTTAATTCCAGAGGTGCAGATCCGCTGCGCTGAATCTCGGACCATTGTGTCCGTAACCATTCAGAAGACAGCGTCGCGACTGCGAACATGTCGGCGTCCTCCGCAGTGATATTGAGGGCGCGAGGATTTTGCGCGTTGTCGGCGACCGCTTCGATGGTCCGTTTTTCTTTGTTGTAGACGAGTTTGCTTCGTCCTGGTTTGCGCTCCGCAATGGCCTTCATTGCGTCGCGGATCATCTGCTGCTGTTGCGGATCGGGATTGGTCATAGTGTACCTGCCATGGTGGAAACAAATTCGGCGAGTGGTCGGCCGGTGGCGAGATGCTGCTCATAGGCCTCAAGCCAGATCATGCCCTTCAAAAAAACCTTGTGGAGCAGGATGCTTGAGTGCCAGCGGGCATCTCTCCAGTGGCAGATTTGAATGCAGCCGTTAGACGATGGGAGCGTGTGCATATCGTGCGAGTATCCGAGATCCGAGAGTGACCGTCCGTAGTAGGTCAATAGCGGGAGAGGGGCCGTTATATAGAGAGAAGGGCGCTCGTAGGGGAAATTGTTGGGAATTACGAGGTAGAGAGTGTACTTCCCCCCAGAGTTCGTCGTCGCAACGCCCTCACCGTGGTAGGTCGCATTGTTTTGATCCCAGTAGATGCTGAACTGGCCGAACCCCTCCTGCTGTAGGAGCCGGTGCTCCAAAGCCAGCCGCTGATGCTGCTCAGTTGTCCACATTCGCTGACCCTTTCCCATGCCGTGTTTGTGCGTTGAAGATTTCGAGAATGCTCTTGATGTCGGGAGCGACGATGCCGCTCGGCACCGGAATTGGCTCTGTGGTTCCGGCGGTTCGGTCAATGCGATGGACTTCGAGTACCGGCATAGGCCAAGCGGCGCCGAGAGCGAATCCGAGGCATTGCTTGCTGTGCAGGTTGGCCACGATTACGCAGCCGAATGCTGTGCCATGAACTTCGACTGCATCGCCGCTGGCCTCACGTAGCGCTTCTGCAAGGTGTGCGATCATTTGCTCCCTGGTTGTAGGGTCGACTTCGGATGGCGGTTCGAGCGTAGGCGCAGCAGAATCGGTTCCGATCCGAATGCGGCTCAGGGAGATCTTTTCCCAGATGAACAACTCTTGTTCCGGCAATGCCCGCCTTGCAAGGAGAGCTTGACGAATCGGGCTAATGCCCGGCAGCACCCTTACACGCAATGGGTAAGGCTGTGCGTCATCACTTGGCAGTTCGTAGATCCAGGGATGAATCCGAACGACGGGTTCATCGCGTCCCTCTTCGAGTGTGATGATGATTTCCGTCATGCCCAGGAATTGATTGCGCGCGGCGAGATTCACGATTCGTTTTTGATCGCCGCCGCTAGGACGCGTGAGCCCCAGGCGGTGATGGGAGTGCCAGTCGCCGAAATAACGGAGAGCCCAGTTTGTGGCTAGATCTTCACTGAGACCTCGCAGGTATTCAACGTCGAGTCGGAAATGGGCATGGTCGCGTTTTGCATTCGGGCCGGCTTTGGTAGCGAGGAACAGAGTTGGAATGTCCTGCCAGCGACCGAAAAGGTCTCCACCCGTTTCAATGGACCAAGCGGATGCCTCTGAGGCCATGGCGCGGAGTTCCGACTCCCACGTGAGAAGAAAGCCGCGAGCGGGGGGCGGATTGTGGCGCTTGAGAAACCGGTTCAGGCGCTGCACGAGTTTCTCCGACTGCGGCGACGTTCGAAGAGAACGAAGCAGGTTTACGACTTGAGGTCGCTCTTCGACCCAGTCGTGAAGATCGGGGGAAAGACGATTGTCAGCTTCTTCGAGATCGTCGAGGGGAATGTCGAGGGCTGCAGCCAGTTTTTGTTTGAGATCTGGGCTTGGTAGGCGGCGGTTCGATTCGATGTCCGCAATGTAGGCAGCCGTGACGCCAAGGGCCTGGCCAAGGTCCCGAAGAGACATTTGGCGGGCTTGACGCTTCTTCTTAATTAGGTCGGAGAGGTCGGCCATGACGCATGGTAGACAACGTATGCATATGCTGTCAAGTCATTTTATTGTCCGAAAAATGAGGTATTGTTCGGACTTTGTGGTTATTGTCCGAAAGATGAGGTATATTTCGGACAGTAAGGATGCCTAATGAGAAAAGCAAAGGGCACTGAGCTCAAAACCCGAGTGGTGAAGCAGATTCTGGAATCCGCACAAAACCAAGTGTGGACGGCAAGCGATTTCGCCGCCCTTGGCGGCAGAGCTGCGCTAGACAAAGTGCTGCAGCGCTTGGTGGCGACGGGGGAGCTTCGACGCATCGACCGAGGTTTGTATGATCGCCCCACACAAAACGAACTCACCGGAAAAAGAACAGTCCCGGACTATCGGGCAGTGATCCAAGCCGTGGCTCGCCGCGACAAAGTGAGGCTGTTGCTCGACGGAATGACCGCGGCGAATGACCTGGGCTTGACGACGGCTGTGCCCGCGCGAATTGAGGTCTTGGTGGATGCGCGCTTAAGGCCAATTCGACTGGGAAATCAAACGATCCACTTCAAAACGGCCGCGCCCAGCCGCCTGTTCTGGGCAGGCCGCCCCGCGATGCAGATCGTCCAGGCGCTTTACTGGATGCAAGACATTCTTCGCGATGCGAACGAGCGCCAGCGGGCCATGCAAATATTGCGAAAGGTGCTTGACGACTCCATCGGTGGAAGCGCCATTCGGGACGACTTGCAAAGAGGCTTTTCGGCCCTACCAATCTGGATGCAGCAATTCGTGGCGGAGCTGATTCAAAAATCAGAGCCAGCGTTCAATTCGGAGGCGAAAAGTTGAACGAAGGATTCGAACAGTTTTTCTCTGCATCCGAGAAGGATCGCGTCGACACGTTTCTGGCCGCATCGCAGAGGCTTGGCGCTAACGTGCAGTACATCGAAAAGGATTTCTGGGTCTGCTGGACTTTGGATGCGCTGTATCACGGATTGCCCCCCGGCGGCCCCCGTCTCCTGTTCAAGGGCGGAACCTCTCTGTCGAAGGCGTACGGACTAATAAACCGGTTTTCGGAAGACATCGATATCACCGCGTTTCGCGAGGACCTAAATCAAGCGGCGACTGTTGAAGAACTGGAGGCGCTGAGCGGGAAGAAAAGAAACGCGAAACTCGATGCGATTCGCGATGCATGCCAAGTGTGGGTGAAAGACGTTTTGCGTGAAGGCCTGGCTGCGCGGGTGGCTCAGTTCGTTGGGGAGAAGGGCCGAGTCGAACTCGATGATACGGACCCCGACGGACAAACCTTGCTCGTCTTCTATCCGACGATCATAGGTGGCAAGGAAGGTTACATTCGGCCTGCGGTGCGCATCGAATGCGGAGCGAAATCGGCGCTCGAGCCCCACACCGAAACGACGGTTCGTCCTTACGTTGCCGAGGACCTCAGTAAGCTCGATATTTCTGTGCCGGGCGTGACAACCATAGAGGCGTCTCGAACGCTCTGGGACAAGATCATTATCATTCACGGACTTCGTCGCTGGTACGAAATACGTGGCGAGCTTCGTCAAGAAGGGCAGCGAATCTCAAGGCACTACTACGACCTACATTGCCTCCACCAGTCGGGTGGCATCGCTGTGGCCGCGATTGCGGACCTCAAGCTGGCTGGCGATTGTGTTCGACACGCGCAAATGTTTTTTAATCGTCCCGATCTCGATCTCGCCTCGGCAAAGCCCGGCTCCTTCGCGATCGAGCCTAATGCAGGCATGTTGGAGAGACTCCGCCGCGACTACGACAACACAGTTGCCATGATTTTTGGAGCCGCTCCCACCTTTGAACAAATTCTCCACTCAATACATGAAATAGCCGCTGCCGCAAATCATCACTCATAGTTGAACAGCATCGTATCCGAGTTCGACCGAGCCGCGATCTTCTGCCCTGAACTAATAGGCTGGTTAAAAGTCGCGCGCGACATCCAACGGTACGGCGAGGAGCAAGTTGGCTTCCGGATGTCGATAATCCAGGAACTGTCATCTGGCTTTCCGACTAAATCCTGATGCCCTTCTTTTCAAGCATTGTGAGGAACATCAGGCCGTATTCAATGACCATGTTCCGCAACAATCTCGCAAATTCCTTCTCGGCGATCAGGGGATGCACGCCTTCGTCGCTCAACAACGTATAGAGGCCACGGGCGAACTTGTCCTGCTGTTCCGTAAAGAATTTGCTGTTTTTTAGAAAAGTCAGCGTCGGATCCCACTGTTCGACAACAGTCTTGCCCATGCTCTTGGCTATGGCCTGCCCGGCGTCGATGTTCATATGTTCATAGAAGCTGCGTATGTGCCCAAGGCATTCCTTCCAGTCGAAAGGGCCAGACGCTGAACTGTATTGCTGTTCTGCACGCGCAAGCGATGCCCCAAGAACGGAATTGAACCCGAGGCTGTCGAGATATCCGACGACCTTGACCTTATCGCTCTCGATTTCGAGATTCGGAAGCTCCTGCAATGCTCCCTTCAGGTAGAAATACCGTGCCTTTCGGCATTCCTCCGTCAGTCCGTCTATTCCGGTTACGACAGCCCGGCCCATGTCCTCAAACCCTGGTTTGTAATGCGGGTTCTTTACTTGCGGCTTGCCTCTTTCGGCTTTGGACGAATACGTTTGCAGCTCAGAATTTTCCCGGAGCGTCGCCAGTTCCTTCGGCATCGCTTCGAACTGGCTGTCGCTGAACAGATTGAAGTTCAGCGCGACCATTTCCTCCAGTTCCATCACCATCATGGCAAGGCTTGCGGTAGGGAATTTCGGCTTTTTCGTCGCTTCAAGTAGTTCACTCAGATAGCCCGTGCGGACACAGAATTCGGCGATCAGCGGGAGCATCGACGACTTGCCATTCACGGACGGGAAGTTTCGTGTCGAGGCCGGCTGTGCAGGGAACGGCTTCTCAACCAGTTTCAAGAGGGCTTCGATAAACTGGGACCGGTCCGTCTCCATGACCTGGTGGAATACCTTCACGAGCAGGTCGAAATTCACGCTCTCGAATTTGTAAAGCTTCGGATCTTCATAGACATCTCGCGGGCGTTGCTGCCGATCCGACGTTAATGTGGCATGCGCCGCAAGGTTCAGTAGAGATTCGTTCGTCACTCCGCGGGTAACACCGGTCTCTTTCGCGTACTTGTACTGCCGCGTCGTTTTCGTCTGTTCTTCCAACAAAATCCGCTGGGCTTTTTCAACCGCCGCGCGCAAATCCATAGACGGAGAATATCAGTACCTTGCCGCGCGTGCTAACGTCGGACCAGTGCAAACGCTGGCGAGACTTGAGAATGATGCGCGAGGAGGGGGGGCCGAAGGCTCGCGAAGAGAACAATTAGGGCGCTTGCTTCGGATTGTACGAGTGCCAGTCCGACGTGTGAAGACCTGTGTGGAACCGAGGCATTGGTTCATCACCGACCTTCATTCTATATTTGGCACGCACCTCAATCTGCCATGCGTGAAATTCGATGTGTTTTCCACGGAACCGCGCCGTGATCAGGTGGTTTTAGCGCCCTGACTGAAATGGCATCGGCTACTCGTGAAGTTGACAAACGGTTGACAAAACGGTTTTTTGAGGGAGGTCCCCGAAAAGGGGAAAGGTGAGAATCGCCGCTTATTTACCCTGATTTGAATGGTGGGCCTGGGTGGACTTGAACCACCGACCTCGCCCTTATCAGGGTCAATTATGGTGCTATATGCATAGTATCATGGTCATTCGGAAAACTAGCGTCCCTGCATCAACGTTTAGATGAGTAGGATTTTCGCACGACAGCAACTTGGGGCCGGCGCGATCAAGTCGGTGCATCCAGAACGTGGGAAGAGGAGGTTGGTGCGCTTTCGTACGAGCATCGGGTCAGCATTCAGACTCGAAAGGCACTAGAGCGTCTGCTTGCCAAGCAGGTGTGTTATTTGCGACCTCGTGTAAACAATTCTTCTGGGTGCATCAACCGATCGCACTCAGATTTTGATGCGTAACAACCGTTCTGCTCGGCGGCGGTTTGGAAAACCGCCTGCAGTTTAGATCACCGGTAAGCGTTCGGTCGAAAGCGGAACGATTAATTAGTTGTATCGCTCCTTGCCAGGGAACTTCCGACGGCGGCCATTTGGCGGATGCTCCGTGTTTTTCGGGTCTGGTCGGGGTGCATTGTTGGACGCAGTGCATCCGCCAGTATGTGTCGCGCCCGAAAGATACGGGCTTTCAATGCAGAATTGCCAATTCCCAATGTTTGGCAAGTGTCCGCAGCCGAGAGGCCCTTTAGAAAGTAGAGTTGAAATGCATCTCGAATGGCTGGCGGAAGTTGACGGATGTGTCTTGACAACAGCTCACCGAATTGGCAGGTTGCACAGAGTTCTTCAGGGTCAGGTCCAGTGTAAACAATTCTTTGCCGCAACCGTTCTGGCTGGTCATCCATCATCTCGTCCAACGAGGTTTGTACATGAGCAGTTCTTCTGCGACGAATCATTAGAGCGGAGTTGATGACGATTCGGGTCAACCATGTGGAAAATGCTGATTGCCCCTTAAACGATCGCAGATTGATGAACGCATTGCAGAGGCTGTTCTGCACCGCGTCCTCGGCATCCTCCTTGTTCCGTACTATGGCATACGCAGTCCGGTACAGCCTTGCAGAGTGGGTCGCAAATAACTCCTCCTGGGCGCGCGAATCGCCACGGACCGCTTGCTGGATAAGATTCCAATCCTTGCGGTCGATTCGTGATGAAAGTGCTCTGCCAGAATTGGGAGTTGTCGAACTTCGCTCACTAGCACTGCCTCTGTGATTCCGCGCATTCCGAGTCAGAGGCCGGTCGGGGTCCTGGGATAGCAGAGAGGAATTGTGTAATGCGTTCATGGGAGAACCTGTCTCTCGCTTGGAGAAGAGGCAATCCCCTTGCCACGGCGAAAGAGAAGCGGTCGCCTCACAAGTAGTTGAATGGATAGGCAAATGGAGAGTCGGAAGGCCAAGTGGCGCTCACAGTGAAATAGCCGTAGTGATGGCAGACTAACGGTTGGTAGCTGATTGGCACAGGTCAACTGCGACCCGACTTTATTGCCGATCAAATAGGTGGGCGAGCGACTCGACGTCTATACTTACGCCGCGCCGGAGAGTCGACCGTCCGTGTATAAAGAGTGACTTCTCGGCTGTGGTCAGCGATTCCCAATGGCTTGAGGAAGTTCAGAAGGCAGTGGCAGCCGCTCCTCCGAAGAGAGCGCTCTGCGCCAGATCACACGAATCACCACCATCAAAGGGATGGCGAGGTAGATGCCCACAATTCCGCCACACTCGGCGCCGACCATGACAGCGAACAGCACCATCAGCGGATGGATTTCCAGGTTTCGTCCCACGACGGGAGGCGAGATGAAGTAGTCCATAGCCATCCTCCAAACACCTAAGAGGACGGCCATCCAGATCCAATGACGATGCGCGAGAATACCGACGGTGGAGATGACTGCCGCCGAACTCATCCAACCTGCTACTGGAACGAACTCCAGCACTCCGCCAAGGAGACCCAATGAAATCGCGTTCGGGAAACCAAGAGAAAGCATGGCTGCTGCATAAAACACCAGGGAACAAGCGCCGAGAATTACCTTAGCCCGGATGTATTTCCTAAGCATGGTGTTCAATTCTTCGGCCACTGCCTGGATTGATTGGCGATTGTCTTCCGTAGAGAGAAGTTGGATAAAAGAGTCGGCTATACGCTTGCCGTCGGCAAGAAAGAAGACCGCGAGTATGGGAACCACAACCAAGGCCACTAGAACATTCGAAGCGAACTGTTCTGCGGAGCTAGCGAGTGATCGGATCTTTTCGCGGTGATCGACAAGGAAAGACTTCAATCGGAGTTCTTCCAGTTCGTTCCAGCCCTGGGCAGTTCCTATCTTTATGGCAATGTCACCGCTTGTGACAGTGTCTAGCCAGACGGGCGTTTCTCTAAATAGTTTGTCGGCGCGGTTTGAAACAAGTGGGGCAAGGCCCTGCGCTGCAAAAGCAGCGAAAATGAGGAACGCCAGATAGGCTTCCACAACATGTGGTCCTCTCAAGTTTTTGAAAAAGAGAGAATGCCTTTGCAAGAATCTGACAACCGGATCGATCAAGTAAGCAAAGAGGATCGCAAAGGCGAAGATCAGAAGGACGCGTCGCGCAGTGTAAAGAATTACCAGCACAAGGACAAACAGAAGGATGGTGAGGAGGACGTTCGACGTTCGCCGATCCGGGAATGTCATGTCTTTACCCGCGTCCGGTTGATCGATGCTAATGCTTAGGAACCACCATTAGCTTGAGCTTCATGCGCAGGGTCTAGCGATTCCAAGTTTTTTCATGCGGAAGTGGAGTGTAGACCTGTTCAATCCGAGTCTCGTCGCCGCTCCTTTTGGTCCGGAAAGCACCCACTTGGTTTCTTGCAGGATCGAACGGATATGCTCACGTTCGACGTCTGCCAGCTTTTGGGGCTTTTCATTTCCATGCCCAGGCGCAATCCGTGAACGAAGGTCTCGAAGTCGGACTTGCAAAATGGAGCCGGGGGAAAGAATTACTGCACGCTCGATAACATTTTCCAGCTCGCGGATATTTCCCGGCCACCCATATTGAGTCAGGGCTTCCATCGTTCCTGGCGGGATCGTATCAATCGTTTTGTTCAGCTTCTGCGCGGCCTCTTGGACGAAATGTCGTGCGAGCAGCGGAACGTCCTCCGGGCGCTCGCGCAAGGGAGGAATAGAGATTGGGAAAACATTCAGGCGGTAGTAGAGGTCGCTGCGGAACTCTTTCTTTACAATCATATCTTCCAGATCGCGATGAGTCGCAGCGACAATCCGAACGTCAACCTTTTTCGTGCGTGTACTGCCCAACCGCTCGAACTCGCGTTCCTGCAAGACGCGAAGGAGTTTGGGTTGCAACTCCAGGGCTATATCACCGATCTCATCCAGAAACAGTGTGCCTTGGTCTGCCACCTCAATGCGCCCCGTTTTTTGTGTAATGGCGCCGGTGAAGGCGCCGCGCTCGTGGCCAAAAAGCTCGCTTTCGAGTAATCCGCTCGGTATCGCCGCGCAGTTGAGTTTTGCAAAGGCGCGGTTCTTCCTATGGCTGCGGTAATGTATGGCCCGAGCGATCAACTCCTTACCGGTACCGGTTTCCCCCAGGAGCAGGACGGTCGAATCTCCAGTAGCGACTGTTTCAACCAACTGGAGCACTCGCCGCAAGGCTGAACTCTGACCCACAATTCCCGCCAACGCGGTCTCGGCGCTATCATGCTTGTCTAAAAGGCTTAGCTTTACAGTTCTCAGAGGCCCACTCGTGAAATGGGGATCTTGATCACGGACCAAGGGGAAGCCGTTTAAGCTCATCGCAACGCTCCAGTCGATTTCATTGGCTGTTCCTCCGCGCGGAAGGCTTACGATCCTTCGGCCCTCTTTCCGACTCTCGCGTTCCTTTTTCCCGCTCAATCCACTCGCGAATATAGGGCGGGCAATTATGGAGTCGGATCCCATTCTGTTCGCAGCGCATGAGGAAGGTCACGGCATCTCTATCCGCTAGCGTGACATCCTCCAAGTTCAACACCAGGTGGCGAGCTACCGGTTCCAACTCGAGCAGCCGCTGCAATTCAATAACATCCTCCGCTTCGATTCGGCCACTCAGGGTAAACACCACCTTCCCGTTCGCTGATCGCTGGATTTTCAGCATTGGCAGCTTTCTGTGTGACCATCTATTGAAGGTAACGTGCAATTCGACCACCAGCCATAAACGATTGAAAAGTAATGCCTTGGCTGCACTATCCTTCGCGATGGTCGCGAATGCGCGGTTTTTTCGCGAAAATGTTCGCGAAATTCTATCGCCAAACTGGAGAAGAGCAGTGGGAAGCTAACGCGACTTGAATCGAAACTTGTTGATCTTAAGCGACCGAATCTTTGATTCCAGGGTGGAAGCGGGTATTCCCAAGATTCCCGCGGCTCCCGAAGGTCCGGACACCCTCCCTGCGGATTCCGCCAAAGCCGCCTCAACCCTTTGCTTCTCTTGGGCCGTAGATAATCTTGCAAGAGGCTGGTTTGCGGAACGAGGCCGAGAAGAATCGACATTAAGCCAACTTGGGTCCACAGAGAAAGTCTCCGTCTCACAAACGATGACGGATCGTTCGATCACGTTCTGGAGCTCTCGAATATTTCCGGGCCAGGAATACGACTGCAGAAGTTCCAGGGTGTTCTTGTCGATGGACCGAATCTTCTTGCCCGCTTTTCTTGAATAGCGATCGATAAAATATTCGACCAGCATGGGAATGTCTTCTTTTCGTTCGACGAGAGTAGGAATCTCGATAGGGAACACATTGAGGCGATAATACAGGTCTCTTCGGAATGCACCGGTGGAGATGGCGGTCTCCAGGTCGCGATTGGTCGCCGCAATTACACGCACGTCTGCACGAATAGGTTGGCTTCCACCCACGCGCTCAAACTCCCGTTCCTGCAGAACACGCAATAGAGTAATTTGAGTTTCGAGCGGAAGTTCGCCTATCTCGTCCAGGAAGAGCGTGCCTCCCTCGGCAAGTTCAAAGCGGCCTAGGCGCCGCTGCAGCGCTCCCGTAAAAGAACCCTTCTCATGACCAAACAACTCCGAGGCGATCAAGTCGCGCGGAATCGCAGCGCAATTCACACTCACA
>Ga0209736_1000215_pt1 | contig 18404 bp, 14 predicted proteins | sample BlaSpr_A8_Ref_M3_FD_187992 | JGI IMG/M metagenome (GOLD analysis project Ga0209736, IMG submission 187992) | Forest soil microbial communities from Thunder Bay, Ontario, Canada - Black Spruce, Ontario site 2_A8_Ref_M3 (SPAdes) (version 2) | ecosystem: Environmental > Terrestrial > Soil > Boreal...
TTATTGGAACGATAGGAGATCGCGATGCGTGCCCCTTCTTGCGCCAGCCGGACGGCGATTCCCCGCCCAATTCCCCGACTTCCTCCTGTAATCAACGCCACGCGATTCACAAGCGGCATTCGTCCCCTCGGCTGAAACTATGGAAAGCTTGTCAGTATAGCCCACTCGCAAAAGCCGCACTACCGCGGTCCCTATCTGCGTTCCCTACCTGCCCGTATCCTGTACCTGCATTCCCTAGCGAAGCCGCGCGACGACCACCGTCATGTCATCCGCTTGCTCCGGCGTGCCGGCCCACTCCTCGGCCGCCATCATCAGCGATTGCCCCACCACTCTGGGAGCCGAACTTTGCACGCGAATCGCCGCATCCTGCAACCGCCGGATGCCGAACTCTTCTCCGTAAACATTTTCTGGCTCGACCAATCCGTCGCTATATTCCACAAGGAGCGCATTTGGAGGGACTATCACCAAACCCTCTTCGTAGACATAATCTTCCACCACGCCGAGAACCATACCGCCTTTGTCCAGGTGCTTCGACGTTCCATTGGAGATCAGGAATCCCGGCAAATGCCCGGCATTGGTGTACCTCAGCGTCCGCGTCGCGCTGTCGTATATAGCAATAAAGAAAGTCGCAAACCGGTCGTCGGCCGTATTTCGCACCAAGTGCATGTTCAAGCGCGCAACCAGTTCCGCCGTGCTCATCGTTTCGCTGCCTACGGCCAGAAGCTGGCTGCGCAGCGCCGCCTGCAGACTAGCCATTAGCAACGCCGCGGAAATTCCCTTTCCCGAAATGTCGGCGAGCGCAATTGCCAGATGCGTTGGGCTAAGCTGAATGAAATCGTAGTAGTCGCCGCTTACGGTGCGCGCGGCCTTGCAAATCGCTTCGAGCTCGACTCCCGCGACCGACGGCATCTTCTGTGGAAAAAGCTGGTTCTGCACTTCACTGGCAATGGAGATTTCATTTTCAAGGCGCTGCCGTTTTTTGGACTCTTCCAGCAACCCGCTGATCGAACCCGTCATGTCATTAAAAGATTCGCCCAGCACGCCCAGCTGGTCGCGTCGTTCGATGCGCACGCGATGCGTCCAATCGCCAGTCTTCACGTATTGCGTCGCGTGATACAGATCGCTCACGGCCTTCGTGATTCGCCGCGTCAACACGATTCCTGTAATAAGTGCCGCAATCTCAATCACCAGAAAAAAAACGCTTACAACGACGAATTCGATCGGGTAAAGATCGCTTAGCTCACCGAGCGACGAGAAAATTCGCGCATTCAACCGTGACGGCCTGGCATTAAAGGTGACGAGCACAGGCCGTCGCGGTTCAACGCCGCCGGTTCCCACATACACTGCATCAAGATGGGAAAAGCCTGTAACAGACGGATCAATCCAATGGGAAGGCGGGTGGAGTGTCCTGTTCTTCGCCGGGATCGGTTTGGTTGTCTCGTACTGAATGTTACCCGAAGAGGTGTAGAGAATTCCCTTCTGTGCGCCACCCTCGAATTTCCGCGTAAGGTTCAGCTGAATGGCCCCAAGGTCCGGCGCTATCGAGGCCAGGAAGTCTGGCGTAACAGGCACACGCAGAGTAACCACCCGGACGCTTTTTGGCTCTTCCATCGCTCTCAGACTCATTAGGTAGAGCGTGTCGCCCTCTTCCACCAGGCCAGCGAACGAGTTCTTCGCCTCTCCTGCCACTTTGCCCAACAGCTTTGTGTCGTTGGAGAACCCGATCTTTAGCCCTGGAAGCTCCTGATCGTGAACCAGATGCGACTGCTCGGCAAGGACGCCCTCCGATTCCTCCACAGTCAGTCCCTTTGGCAGGGCTCGGTGGGCTGCAGCAATGTGCTCGGTAATGTCGGCCATCATGGCGATGCGCCGATGAATGTCGTCGTACAACAGGTAGGCCCCTAATTGCGAGTACAGGATTTGGCCGGCCAGAACCACGAGGGTGAGTATGAGTAGGATCGGAACAACGGCGATAAATAGATAGGCGACAATTAATCGGTTGCGCAGGCTCCAGAGCAGCCGCGTCCGCCACCATCCGGCAAACCGAAAGACGAGATAGACGGCCGCGAGAATGGCGAAAAATCTAAGGAAGCTAGCAAGGCTCCCGCCAAGATCCAGAATCGTGCAGACCGCTCCGCCCAGAATGAGCAGAATCGCAAAAAGGTCGATCCGCGAGAGGCGGCGCCATAGGTTTCGCAGGTTCGCTGACAGAGCAGTCATCGGGTAATCGAAAGAAATACTACTTTACCTGAAGAACCCCTTCGGACCGAAAGGAAGAGTGGCCTCGTCCGATTTTTGGCTTGTCCGAAGACGACGCATAGGTACTAACTTGGCGGATTTTCGGAATGCCTCGCTCTCGCTCCCACTTGCCCTTGACAACCGAACGCCGCTAGGGTATGTTAGTTTCTGGGCGAACGTATGGTTCGTTCCCGGGAACGCCAATCTCCAGATTGGCGTTTTTTTGTTGCACCCGCCCCTTTTTGCAGCAAAACCTTTAGAATGAACACTTACAAAAAGTGCCCTGTTTTGCAGCAATCTTGCGCTCTAAGTATCTTTAGAATGAACACTTGTACAAGCACATAAAAACAAAGCACTTGAAGTATCTTTAGAATCAACACTTACGCAAAAACCCCAGGGGGGAGGGGCGTTCCTATTCGCCCCAAAATGCTCCTTGGCCGTCCGCTACTGTGCGGAATTGCGCACCTTGCTGTGTTTCACGCTGTAAGTAAAATAGATCACCAAGCCGACGACGAGCCAAACGACCAGGCGTATCCAGGTCACGGCCTTTAGCCCTGCCATCAACCCCAGGGAAACTATCATGCCAAGGATCGGCACTAGCGGAACCAGCGGAGTCTTGAATGGCCGCACCAATTCTGGGCGCCGCACGCGCAGGATCCAAACGCCGGCACAAACGATCACAAAGGCAAGCAGTGTGCCGATGCTGACGAGCTGGCCGAGATCACCGATCGGCACTAGCGCGCCGACAAACGCCACGCAAATCCCGACGATAGCTGTGGACTTCCACGGCGTTCGAAAACGCGGATGAATGTCGCCCGCCCACCTCCATAGCAGACCGTCATTCGCCATTGAATAGAAGACGCGAGATTGCCCGAGCATCATGACCAGCATGACTGTGCTCAGCCCAGCCAGCGCGCCCGCGTTCACTACATAGCTTCCCCACTTCACTCCGGTTTCCCGCATGGCGAGAGAGACGGGAGCGCCAATGTTCAGCCGCGAGTAATGCACGGTGGCCGTCAGCAGGCCGGAAACAAGCAGATACAAAATCGTGCAGACGATCAAGGACCCGAGGATGCCGATGGGCATGTCCTTTTGCGGATTTTTCGCTTCCTGCGCCGCGGTCGAGACGGCGTCGAAACCGATGTAGGCGAAGAAGACGACGCCCGCACCTCGTAGTATGCCTGACAACCCAAACGAGCCGAATGTCCCGGTATTGGGCGGAATGAAGACTTTCCAATTCGCGTGTGCAATTTCCGGATGCTTCAACACGAAAGCTCCGGCGACAGCGATAAAGACCAACACCGCGGTCAGCTTAACGAAAACAACTCCCGTATTGAAGGTCGCCGACTCCTTGATTCCGATGATGAGAAGCGTTGTGACCGCGAGCATCGCCAGGAACGCAATTAAATTAAACTTGGCGGTCACCGTCGGCAGTCCCACAATCTGGTCCACGCTCATAGAAAGCGTGTTTAACGGCGTCCATCGGCCCTCGTACAGCACCCACTGGGCTCCCGGAACGTCGCAGATTTGCGGCGGAAGGCTGATTCCATAATCTTGCAGGAAGGCCACGAGCGTGCTGCTCCAGCCGCTTGCGACTGTTGCGGCGCCGAAGGCGTACTCCAAGATCAAATCCCAGCCGATGATCCAGGCGACGATTTCACCGAGAGTAGCGTAGCCGTAGGTGTACGCGGAGCCGGCGATCGGAATCATCGACGCAAATTCTGCGTAACAGAGCCCGGCAAACACGCAGCCGATCCCCGCAAGAACGTATGACAGCATGATGGACGGCCCGGCATAGAGGGACGCTGCAGAACCCGTCATCACAAAGATGCCGGCGCCGATGATGGCTCCAATACCAAGCGTGACCAGGTTTACCGGACCGAGGGCGCGCTTGAGGCTGTGCTCACCGGTGTCTCCGGCCTCCTTCATCAGCGTAGTCATCGACTTCGTTGCGAACAAGGGGTTGCCCATGCAACTCCTCCTTTGGGATGAACTTCTTGCTCCCTGAGACCCGGCCAAATTGGACTTGCACATTGTAGGGGCGCAGCATGCTGCGCCCCTACAGAAAAATCACGGAATTTACTCGTTGGCCCGCGCGGCCAGACCTGAGCGTCTCGACCACCACCAATACACGGGCAGGCCGAGAAGGACGATGAACAGGCCGCCTCCTGCCGTTTGGGTTTGATAGAGGAGCAGGACGATCATGATGGCCGTCGCCGCGACTATGTAAAGCAATGGCACGAAGGGATAGCCAAACGCTCGATACGGCCTCTCCGCTTCTGGGCGCTTCCGTCGCAACACGAAAATTCCGATGATCGTCAGTACGTAAAACAACAGGACTGCAAAAACCACGTAATTCAACAAATCGCTGTACAGGTTGCCGTAGCTGACGGCTCCGGACGCGTCGACACGCCGCGTTCTCAGCAGGATCAGCACGATGATCCAGATGCCCTGAAACATTAGGGCGCTTTGCGGAACGCCCTTTTTGCTCAACTTGCCTGTGGACTTGAAGAATAGGCCGTCGCGCGCCATCGCATAGGAAACGCGCGCGCCGGCAAGGATGAGACCGTTGTTGCAGCCGAACGTCGAAATGATGATAGCGACCGCCATGATCACCGCGCCCGGAGCACCAAATATTGCGCTCAGAGCCGCCGTGGCTACTCGATCGTCCGGCGCGGTCTGGATTTGAACGAGCGGCAAAACAAACAGATAGGCGAGGTTTGCAAGGCAATAGAGCGTAATGACGATGCAGGTGCCAAACGCCATGGAAAGCGCAACGTCACGCTTCGGATTTTTCACCTCGCCGGCCGTAAAGCCGATGTTGTTCCACGCGTCCGCCGAGAAGAGAGAACCAACTTGCGCCACGCCGTACGCGACAATCAAACCGAAAAATCCACTGGCTGCCGTGATGGTCGGGAGCACTCCTCGCAGGAAATTCGCGCCGGGCTCAATCGGCACTGCACCGCGAATTGCCCAGAAATGCGAGAAATTCTCCGTCATCGCGCCCGCGTTTTTTCCAACAAAGATTCCCAAAACGATCAATCCGACGAGAGACAGCGCTTTCGCACTCGTAAAAACGTTCTGGATAAGTTTCCCGAGACGGACACCCTGGGTGTTCAGAAACGTGAGCAGGACGATCATCAAAACGCCTACGAGTTGTTGAACCGAGAGGCTTATCGCGAGTCTCGAACCTAGCGCGATGGGCGGAACAACCCAGGTGTTCGGCGAAATGGCAGGAAAGAGCACTCCCAAATAGCGCGCGAAGCCCACAGCCACCGCTGCGATTGTCCCCGTCTGAATCACAAGAAACAGCGTCCAGCCGTAAAGAAACCCCCACAGTGGCGAATACGCCTCGCGCAAATAAATGTACTGCCCACCAGCATGTGGGAACATCGCTGCAAGCTCGCCGTACGAAAGCGCTGCAGAGACCGTCAGCAAGCCCGTTAGCACCCAAGTCAGCAGCAAGCCGCCTGGCGAACCCGTCTGCCGCGAAATATCCGCCGCGACAATGAAGATGCCGGAGCCAATCATCGACCCGACCACGATCATTGTGCCGTCGAACAAGCCGATGGCGCGCACAAACCCGGGTTCATTTTTTGCTGCGCTTTGTGGAAGAGGATGGGTCGTATCAGCCATTCGCGGAGTGCCTCAGAACGCCGCCGCATGCTTGGCGGCTTCCAGTGTCGTGATGTATTGCCGCGCGCGCGCAGCGGGATCGGCCGCGCTCAGAATTCCGCTAATTACCGCTACGGAATCGGCTCCGGCCTCAATCGCCGCCGATGCCCGCTCCAAGGTGATTCCGCCGATCGCCACAATCGGCTTCTCGGTTAGCCCTCGCACTTTTCGCAGGAAAGCCAAGCCAACGACCGGGTCTGGATTGGCTTTGCTCGACGTGATGAAAACCGGGCCCACGGCGATGTAGTCGGCGGAACTCGACGCCGCCCGCTCGAATTGCTCTAAATTGTGCGTCGAAACGCCAATGAGCTTGTCGGGGCCGACGACACGCCGCGCCTGTTCCACGTCCAAATCGTCCTGGCCGATGTGGACGCCGCTTGCGCCTGCCAGAAACGCTACATCGGGACGGTCGTTCACAAAGAAGGACACTCCTCGCGGGCAAAGCAACTCCGCTAATTCACGGGAGGAACCGAGATATTGTCGCGCGGACGCAGACTTGTTCCGGTACTGGAGGAGACGAACCCCAGCTTCGGCCAGGCTCGCGGCGCAATCTCTTTCGGGAGAAGTAATCAACGCTGCGTCTAGTATCACATACAGCCTGGGAAGGACAAGGCGCATAGAAACTTATTTTCCGCTAGTGCCTAGCAATCTTTCGATGAAATGGGTGTCGAAGCGCCCAGCGGCAAAATCCGCATCGGCAAGAATCCGCCGGTGCAGGGGAATGGAAGTCTTAATTCCTTCGATGACGAACATCTCCAGCGCCCGCTTCATTCGCCCGATGGCTTCGGCGCGGTCCCGGCCCTTGACGATCAATTTCGCGATCATGGAATCGTAGTAGGGCGGAATCACGGCATCGGCATAGGCTGCGGAATCCACACGTACTCCCGTCCCGCCGGGGGCCTGAAACGTGGTGATGCGCCCCGCCGATGGCACAAAGGTTTCCGGATCTTCCGCATTGATCCGGCACTCGATCGCGTGTCCGGAGAAATTCATTTCACCGACTGCGTCGTCCAGTCCCTCGCCCGCTGCGATGCGAATCTGCGCTTTGATCAGGTCCACACCCGTCACCAGTTCGGTCACGGGATGCTCGACCTGGATGCGCGCATTCATTTCGATAAAATAGATCGAACCATCTTCATCCATCAGGAATTCGACGGTTCCCGCGTTCGTATAGCCGACTTTCTCGAGAGCGCGAATGACCTTCGCGCCCAGATCTTTTCTCTTTTTGGCGTCCATCACTGGCGAGGGAGATTCTTCCAGGAGCTTCTGGTGCCGCCGCTGAATGCTGCACTCCCGTTCGCCTAGATGGATTACCTTGCCGTGCTGGTCGCCCAGAACTTGAAACTCGATATGACGCGGATGCTCGAGGAACTTCTCCGCGTAGACGTCCGGCGTTCCAAATGCCTGTTGCGCCTCGCTGCGCGCCGTTTCGTAGGCGTTCAAAAGCTCTTCCTGCTTGTGCACCACGCGCATGCCTCGCCCGCCGCCACCCGCGGAAGCCTTGATGATCAGCGGAAAACCAATTCTCTTGGCTTCTTTGGCGAGCTGCTCTTCCCCTTCCACAACGCCTTCACTGCCAGGAACCGTGGGCACGCCCAGCGCCTTCATTTCCCGGCGCGCACGGTCTTTTTCACCCATCATCTCGATGACTTCGGGAGTTGGGCCAATAAAGGTGATCTCCGAGGCTTCGCACACCTTTGCGAAGTTGGCGTTTTCCGAAAGAAAACCGTAGCCCGGGTGGATGGCATCCACGTTAGTGATTTCCGCAGCGCTGATTACCTGCGGGATGTTGAGGTAGCTCTCGCTGCTGCGCGGCGGCCCGATGCAGACTGCCTCGTCAGCAAAGCGCACGTGCAGCGAATTCCGGTCGGCCTCGGAATACACTGCGACGGTGGAAATCCCCAGTTCTTTGCAGGCACAGATGACCCGCAGCGCGATTTCCCCGCGATTGGCTACTAGGATTTTCTGGAACATGGCCTAAGGCGCCGGCTACCTCTTCCGGCTGGGACGGATGCCGAAGAGCGGCTGGCCGTATTCGACGGGCTGCCCGTTTTCGACAAAGATGCGAATCAGTTCGCCGCTTTCGTCCGACTCGATTTCGTTCATAAGTTTCATGGCTTCGACGATGCAAAGGGTCTGCCCAGACTCGACGTGTGCGCCGATCTTGACAAAGGCTTCGGCGCCGGGGCTCGGAGCCTCGTAGTACGTTCCCACAATTGGTGACTTGACCAGGTGCAGGTCCTCGGTCGCCCGCGGCTCCAGCGATGCCGCTGGAGCGCTCTGGGAAGCCGACGACTGCCGTTCCGTGGCGCCAGGAACAATAATCTCGGGCACTCCCATGGACCGCGTATACATGGGGACGCCAGCGGACGGTTTCTTGAGGCGTATCCGCAGGTCACCCCGCGAATACTCGAACTCCTCGAGGTTGTGCTCGCTCATAAAACGGAGAAGTTGCTCGATTTGCTGGACTTCTGGACTAGCGATGGAGGAACTTTCTGTTGCCTTCGAGGGCTGTTTTCGTTTCATGCCTGTGTCAGAGCTCGATGAGATCCCGCGGTATGCGGGTCAGTACTTCGGTATTCCCCGGGTGCACGGCGACGTCATCTTCAATGCGAATTCCCCCGACGCCCGCCACGTAAACCCCCGGTTCAATCGTCACCACAAATCCCGGCTCCAGCCGCGCTTTTTGGCCGCGTGCCACCCGCGGATCCTCGTGTACTTCTAGGCCCAGTCCATGCCCTGTGCTATGGGTGAAAAGCCGGTCCAGTTTGTAACCGGCCAAAACTTGCCGCGCCGCGGCATCCACATCCCCGCAACTGACTCCGGCTCTTACCGCCGCAATCGCCGCGATCTGCGCTTCCAGAACCGCCCTGTACCATTGTTTCACACGCGCCGGAGCCCTGCCAACGTACACCGTCCGCGTGATGTCGCTGCAATAGTGCGCGAGTATAGCACCCAGGTCTAGTACCACCAACTCATTTTTCCTCAACCGCTTGGCAGTAGGCCGCGCGTGCGGCAAGGCAGAACGCTCGCCAAAAGCCACGATGGTCTCGAACGCGGGACCAGAGGCTCCACGCTTCCTCATCTGGTATTCGATCTCTGCCGCGACCTCATTTTCCATCACGCCGGGTTTCAGCAGCTTTATCGCGCGGGCGAGAACGTCACCTGCCAGAATGGCCGCCTGGCGCATCCGGGCCAGTTCAGAAGGCTCTTTTCGAGCTCGGAGCTTCCCAACCAGTCCTGGAGCGGAAATCCATTTTGTACGCGACCCGGCTGCTTTTCTTAGCTGGCCATGCTGAGCAACAGAAGTTTGCGTCGGATCAAACCCTGCTCGCCGAATGCCTTTCTCCCGCAGATACTGCCCTGTGGACTCAAGGAGGGAACCTTTCTGCTCGATCAATCGCACAGAGGAGGTTTCTTCTCGCACCTGCGTTGTGAACCGCCCGTCCGTAATCAGGGCCGCGGTGCCCTGGCTCACGATGAGCACGCCCGCTTCCCCCGTAAAACCCGTCAGGTAATACCAGTTGGCCGGATGAGTGATCACTAAAGCGTCCAGCTTCGCGGTGGAAATCAGCCCCGTAAGGGCTTTTCGCCGAATTTTGAACGTTGAGTTCATAAATAAAACGAGGAGACCGCAGTCTCCTCGTTTCCGTCCTAGTTTAGTATTTTAGATTCGATTTACCCAGGGATAATCCGGGGTGTCAGGAAGAACAGCAACTCCTGCGATTGGATGGAGATAGTCGTCCTTTTGAAGAGATTTCCAATCAGCGGCAAGCTGCCGACGATAGGAACCTCCTGGATGTTCGTATTCTGTGTCGAGACGATGATTCCGCCGATGACGACGGTCCCGCCGTCCGGAACCAGCACTTTGGTCTGCGCAGACTGCGTGTCCAACGCGGGGATACCTTGCACGCGCGGAATACCTTGATCGATCTGGGTATTTTCCACGAGCACATCCATGAAGATGGTACCTTCGGCAGTAATCTGCGGCGTCACTTCGAGCTGCAACACGGCGTCGATAAATTGCACCGAAATCGTGTTGTTAATAGTCGTCTGAATGGGCAACTTGACGCCCTGTTTGATAATCGCCTTTTCGTTATTCTGCGTCACGATGCGAGGTTTGGAAAGCAGTTTCCCGACGCCCTTGGCTTCTGCAGCCGTGATAAAGAAGTCGATGGCGAAGTTCGGCGACCTATGCGAAAAGCCGAAGCCGCTCGTGGGAACGCCCGCACTCAAACTGGTAGACAGCGGGATTCCGCTCGCCGGCCCGCCTCCCGAGGAATTCGTCGGAACCGCGATGAGTGGAGGCGGCGGTGTTGTATTGACCGCGCCAGGGCTGACGCCAACCTGCGGCGCGCCGCTGAAGAAGTTGCGTCCACCAGTCGTCGTGCCGGCAAATCCAAGCTCGGTGCCAATATCCTGCGCAAAAGAACGCGACGCCGAGATCACGCGTGCTTCGATCTCCACTTGCTGCGACTTGCGGTCAAGTTGCCGGATCAGATTATCGATCACCGGGAAGGTCGATGGAATATCCCGGATGATGAGCTGATTCGAACGGTCATCCGAAATAATATCCCCTCGCGAGCTGAGGAATTTCTTGAGCGTGTCTCTCAAAGTCGAAGCTTTTGCATAGCTGAGCACGCGCGTGGTAGTCGTCGGAGCAATCGCCTCCGCTTGCGCCTTTTCCAGGTCGCGCTGTGTCTCTGCTTCCGTCTTGAGGGTATTGCGCGTGGCTATGCGCAATACATTTCCATTGAGCTGCTTGTCGAGACCGTTGTTCTGGAGCACGATGTCCAGAGCCTGATCCCACGGCACCTCATCAAGCACAATCGTCAGCGTCCCTTTGACCGCCGGGTCTAACACGACGTTCAACCCGCTGATTTCGTGGATTAAGCGGAAAAAGTCGCGCAGATCAACGTCCTTGAGGTTTACTGAGATCGGCTCTCCTGTGTACTTTCCAGGAGGCGGTGGAGCGTTCGATCCCTGTGACGTCTGCGCCTGTGCCGAGGATGCCGCCAGTCTGTTGGCAGCCGCATTCGACGCCTGGGCAGCCTGCTGCGCCGCATCTTGCGCTGTTGCCGGACGCGCTGGCTCATTCATCCGGCCAAAGGAAGCGAGGATGACTGAGGGCTGGGTCAGTTCGCCGGGCAAAGCGAAGCGAGGAGCTGGAATTCGCAAAGAGTTTGACGACCGAACAGTGGAACGCGGAACCGCGGTGCTGTACTCGAATCCAGCACGCGTCTTAGTATTCTGCGTATTCTGCTCCGAAGTCACGGTCTGGGTATTCGAGGGGGCTGCGCTGGGTGCTTCCGGCTGCGCGTCGAAAAGGACTACCACCGCCGTGCCGTCGTGCGAAATCTGATAAGGAGCCACACCAGTCAGGTCCACTACTACGCGGGCAACGTTCGGCCGGTACTGTCCGAGCCGCACGTCGCGGACGGGTTCCGAAACGCCCGGAATCACGGTCTTATCGACCGCGAGTCGCGCGCCGGAGAAATCCAGCACCAACCGCTCCGGATTCTGCATCCGCAAGGCACGGACGTCGAGCCGCCCTTCCCCTTCCACACGCACACTGGCGCGTTGCGGCGCTTGCGTTATCGCCACGCTTGAGATCACCGCAGAGGTCGCGGTTGCGCCGGCGGGCTCCTGCGTCTGAGCAAGCATCGGGCTTGCACCCACTGCTGCGCTCGAGAGGATCAGGAAGCCACACCGAAAGGCGGGCCAATTCGTCTTCATTGCTGTTCTCCTGCACTGGAGTAAATTCTTTTGTTTACTTGGCGTTCCACGGGCTTGCCAAACGCATCTTTCCCGATCTCATGGAACGAAACGCCATCCATCGCAATCTTTTCCACGCGTCCGTCATACAACTGATCACCTTCACGGAGAAAATAGGTCCGTGCCTGCGGATTCGTTACCACGGCAATCATGCCGTTCGGCGCCTTCACGATGCCGTCTAGCCTCAGCGTGCTCACCTGCAGCCCGGCTTTACCCGGTGGCAGATTTTTCGCTGCGTTCGCTTGTGACTGCTGGCGGCTCACCAGAGACTCGAACGGATCACGCCGTGCGCCCTTTTCTTCGCCTTCCTTCGGCGCGTCTGGGTTCACCGCGGTCTCGACAGGCTTGGCTGGCTTGGGAGCCTTCGCCACTTTGTCACTTGCGGGCTTTGCCGCGCGCTTCGCCGCCGGTGCTGCTGGTTTTCCTGACTGCGGCGCAGCCTTGCCAACGGCCGGTGGCGCAGGCTTCGCGCCAGCAGGGGCCGCAGGATTGGCTTGCGCACGCAGCTCAGGTGCGGCTGCCGCGAGCAAAATCCCTAGTACGAGAGTTATTGCTGAACGCATAGATCGCTCATTCCCGCTCAGGGTTTCCCAACCGGCTTGACTGCGGACTTCGCTCCCTGAGCTGCAGAGCTTGGTGCCACGTCAGCTGGCTTGGTAAAGAAAGTCGTTGCCGTAAATATTGCTGAAACCGTCGTCCCCGGCCGTATCACATACTTGGTACCCTTAGACTTGTCCGGATCAGCAAAATCCAAATCACCTACGTTAATAATTCTCGATAGCCGGCCCAGCCGTCCAAAAAAGTCCATCAAATTGAAGTACGGGCCGTCCGCCTGCACTTCGAACGGCATCTCATAGTGAAATTCCCTCGGAACTATCGCCAGAGCTGTCAGCCGCCGAATCTGAACGTTTGACGCGCCTGCTGCTCCCTGGATCAGACGGATGAATTCATCCGTCTCTTTTTCTTCCGGAACGATGGTCTTCAGCGTGTCCAGTTGCTTGGAAAGCGCATCCATCTGCTGCTTCAGTTCGCCATAACGCTGCCTGTACACCTGCAACTGCTGCACTTCGGTATTCAGTGTCGAGCGCTGCTGGACGGCCTTGTCCACCGCATCGCGTTCCTGCGCCACAGGCGAAAGCGGAATGTAAACTCCCAGGAGGAGTACAACGACCGCGATGGCTACTGCCACCAGGCCTTGCATGAACACCGACATGTCACGAAACGGATTGGCCATGATGGTCCATTACCCTTTCTTGGCCGGAGCCGGAGTAGGTGCGGCTTTCGTCGGCGTGTTGGCCGGCTTCGGCTGCGACGGAACTGTTGGGCCTGTCTGCGGCGGAGTAATCTCAGCGGACAACTGGAAATTAAATGTCTGCACGGCCGTGTTCTTGTCGTCCTGCTTGGTTTCTTTGATTTCCACCTTCTGGAAATATCCCGACCGTTTCAAAGCCGTGATGAAATTCGCTACCGCATTGACGGAAGCCGAAGAACCCTCGATCGAAAGGTTGGTTCCCTTTCGAGTCATGGTCGTCAACCAAAGATTCTCTGTTCGCGAAACCGTGTTTGCCACCATGTCCAGCAGATCTTGCCCGCCAGTGCGGTCACGCTGCAGTTGCTCAATCGTGGACACTCGCTGCTGAAGCACCTGCTTCTGTTTATCAAATGCTTCCACCTGCTGCTTGATGTTTTCGAGGTCAGTCTTCTGCGCCTGTAACGTCTTAATCTTGTTGTTCTCGGAATTGAGTTGTTGTTGCCACGAGTAAAAGAGAAAACCAAGAACCAAGACGCCAAGCAAGAGGCCCGCTCCGATAAACAGCACGGGCAGCGCTGCCCCCGTATCTACCGGCCGACGGGATGCCTTCGGCCTAATTTGTCCGAGAAGGTTTATACGGATCATGGTTAGTCAAAGCTCCTCAGTGCCAAACCCACGGCAATGGCCAGCCGCGGGGACATCTCGCGGATTTGGTCATCACTGTGCCGGCTGGGATTGACGAGCACTTTCCGGAAAGGATTCAATTCTTCCACCGGCATCGCGAACTCTTCGCGGAGCAAGTCCACCAGCCCCGGAACGCGCGCCGTTCCACCCGCCACCACGATGCGCTGGATATTCTCTCCGCTCGCCGTCGCCCGGAAGAAGTCAAAGGTCTTTTGAATTTCCAGCGTCAAAATGTCCGAAACGCTGCGTAGAATTTGCTGTTTCTGTTCATCCGTCACGCTGGGAAGCGTATCGCCCTTCTTCAGGCGTTCCGCGTCCTCAAAGCTCAGGTCCAATTCCTTCTGCAGCGCGTCGGTGTACTGGTTACCGCCCACGCTGACGTCGCGGGTGAACAACGGTACTCCCCCGCGCACGATATTAATGTTCATTACGCTCGCGCCGATATTCAGCAACGCCACCGTTTGCCCGGCATCCGGCTCGTAGTTCACTTCAAAGCAGTTCTGAAGGCCGAACGCATCGATATCCACCACCACCGGCGTTTTGCCAGCCTGCGCCAACACGTTCGTGTGGTTCAGAATCTTATCTTTCTTCACCGCCACCAGCAGGACGTCCATCTGCGCGTCCATGGACTCCAGCAATTGATAGCTCAGGTTCACGTCCGCGATGTCGAACGGAATGTGTTGGCTGGCTTCTGACGGAATCCGATCGTACAACTCCTCTTCCGTCATCAACGGAAGCGGTACCCTCTTCACAATCACCGAGTGTCCCGAAACCGAGGTCGCCACGTTCTTCGTCTTTACCCTCTGCGCGTCGAATATCTTGCTGATCGCGTTGGCCACTTGCGGGGCGTCCATGATCGCGCCATCCACGACTGTGTCCTGCGCCAGCGATTCCATTCCAAAGCTCACGAGCTCATAGCCGGCTTTCGTCGCCTTCAGCTCCACTGCTTTGATCGAGCTTGAGCCGATGTCCAGCCCTACCAGCTGCCTTGATTTTTTGCCCATTCCCAACATGTCTCGGCCTCTTTCGCCTTTACTCTCGGCAAACTATCGGCGCCTCGCATGCGCCTGGCTCATTTTGCGTTCCATCCAGCGGTCCAGGATCGTCTTACGCAGTTTCCAACGATTACCAAGTTTGAATGCGGGAATTTCGCCCTCCGTGATGTAACGGTACAGGGTATCCGGGGAGATCCCCAGATACTGCGACGCCTGTCTCACATTCATCACTTCACGCGATTCATTCACGACGAACGTCACCCCGGCGCCCGAACTCACGCCAACCCACTACTGCCAAGGGCACCCCTGCTGCGCTGCGGATATTTCGAGGTGCGGCCCGTGCAAGCTTTATGACATTCACAACCTCAGAGCGTCAAGGGATTCTCTACCGGAGTTGCCCTAAAACTACCCCTATTCTTAGGCAGTTCTGGGGTATTGGGGGTGGTTCGTACTATAAATTGTGTGTATACCAGAGGATGACCACAACTAATTGTATTTTTCTGCTCATTCGGCCTGTCCTTAGGGACAGTTATCCTTTGCTGTCAGGCGCTCGGTTACCCTGCGGACGAACTCACAATTGCAGCGTTTTCCAAATCGCGGCGATGCGCGCTCGCGTTCCTTCATCCATTACAATCTCATCCGGCCATGGCCGCGTGAATCCTTCGGTCTCCCACTTGCGCGTCGCATCGATTCCCATCTTCGAACCGTAGTCTTGCAACCGCGACGCGTGGTCTAGCGTGTCCGTTGGCCCAAAGGAGAACTGCACGTCGCGCTCGGGGTCTAGTGCGCACAACGTTTTCCACACAACCTCGTTGTAGTTGCGCACCTTCACGTCGTGATCCACTACCACAATCACTTTCGTGAACATCGCCTGCCCCAACGACCAAATCGCGTTCATTATTTTCCGCGCATGCCCCGGATATGACTTCCGAATCGCCACAATCATCAGATTGTGGAAAATTCCCTCCGCAGGCATGGCTACATCCACAATCTCTGGATACTGCATCTTCATCACCGGCAGAAAAACGCGCTCTACCGCGTACCCCATGTAATAGTCTTCTTGGGGGGGCGGCCCCACCACGGTCGTCAAATAAATGGGCTCCTTGCGGTGGGTCACGCACTCCACGTGAAACACGGGATATTCGCCTTCCAGCGAATAAAATCCCGTGTGATCCCCAAAAGGACCCTCCGTCCGCATCTCATTCAGATTTACATATCCTTCCAGCACGATCTCCGCGTTGGCTGGTACTTCCAGATCGTTCGTCTCGCACGCAACCATCTCCACCGGCTCGCGCCGCAAAAACCCCGCGAACATCATTTCATCTAAATCGGGCGGAATCGGGAGCATCCCTGAGAGCGCCGTGGCCGGGTCTGCTCCAATCGCCACGCTTACAGGGATTCGTCCTTCTGGATTCTTCGCCCTCGCGCGCCGAAAATGTTCCGCTCCATGTTTCTGCGTCTGCCAATGCATGCCCGTGGTTCGCTCGTCGTAAACCTGCATTCGGTACATCCCCACGTTCCGCTTTCCCGTCTCCGGGTTTTTCGTAAACACCAATGGAAACGTGATGAATCGGCCGCCATCCTGAGGCCAGCACTTCAAAATTGGAAAATCGAAGAGGTTTACGTCTGCGCCGTGGTGCATCACTTCCTTGCAGACGCCCGTTTTCGCGCTCTTCGGAAAAAATGATCCCAACTCCGCCAGCTTCGGCAACATCTTAATTTTGTCGAACAGCCCTTGCGGCGTCTCCATCTTCAGAAAACCCTGAATCCGCGCCGCCACTTCGTCCAATTCGGCCACTTCAAATGCCAGCGCCATCCGCCGCACGCTTCCAAAAGTATTTACCATCAAGGGCACACGCGAGCCCTTCGGCTTCTCAAACAGCAACGCCGGCCCAACACTGTCGGGCAGCCGGTTCTTATCGCGCGCAATACGTTGCGTCACTTCCGTGATTTCCAGAATGGGATCGACCTCCGCGCGAATCCGCTTCAGCTCCCCTTCCTTCTCCAGTTTCTGGACAAACTCCCGCAAATCCCGATACGCCAATTCTTTTCCTCCAAGTCTCGACTCTTGCTTTCACCTGCGGGTGGGCAACCCGAATGGAAGACTCTAGCACGTCAGCGCGTTAGCAAAGAAATACAGTCCCCTACCGACTCCCGTCACTGCACGTGCGCGTCAAATACGCCCGTTTCAACCTGTCCAGAGCGTTTGATTTGTATAAAAATCCTGTACTCTCCAGCCTTCGGAAACCCATACGGAAAACTCACTTCCGGGGACACCGGGGTGGGCATCGGCATCGGCATCGGCATCACAGTCGGCATCGCGTATTGGTCTGTAATTGCTTCGTTTCCTTTCGGCACTCCGTTAGCCAACTCCAGCGCCGCCATCGAAGCGGATCCCGCCGGATGAATATGCGCGAACACGCTCATGTCCGAACTCACGAACTCCGCGTGCCCCGCCATTCCCATGTAAGGCTCCATATCTTTGGCGGGCTTCCCATCCTTATCCTCAACTCTGAATTTGAAGGCCATCGCCGTATTCGCCACAAGCGGCCCGCTTCCCTTTTCCCAAACAATCCGGCCACCGTCCGCAAGTTGCGCGACGCTCGCATCGGCTGCCTTCGTCGCCAACGCCGTTCCCGTCCACGTCGAATCATCCCCTGCCAAGGGTTTCCCACTAACCTGCGGCAAATTCACTTGCCCCACCAGCGTCCATGGAAATCCGTCCTTATCTACAACGTCCGCAAACACTTGATAATGCCCCGCAGGCATGTTTGGCAAATCATCTGCAAACGCTCCGCCGTCCACGAGTTCCGGATGCAGATGCCACATGCGCTCCATTCCCGGGGTACTAATCAAAAACAAGTGCATCAAATGATTGTGGTCGGGAATCACATCTTCCATCTTCACTTCTTTGGACCACTCTGGGTCCTGCCCTTTCGCTCGAATCACTAGCCGGTTTCCATTTCCAAGTTGCGTCTCCGCTTCCGGCGGCTTGAAAAAATTGACGTCTCGTTTGTAATTCGTCGCTTCCGCGCCCCACCACGCTTTTCCGAGGAAAATAATCCCTAGGACCACAACCGCCGTAATCGCCATCACAATCCTGGCCCGTCGAGTTTTCGCTGGTGATGGCGTTTCACCCGGCTCCAGATTTCCCTCCCGCGCCGCCGCTCCAGCAATAAACACCAGCCCAATCGCCAGGAACACCATCAAAAATCCCAGCAACCCTCCTAGCGATCGCTCCATCGGAAGAGTTCTCTGCGCGAACGCCGGCACAGGCACCGCAAGCTCTCCCTTGCCTTTACTTCCATCGACCGAAACGCGCACCTTCAGCGCACCAAATTCCATCAGCCACAAACTTCCCGTAAAGAATTGCGAATCCTGCTTCGATCGCTCCGCCACGTCCGGCGTCGGCGGAAAGTTTGACCCCGCCCCGCTCAGCCGCATCGGCACAATTTCGATCTTCTCCACATCGTTCGAAGCGCTGCGCAACCACAAGGTCGACGCGGGCGAACTGAACAGCGAAGAAATTGCGAGCGCCAAGATGCACAACGAGTACGATCCTTCGGCATACGTAACGTTGTGGAAATCGGAACCGATTCCTATCGACCCGTTGGCGGTGCGCGGCAACTTGCCCCCTGATTTCAAGGCACGTCTGGCAACCGTACTGAGCACGCTCGATCTGCACCAATTGCCGGAGGCGGATCAGAAGTTCCTGGCGTCGAATCAAAATCCGGAGCTGCGGACCGTGCCCCAAACGGATTCTTCTTATGACCAGATTCGTGATC
>Ga0209736_1000216_pt1 | contig 18327 bp, 18 predicted proteins | sample BlaSpr_A8_Ref_M3_FD_187992 | JGI IMG/M metagenome (GOLD analysis project Ga0209736, IMG submission 187992) | Forest soil microbial communities from Thunder Bay, Ontario, Canada - Black Spruce, Ontario site 2_A8_Ref_M3 (SPAdes) (version 2) | ecosystem: Environmental > Terrestrial > Soil > Boreal...
GGTTGCTTCAGCAAAGCACCAGATGTTGCGCAAAGACTGAATCGGCGCCGCTAGAGCTTGCGGTTTGCTTAAGCAACCAGATAATTAGAAGCCGACTAGCACTTGGTGACTTAATGATCTTGCGATACGAGCGATGAACAGATGCAAACCCGACGAAAGTGGATGCTGATACGCTTGCAATCCTGAGGAAAAAGAGCAGGCGCCTTTTTCTCCCGGTGAATCGGCGCCTGCTGACAGGGCATTAGTGTCAGTAGAGTTATTGGCAGTCTGAGCTGACCCAGTGCGAGTGTCTATACTGTGGACCTTGTATTTTGTCTCCGACCGACGTTACCTAGTCCTTTCTCTCGCTTGCTCGCGCTGGCGCCATCTCGCACCTGATTCCCTTCCCTCGCCGTTTACGGTAAACGCTGTATTGACCATCGAAATGAGCCGATGTAAACAGGCGCACGCGATCATGTTTGGCTGTACGGAGCGCTATCGCAACTGGTGAGACGCTGCAACTGAGCGAGCTTGCCGCTGTGCATAATTTCCGAAGATCGTTCTACCACTCACAAGCTCGACGGCGCTAAAATAACCCGCAAAGCGCCGTCAAAACTTTGCAAAGGGAAAATCGATCGCCTCGCAGCCGCCCGACGCAAACTGCGTAAACAGGAGAGAACAATGATCGCCTTCTCCGTAAACGGCAAGCCCATCGATCTCGATGTCGATCCTTCCACTCCACTGCTCTGGGTCATTCGCGACCACCTTGGTCTCACTGGAACAAAATATGGCTGCGGCATGGCGCAATGCGGCGCATGCACCATTCATATTGACGGAGAGACGGTGCGCTCGTGTGTCGCTCCAGCCTCTCGGGCTGCCGGCAAGGCAGTGACCACGATCGAAGGTCTCTCGCCGGATCTGAGCAACCCACTGCAACAGGCTTGGCTGGAAGAGGACGTGCCACAGTGCGGCTACTGCCAATCGGGACAACTGATGAGTGCAGCGGTCCTGTTGCGCGAAAAACCAAGGCCCACCGATGAAGACATCGACCAGGCGATGACCGGCAACATCTGTCGCTGTGGAACTTATCCACGCATTCGCAGGGCGATCCACCGGGCTGCCGAGATGGCGGCGAAAGGAGGCGCCAGGTGAGCGCTGGAATGGAGCGTCGTCAGTTCCTGAAATTCTCAGTGGCCGCGAGTGGCGGCTTGCTGATCGGATTTTATCTTCCCGGTGTGAGCACACTCGGATCCGCGCAGCAATCGGCCAACACTTTTTTGCCCAACGCGTTTGTGCGGATCGGAACCGATGAACGTGTGACCGTCATTGTGAATCATTCGGAGATGGGGCAGGGTGTATACACTTCGTTGCCCATGCTGCTGGCCGAGGAGCTTGATGCCGATTGGACCAAGGTTGGCTTCGAATCGGCCCCGGTCGATCCCAGATACAATCACCCCGCCTTCGGCATGCAGATGACGGGAGGAAGCTCGAGCGTGTGGTCAGGTCTTGAGCAATTCCGTCAGGCGGGAGGGGCGGCACGCGCGATGCTGATCGCCGCCGCGGCGCAACAATGGAATACGGATGCGACAACTTGCCGTACGGACTCCGGCGCAGTCTTCGACCGCTCCAATCGCAAGTTGACCTACGGCCAACTCGTCGCCGCAGCTGCGACAATGACACCCCCTGCACATGTTGAACTGAAAGATCCGAAGACCTTCAAACTGATCGGCAAACCAATCAAGCGGCTCGATACCGCTGAGAAGCTCAACGGCAAAGCAATCTTTGGAATCGACGTCAAGTTGCCAAGGATGTTGACCGCGGTCGTCGCCCGTGCCCCGATCTTCGGAGCAAAGGTGAGGAGTTTCGACGATTCCAAGGCGCGCTCCATGCCGGGCATCCGCAAGATCGTTACGGTTCCCTCCGGGGTAGCTGTCATCGCAGATTCTTTCTGGCAAGCCAAGATGGCACGGGAAGCACTGCGGATAGAGTGGGACGAAGGTGCCATGCAATCCTTCGGCACCATTCAGATGATGGAGGAATTTCGCCAACGCGCGAAGTCGCCAGGCGTCAGCGTCCGGAACGACGGCGATGCCGCCAGCGCGCTGTCGCATGCGGCAAAGAAGATTGAAGCGGTCTACGAAGTGCCCTATCTCGCGCACCTTATGATGGAGCCGCTGAACTGTGTCGTGGATTTGCGCCCTGACTCCTGTGAGGTATGGACAGGCTCGCAGTTCCAGACCGTTGACCGTGCGAATGCCGCGAACGTCGCCGGGCTGCCCGCTGAAAAAGTCCAGTTACATACCACGTTTCTAGGAGGCGGCTTCGGACGCCGGGCCAATCCGCAGTCAGACTTTGTGGTGGAGGCGGTCCATGTGGCCAAAGCCGCAGGGGCCCCGGTGCAAGTAAAAGTCATCTGGACTCGCGAAGACGACATGCAAGGCGGCTGGTATCGTCCGGCCTTCCTGCATGCCATCGAAGGCGGCGTGGACGCGAACGGCAATCCGGTGAGCTGGAAGTCGCGTCTCGTGGGCCAGTCGATTATGGCGGGCACGCCGTTCGAAGCGATGATGCTGAAGGGGAAGGCATACGATCCCGCATCCGTCGAAGGGATTGACGACCTTCCCTACGCGATCCCAAACGTCGCGGTCGAATATCACAAGGCGGACATTAATGTCCCGGTGCAGTGGCTGCGTTCCGTCGGCCACTCTCACACTGCGTTCGCCGCCGAATGTTTCATCGACGAGCTCGCCGGCCTGGCACAGAAGGATCCATACCAGTTCAGGCGCGAATTGCTGCAGAAGCACCCTCGACATCTTGGCGTGCTGGATCTGGCCGCTGAAAAGGCGGGATGGAGCAAACCGCTGCCAAAAGGGATGGGCAGGGGAATCGCTGTGCATTTCGCATTTGGTAGCTACTCGGCGCATGTGGCCGAAGTATCGGTTACGGACGGGAAGGTGCGCGTGCACCGCATGGTGTGTGCCATTGACTGCGGTCAATACGTCAATCCCGGTATCATCGCTGCGCAAACCGAGGGCGGTGCAATCTTCGGGGCTTCGGCAGCGCTTTATCAGGAGTTAACGTTCGACAACGGGCGGTTGCAACAAACAAATTTTCACACTTTCCCGGTGATGCGTATCAATGAATCTCCGCAGATCGAAACCCATATCGTGGAGAACAACGAAAAATCCGGAGGTATCGGAGAGCCAGGTGTTCCCTGTGCAGCGCCGGCGATCGCAAATGCCGTGTTCGCTGTAACTGGAAAGCGGATCCGCCGGCTGCCAATTCGTCTCGCGGAGGCCGTATGATGCGCTCGCACAAGCTCGTTCAGATGGCGCTGTCGATCGGGTTTCTCGCCGGAGGATTCTGGCTCTCGCGTTCAATAGCCGCTGCAGAACAGCCCGCTGTCCCTGCTCAAAAGAGTGCGGCCGGCGCTGCAGCCAGCGATCAGGGAGCGCTCTTCACAGCCTTTGTTCCCGTGTTGCGGCATCCTCGCTGTATGAATTGTCACTCGAACGGAGACTTTCCCCGTCAGGGTGACGACGGGCATCCACACGCAATGAACGTCCGGCGTGGGCCGGAGGGTCACGGCGTGACTGCGGAGAAATGCAGTACCTGTCATCAAGACCACAATCTTGTTGGCGCACACCTGCCTCCCGGCGCACCGAACTGGGGGTTGCCGCCGGCGAGCACTCCGATGATCTGGCAGGGCTTGACCGACTCGCAGATTTGCCAGTCGATCAAGGATCCCAAGCAGAACAAGAACCGGAACATCGAGCAACTCGTCGAGCATCTTACGGAAGATAAATTAGTGATGTGGGGATGGAATCCCGGCGGCGGCCGAACTCCCGTCCCCATGCCGCACGATGAGTTTGCGTCAAAGGTGAGAGCGTGGCATGCCGCAGGAGCTCCTTGCCCGTAGCATCCGCTCGCCTCGAATCCTGCGCTACTTCAACTGAAGCTGGAAAATCACCTTCCTCGCTAATTTGCCGTCACTTTGCCTTTTGTTCTGCGATCCATTTGTCTGTGCGGGCCTCGAGGAGATCGAGGGGAAGGGTTCCGCCGTCGAGCATCTCGTCATGGAAGCTGCGGATGTCAAACTTGGGGCCCAATTCCTTCCGGGCGCGTTCGCGGAGTTCGCGGATCTTGAGCTGGCCGAGCTTATAACTGAGGGCTTGAGCGGGCCACGCGATATAGCGGTCGGTCTCGGACTGGATAGTTGGCTCATCAACCGCACCAGACTTGCGGAAGAAATCCACGACTTGATCCCGTGTCCATCCTTTGGCGTGAATTCCAGTATCGACAACCAGACGTACCGCTCGGAAGAGCTCAGAGGAGAGGCGCCCATAGTCCGACACCGGGTCTTGGTAGAAGCCGACCTCTTTGCCGAGTTCCTCTGCGTATAATGCCCATCCCTCGATATACGCATTGAAGCCGAGACCATGCAGGCGGAACTTGGGCAATCCGGTGAGTTGTTGCTGCACCGACAGCTGCATGTGATGTCCGGGAATCCCTTCGTGGTAGGCGATCGCCTCATTATCGATCAGCGAGCGCTCTGCGAAGTTAGAAGTCGCGACGACGACGCGGCCGGGGCGCTTACCGTCCGGCGTGCCGGTGACGTAGTGGGTTGCTGCGGCGGACTGGAAGGCGGGTATGGCTTCAACGGTGACTGGCGACTTCGGAAGAAGAGTGAAGAGCTCTGGAAGTTTCGGCTCCATCTGGGCGATGTAGTGGCGGAAGTCTTCGAGGATCTGCTCCGCGGAAGTCGGAACGTATTTCGGATTAGTTTTGAGCGAGGCCCGGAAAGCTGCGAGGTCGGCGAAGCCCTCCTTCTTGGCAATAGCGATCATCTCGGCCTCAATGCGGTCGATCTCGCGCAGACCGAGTTGATGGATCTCGTCCGGCGTCCTGTGGGTGGTCGTCCGGGCGTAGATGTCGTTTTCGTAGCGCCTTTGCCCATCTGGCAGAGAGGTGACCGAGAGAGTTGTACGGCCTTGAGGCGCATATTCCGTACGGAGGAAAGCGGCGAAGGTCTTGTAGGCAGGGATGATGTCAGTGTTAATGGCGTCGGTGATCTGTTGGGTCAAGCGCTTCTGGTCTTCCGGAGAGATGCTCGCGGGATATTTCTTTGTCGGAAGGAGAAAGGGATCGGCCTCGATGATGCCCTCACACTGGACGGGTAACTTCTCCAGGAGGAATCGGACGGGCAGGAGCTTGTCCTTCATGCCAGCGCGAAGGACTTCGGTGGTCTGGCTGAACACGCGTGGGATCTGGTGGAGACGGGCGATGTAGTCCTCGTAGTGCTTGACGGAGTCGAGAGGTACGGATAGCGGTAAGTCCGCGAGGCTGGTATGGATGCCATTCTGCTGGTTAATGGGCATCTCGTACTCTTTGAGATCGAAGTCGGCGATACGCTGCTCGAGGACACGAGCGAGGAGATCGTGCGAAAGCTGGTCCTGGTCGGAGAAGCCAGTACTCGGGATGGCTTCGAGCCGTGTCAGGAAAGCCTCGTCGGTCTTGTGATACCGGGCGATGGCGTCGAGTGAGCGGTCGGCGAGCTTATCGTTGTAGCGGTAGTCGCCGAAGGCGGTGGCGCGCTCGGGAAAGTTGCGGAGATCGGACTCGTACTGCTCCTCGAAAAGGGCGTTCTGTGCGGCGAGGCGGTCGGCCACTGGTTTGAGGTTTTGGGCAAAGGCGGAAGCGACTACGGCGACCAGGAAAAGCAGGCTGTGGTGAAGGCGCATAGATGTATGCAGGGTATCAGAGGATAAGGTGCTTGCGCGAAGATTGGATTGGCCTCGCGCACTGGCTAGCCGCTCACGGCTCAGAGCCTCGGCAGTCTTCCACGCAATCCCACTGTCTGCCGCGACCGTGAGATGACCGAACTGGGAGCATGGTGGGCCCAACTTGGAATAAAAGATCCGAAAGTCCGTTATCCCCAGTGAAGCTCAATTCGCAGGAGGCGGATGATGGACAGGATCAGAAGCAGATTCGTGAAGTTCAGCTCGATGGCCTTGGCGCTTCTTAGCGCCCTGTTGCTTGTATCTGCTGGAGCATCGGCCAAGGATCACACACTCGCGAGATCCGACAACCAGGCAAGTGTGGTCGCCCACATCTCGTTCACTGGGCTGTCGGTTGTCGACATGGCAATGCAGAAAAAAGTGAATGACAAATATTACCTCTACGTGCAGCACTCAAAGGACCAAGGCATCTCGATTATCGATATCAGCAAACCCGCTCAGCCGAAAACCATTGGAGTGATCCCGTGGCCGAATCCAGCTTTGTCGAGCAGGATGAACGTGACAGGTGATTTGGCGATCATCGCCGAGAGCGGGGTTCTCCCCGTGCGCAGCGGTACCTCCGATGACGACCTTGTAGTTTGGGATTTGTCGAATCCAGCGGCTCCTCGAGTGGTGCAAAAGTTCTTGGGAGTGGTCAAGTGGCTTCAGGACGAGCGTAATTTCATTTATGTCTTGAATGGCGACGGGTTATGGGTGGTTTCAAAGCCAGCAGATCACCAGCCTGAGCAAGCTGGGTACTCGAACAACTACGGAGGGTGAGGAACAGAGTGGGGAGCAAGAGCGATAAAGGCGGCGGAGGCCGCACCAGAGGCAGCATGTTCCCCGCCGCAGCGACCTCCGCGCAAATCTTAGAAGAGGTAGGCTATGGTAAATCCTTTCGATCTCAAGACCGCACTCTTGGCGAAGCACGCACAACATGTCGTGCTCATCCACTTTCCCATCGCGCTGTTCCTCACAGCAGTGGCTTTCGACCTTATCGCGCAATGGACGAAAATAAGTGGCTTGGCGGATACAGCCTACTACAACCTGCTGGCGGCGGCGATTTCAACGTTTCCAGTTCTGGCCACGGGTATCCTCGCGTGGCAGTTCCAACTTGATGGCAAGAAATTGAAGGGCATCCTTTTGTTGCATCTGGTGCTCGCGTGTGTCTCGAGCGTGATGATCTGGCTGATCTGGTGGCTGCATTTCCGCACACGACGGCGGACGGAGGCCTTGCCGAACTACCGCCTGGCGCTTGAATTTATGGGCGTCGGTGTCATCGCGCTGACAGGGCATTTGGGCGGCTTTCTAAGCGGCGTAAACACGCCTGGCTAGAACTCAGCGCCCGAATCGCTGAGGACCCCGAAGAGGTTCTCCTTTGATTAGGCGGCCGGGACCCAGCCCTTTAGAAACCGGTTTCATCCGGCTGGGCTGTGAACGTGTCTCCCGGTGACGCGGCATTCAAGGCTGTGCCAGAAAAGTTTAGCCGACGTAACGAATCGGTGGAATAAAAGCGACTGGTCCCGGTTATCACCTCAGAACGCTGCAAACTACGGAGGGCAAATGCCAGACAAAAAGCACGATCTTATCGATCAGCAGTTGCAAGACTTCAACGACGACGGCGTTGATCGTCGCGGGTTCCTGAAGTGCATGGCATGGGCGGGGACAGGCCTTGTCTGGACTATGAGCGGTGGCATCCCTGTATCTCGGGCATTCGCCAAAGGCTATGGCAAGGATGCCGGCAAAGGTGGGGACTTCAGCTTTGTCCAGATCAGCGACAGTCACATCGGTTTCAACAAGCCAGCGAATCCGGACGTCACCGCCACTCTGCAGACGGCAATCAACAAGATCAATGCCATGTCCCACAAACCGGATTTCATCATTCACACCGGCGATCTGAGCCAGCTCTCGAAGCCGAGCGAATTCGATACGCTGGACCAGGCATTGAAGGGAGCGTCCGCCAAACAGATCTACTTTGTGCCGGGCGAGCACGACATGTTATCCGACAATGGCGAGCAATATCTCCAGCGTTATGGGAAAGGTACAAAGGGAAGTGGGTGGTACAGCTTCGATCACAAGGGTGTGCATTTCGTTGGTCTCGTAAATGTCGCCAATTTGAAAGCTGGAGGCATGGGGTCGCTCGGTCACGACCAACTGGAGTGGTTTGAGGCCGATCTCAAGGGCCGCTCTGCCAGCACTCCGATCGTGCTCTTTGCACATATTCCACTGTGGACCATCTATCCGGATTGGGGCTGGGGAACCGACGACAGCGAACAAGCTCTATCTTATGTCAAGCGTTTCGGTTCCGTGACCGTGTTAAACGGCCATATTCACCAGGTCATGCAGAAGGTCGAAGGCAAGGTTTCGTTCCATACCGCGATGTCGACGGCTTTCCCTCAACCTGCGCCGGGAAAAGCTCCCTCGGCCGGACCCATGAAGGTGCCAGCCGACCAGTTGCAGCAGGTGTTGGGTGTCACCGACGTGAACTATGTGGTGAGTGGCCGCAGCCTCGCAATCGTCGATTCGCCATTGGCGGACTCGGGGTCTTCGGCTTCAAGGGAAAGCGCCGATGTTGACTCAACCCTTGGGTAGATCGGTCCTAAACCAAGTGGTCCAAACAAGTAAAGATCAAGCAAGAAAATCAAACGTAGAAGGAAACAGAAAAATGACGAGGACAAAAGTGTGGATTGCAAGTTTGGCGACGCCGGTAATGATTGCGCTGCTGCTAGCGGGATCACCAAGTGTCAGGGCGGCTGACCAGCCCGCAGCGGCGAAGGCGGAAGTAAAAATCGATAATTTCAGTTTTGGGCCGCAGACTGTCACGGTACCCGTTGGAGCCACAGTTACCTGGACAAATCGTGATGATATTCCCCATACGGTGGTGAGCACAGACGGCGTGTTCAAGTCCAAGGTGCGGGATACGGACGAAACGTTCTCCTACACATTTACCAAGGCGGGAACGTATCCCTACTTCTGCTCGGTCCACCCGAAGATGACCGGGAAGGTCGTGGTGCAGTGAGACCGCGACTTCTAGATGGCATTGCAGCGGAAACGACTTTCCGTTCCGGGCAGCCTCAATTGCTTGCACAAGGCTATTGTTCTCCACGCTTTGAACCCATATGACTCCAAACTCGGCACAATTCGCAGTGAGAACAGTGGCAGACGATGACCTGGATCTTGTCCATGCCAGCAAGAATGGTGATGTAGCTGCTTTCGAGCAACTCGTAAAGCGATACGATCGGAAACTTCTTCGAATCGCCCACAACGTCACGCATAACACCGAAGATTCCCAAGACGCGGTTCAGGAAACCTTTTTGAAGGCCTTCCAACATTTGGGCCAATTCCGAGAGGATTCCAAATTCTCAACCTGGTTGATTCGCATCACTGTGAATCAGTCGCTTATGAAGGTGCGAAAGCGAGCAAAGCGAGAGGTGTCCCTGGACGAGGACTCTCAGGCAGATCGAGACATGCTACCAATCGACGCAGCCGATTGGGCTCCCAATCCTGAACAACTCTACTGGGCGTCTGAGTTACGGGCCATCCTAGTCAATACCCTAAGCGAGCTGCGGCCGGCCTTGCGGACGGTCTTCGTGCTACGAGATATCGAAGGCCTTTCAACGGATCAGGCGGCAGAAGTGCTGAATTTGGGTCCCACCGCGGTGAAGGCGCGGCTATGGCGAGCTCGGTTGCACCTGCGCGAGCGCCTGAACAAGTACTTCGGCAAGCAAGCGACATCTGGATCTCAGAAGCCAGTTCCTTTAGGTAGGCGGGCAGATCGGATTCCCGGCGCCCCTATCGAGAGTCTGGCTTCGTCGATATCTCATCCATCCTCGACTAGTTGCGCCACGTTACAACATCCGTCCCCAACCATAGCGGCCCTGGATCATGCCCAATGTGTACTCAACATACTTCCTTCACACTGATGCACCAGAGATCCAACGCAGCAACCCTCCCTTCCACATTGCCGCGGTGATGTTGCACCTCGTTTACAAGATCCTCGTAGCAAAGAGTTGACAACTAAATGACATCCCGCGGACATCGTGTCATTAGTCGCTGCGTCTAATGGATGTAGGTCGCGAAAAGCAATTGACAATCGCGGATCGGGGGACACTTGTGGAATACATCCCGCACGAGTGCAGTTATCTCCAATGAACAAATCGAAATGTGTTAACAAGGAGAACCATGAAGACGTATTGTGCCGTAGTACTTACTATGACTTGCTTGCTTGGGTTGGGCATAAGTGCCCGCGCCCAAGACGCCAGTGGAGTTGTCGTGAAAGTTCCGTTCGAGTTCGTCGCAGGAGGCAAGACCCTGCCAGCGGGCACATACAGCGTTGGCCGTTTGTCTCCTGGAATACATCCGCCCTTAATTATTGACAGCAAGGACAACGGTGCATTTGCGCTAGTGCTCCCTATTGTTCCCGATGGAGATTCTGCGGGCCGTACAGAGCTCAGCTTTGAACGCGCAGGGGGCAAGTACTTCCTCAGTAAGGTAGCGACGCCCGCGGGTGTTTATACCTTACTCACGCAGCGAGCGATGACCAGGCTAGCCCAGATGAATGATCATGGCGTCACGTCTTCCTCTGGCAATTGACCAAGTCGAGGTCAACTCTCGATCGGGCAAACCAATGGCTTCGCGGCGGAAAAGTAGAGCCGGGTTTCAAAGTTATACAAATCACAAACAAAGGGTATGGAGGAAACGTGAAAAGGACATTCTTATTACTCGGGCTGCTCATGACACTGGGAAGTGCTTCGGTCCTGTGCGCCCAACAGACCGGCTATTTCCAGACCAATCTGGTCTCCAATACTGCCGGCGTAGCCGCTACCACAGACACTCAACTCTTGAACCCGTGGGGAATCTCCATTCTTCCCGGGCAAGATTTCTGGGTTGCCAATAATAACGGCGGCACATCCACGCTCTACGACCCACAAGGTAAGAAAAATGCGCTGGTGGTGACCATACCCGGGGCCACAAACAATCCAAACGGTAATTGCAGCCCGGGCTGCCCTACCGGAACCGTGGCCAACGGCAACGGCAGCTACTTCGGCGGTGGATCATTCATTTTTGATACCGAAGATGGCATCATCGCCAACTGGACCGGCGCCAGCAGCGCTATAGTGGCCTTCGATAACTCCGCCAGCGGCGCGGTCTACAAGGGTCTGGCCCTGCTGAACAACACCTTCCTGTTGGCGGCGAACTTCAATAGCGGCAAAGTCGACGTCTACGATCGCAACTTTACTCCCACTTCGTTGAGCGGTTCGTTCACCGATCCAAAACTTCCTGCGGGTTTCGCGCCTCACGGCATCCACGTCGTTGGTAACCAGATCTACGTCGCTTATGCTATGCAGGATGCTGCCAGACATGACGCCCAGCCCGGCGCCGGTCTGGGGCTGGTCGATATCTTCGATACGAACGGCAACTTTGTGAGCACCCTCGTAGCTGCCGGCGGCCAACTCAACGCGCCTTGGGGCGTCGTGGCCGCTCCGGCTACCTTCGGAGCATTCCCGAACGCGATCCTGGTGGGTAATTTCGGCGATGGCACCATCAGTGCGTTCGACACTACCGGGAAGTTCCTGGGCCAGCTCACCGACTCTTCAAACAAGGTGCTGGTGAATCCCGGCTTGTGGGATATGGTGTTTGGCGGAGGCGGTTCTTCTGGTGCTCCGGGTACTCTCTATCTCACGGCTGGAGGCAACAACCAACCCAATTTCCCGGCTGGGGGCAGCACAACCAGTGTGTTCGCTAGTCTTGTGCCCGCGGGCGGAGTCGGCAACCCAGATTTTTCTCTGAGTCTCTCGGCGAAAAGCCTGACCGTCGCGCGGGGCGGTTCGGCTAATCTGATGATCAGCGCCAGCGCGGTGGGGGGATTCAATGGTCAGGTTGCGCTTTCCTGCACTGCACCCGCTGGTCTGACCTGCGCTTTCAGTCCTACGACGATCTCTTCTGGGGCGAGCGGATCATCATCCACATTGACCATCTCTGTCGCCCCGAACCCGCCACCGGGCGGTGGCGGCTACGGTGCGGTCGGAATGGCTCTGCTGCCTGGTCTGGGATTGTTCGGAACTCTTCTCACGACTCGCAAACGGAAACCGCTCACGCGCAAGAGTATTCTATCGATGAGCGTGCTGGGATTGCTGATTGTCATCTCACTGTTCGCCATCGGATGCGGTAGCAGTTCAAAAGGGCAGATGGGTTCGTCTCAGGTTACCGTGATGGTAACGGGCACATCCGGCTCACTAAGCCATTCCACACCTGTAACGATCACCATCAACTAATACGAAACAGCCCGGCAAGGGCGCACTCCGATGCGCCCTTGCCCAGGCTGAGCCTTCGCGCACTCAAGCGCACATCCTTCCATTTTGTGCAATTCCTGGAATAAAAGGCGCCCCTGCTCGTTATCAACATCAATGTCGAGCGAGCGATAACTCAGTTGTCATCGGGCCTAGCGCAAACGAAACAAAAAGGATGATTGCGATGATTGACTACCAAAGCACTCTATTAGGTCGAACTGAAGTTGCCGAAGGCACTATGGCATTTCAGTTTGAAAAGCCAAACACTTTTGTATTCAAGGCCGGGCAATACCTTGACCTGACGCTATCGGGTTCCCAGCCCCAGCTTGGGCCGTCGGACGGCATGACTCATACCTTCTCCATCGCAAGCCCTCCGTCTGACAAAGACCTTATAGTCACAACCCGCATGCGAAATACAGTTTTCAAACGCACCATATCCACGCTGCCAATCGGTAGCCGGGCAAGGATCGAAGGGCCGATGGGATCTTTTACTCTCCATAACAACACGGCTAGGCCGGCTGTTTTCCTCGCCGGCGGGATCGGGATCGCGCCATTCCTCAGCATGCTCTCTTACGCAACGGAGGAGAAGCTTCGCCATCCTATTGTTCTGTTTTACGCAAACCGGTACCTGGAGGATGCCGCGTTCATCGAGACGCTGTGGAAGTTAGAGCGTGCCAATCCAAGGTTCCGCTTTGTTCCGACCCTCACGCGCGCGGCCAATAATAACGGGTGGAAGGGGAAGATTGGACGCATCAGCTCGGAAATGCTTCTGACACACGTAGGAACCTTGCGAGGACCAATCTATTACATAGCTGGGCCGCCACCGATGGTCGCAGCTGTGCGCCGAACGCTTAGTGAAGTGGGCGTGGATGAAGATGATATTCGGACGGAAGAGTTTGCCGGCTATTGAGAATCAGGGTGGAGTGGATGGTCAGTGGCGCTATCTTTTTTCCCAACGCGGGCTTTCTCGGTACCGGCGCCACCTTCGGAGCAGATCTCAACCTCGTCGTGCAGCTCATCATGGGATCAGCCTTGATCGCCGGAGCTCGTCTTGCAAAGCACAAACGCTACAGAGCTCACGGTATCTGCCAGACGACTCTACTTCTGTTGAACTTATTGATGATCGGACTGGTGATGGGGCCGTCGTTCCAGCAGCAAGTGAGGCCAGCGCTCTCTAAGTTTCCTCATAAGTGGCATTACCAGGTGGCCGCAATGCACGGGGTTCTGGGGATAGTGGCTGAGCTTCTGGGACTCTATATCGTCATCGTGGCCGGAACGAACGTCCTACCACAGTGGCTGCGGTTCAAACATTGGAAGTGGTGGATGCGGACGGAATTGGTGCTCTGGGCGATCGTTCTGCTCGGTGGCGTGGGGACGTACTGCGCATGGTATGTGGCGCCCTTCCGCTAATACTGGAGATCTTAACACATTATTAACTCACTCTCAGTTCCAAACATCGCAGTTGGGTTGGCGCCGACGAAGTCTCAAAGAGTTGACAATTAAATGACATCCTCTCCGCATCTCGTCGCATGGTCGCCGTGTCTAACTCACAGTACTGCTGGAACAAAATTCATATGCAAAAGGAAACGGAGCGCAAACCGTGAAAGAAAAGAATTCTCCATCTGCAGTGGTATCCGAGTCAAACTCACCTGAAGCAAGTCACTCTTCGACGGAGGAAGCTGTTCAACGTCACTGGCAGGGTGTAGTCAAGAGACGTTCCTTTCTCAAGGGCCTGGGGATTGCCGGCGCAACACTGTCTGCCGGCGCCTTATTGGGGACTGAGAGCAACGCGCAAGCAACGCGAAGCACTGGCAGGCTTTCCAAAGGCGATGCTGCGCTACTGCGGTTCGCGGCGGCAGCGGAACTTATAGAGGCAGATCTGTGGCAGCAATACAACGAACTGGGAGGAGTCCAGGGTGGCAATCCGGCCTACATGGCCGCGCTCAGCAACCTTGACGGCGATATGCCTCAATACATCTCTGACAACACCGACGATGAATTGAGCCACGCGGCTTTCCTGAACGCCTACTTGATGTCGAAGGGCGAAGAGCGGGTCGATCTGGATCCGTTCCGTAACTTGCCCAGTAGTCAAGCGACCGGCGCCAAGAATAAAGGAAGGCTGACGAACCTATTGAAGCTCAACGTCGACCTTAGTTGGTATACGCGATATCGCAGCGCAAGGAACCCTGATTTCGGGGCGAAGCTCAAAGGACCGTTCACCATCGAGAACCAACCCGCCATTCCGCTTAACGACAACGACACACCTCCAACCCAGACCCAACCTGTCCCGCCGGCGAACCCGCAAGAAGCACGCATGCAAGCGATTGCAAACACAGCAGGATTTCACTTCGCATTCATCGAGCAGGGGGGGGCGAGCCTGTATCCCACGCTGCTCTTCAAGGCGACCGACCCTGAAGTGCTGCGAATCCTGGTGAGCATCGGCGGAGTCGAGATCGACCACTTCGGACTCTGGCATGACAAGGCGGGCAATGCCGTGAATCAGCCTTTGGCCGGCGTAACCGATCCAGTGACCGGTCTGACATTCCCGGATCTCAATGCCCGCAACTCAGAACTCGACCAGACAAACCTGATCCTGCCTGAGCCTTGCGAATTTATCAGCAAGAGTCTGCCTCCATGCTCCGTGATTCGGCCGACGCTGACACAGTTCGGCGGAGCAGTTGCCACGATCAAGGCTTTCACGGATGACCTCTTGTTCCTTGGTCAAATCCCCGCGTTCTTCACCCTAGTTAACCAGCTGGCGGTTGAGGCTGATTCGGTCCAGCGCGGCTTTTAATTGTTGCAAGCTCTCCCCTGTTGTTTGGGCGGACGCTGCCTCTGTCTACTGGTTGCAGCGTCCGCATTTTTGTTCACGCGGTATTAAACGTTTCTCACTCAATAAAGGAGCCCGTATGTTCGAAGGATTGTTTCAACCCATGCATCTGCTGGTGATTTTCGGAATTGCTTTGCTGGTGTTCGGACCAAAAAAGCTTCCCGAGCTGGGCAAAGGAATCGGCGAGGGCATCCGCGGCTTCAAGTCAGCTATGAAAACTGACGAAGAGAGGCCGGCCAACACAACAACCACTGTTGCCCACGGCCAAAGCGTGACCAAGGGGTGAATCGTGGGTTTGGCACTGAAATCCTGTTTATGGTTGTGCTCGGACTCGTCGTATTGGGACCAAAGCAGCTGCAAACAATTCTGGGACACGTTGCGAGGGCTAAAGCACAGTTCGAAAAGCTATGGCACCATGCGCTACCACTTTAGGAAAGGCCTAGGTAAACGTGGTCGAGGCATAGGCCTTCGACTTCCGCGTCTCGATCACCGTACTCAGATTGGAACCGCGACTCTGAATCGTTGCTTGTTTTAGTTCCGCAAGCGGAGGACGAAGATTGCTTCCGGGCGACAGTATCACCGCCCGCTCAATAAAGTTTTGCAATTCGCGCACGTTGCCGGGCCATGCATAATTGTCAAATGCCTCCATCGCTTGGGAAAAATAGTTTCGATGCGCCGGTTCATTTGTCCGGCGTACTTGTCCACGTAGTGGCGTACCAGGATCGGTATGTCTTCGCGACGATCGCGCAAAGGAGGAACAGGTAGGGGGAAAACGTGCAATCGATAAAACAAATCGGCTCTGAACTCGCGGTCTTCGACCATCTTCTTCAGATCCCGGTGAGCTGCCGCAATGACCCGAACATCTACCTGCTGAGTGCGCGAGCTGCCCAATCTTTCAAATTCATGTTCTTGCAAAACCCGCAGTAATTTGGGTTGCACCTCGAGTGGAATGTCGCCTACTTCATCCAGAAACAGAGTTCCTTTGTCCGCGACCTCGAACCGGCCGGCCTTTCGCATGATGGCTCCTGTAAAGGCACCCTTCTCATGCCCAAAGAGCTCGCTCTCGAGGAGGCCGGAGGGGATGGCGGCACAGTTCAGCTTGATAAAAGGCCGATCACGACGCTCGCTCAGATTGTGAATGGCCCGAGCAATGAGCTCCTTTCCAGTTCCCGTTTCTCCTTGAATTAATACACCGGAATCAGTTGGTGCTACGACCTCGACCTGGCGAAGCACACTCCGCAATGCAGCGCTTCTGCCCACGATCAACTCAAAGTTTAGCTCGCTGCTGATTTCATCTTCGAGGCATACCCTCTCCTCGTTAACATTGTCCTTCAGTTTTCGCAGTTCGCCATGGATAAGCGAACTCTCTACGGCAATTGCCAACTGGCCGGAAACTTGCGTCAGGAAATCGACTTCGTCCTGCGTATAAACGGCTTTCTTGTGCTTGCCCAACGCCAGAATGCCCAGGACTCGATCCCGGATTGCAAGTGGCAGGATGTAGCAACCGCTCTTGAACCCCACCGCCGCCCATTTCAGATCGTCATTCAAATCTATGCTGCCGACAAGATCGGCGGAGACGCCTGTCCATGGCTTGCGCGTGGATAAAACATGAGCGGCCAGTATCTCCGCGAAAGAGTTCACTGCTTCCGCGTCAAGCATAGTATCGTCGGCGAACTCGGAAGCGTTGACTCGCAATCGGCCACTCTGTGAATCCAGCAGTGCCAGGATGGCAAAATCTGATTGCATGAGCCGCCGAGCTGCGATCGTCACGTCCCTCAGAAGATCATTGGGCTCCAAGTGAGCAACCATGCTGTTAGTAAGGTTAAGCAGCAACTGGAGCCGGGCGCTCTTTAAGTCCAGCTCTGATTGGAGGGAGTGCCATGAAGCTTCGTAGCGTCTAGCCCGCGGTTCCAATCGCATTTGCGGCAGCGTGCTCATAAAAGTTGTTCTGCGATCCCGGCCCAAACTCAGCAACGCTCATGTGTATTCCTCGCTTTGGGAGACAGCCGTGCCCAGGGCACAGCAAAAGCTGACACCAGAATGACTGCGACTAGGATTTGTCACCACACCAAATGCGACAGGTTTTGCACTGCAGTTTTCTATAGGCAGTGGAGATCGCCCAGTGAGGACGGAAGATAGATGATGGGGTCGGTTGCCATGTTTCAGACGGCCTCGGCTTCTGAGCTGGTCAGTTCGGGTGCTGGATATTCGTACAAGACGCCTTGCGCCTCTCTCTGGGCACGGCCCGGCGAGAGGATCTGCATGGTGATTACAACTGCCGGGATCAGATACGCGAACGTTACCCAAACCCACATCAGGGCGCCGGCACACTCCTGATCCTGGAGAGGAGACAAATTCACGATGCGGGCTGCAGATACATAGTTTGGGTAAACAACTCGGCCACAAAAGGTAAGAAATGCGGAAAGAATGTCGCAGGGCAACGTGGCGAGGAAGAGGTACAGGGGCATGAACATGGACAAGGACCATTGATGCCCGTTGGCCTCACGATCCCTGGTCCGGATGATGGGCCACCAGAACAGAAGACCCGCGGACAGAAAGCATGCGTTCTCCACAGTGTGCCAAGTGTCAGACGATAGTCCCAACTGGAAGAGAGTGGGAACATGCCAGGCGATCACTGCGGCAGTACCCGCGAGCCAGCAGAAGACCGGGTTGCGGAAGAAATGTCCGAGCAATGGTGGTGTCCTGCTGCGGAGAAGCAGACTGAAGCGCATGAGCCATTTCGGCAACCCGCACAGCAGTGGCATGCCCGGTGCCCCTAACAGAATTAAAGGAGCGCCAACTGTCATCAACAGAAGATGCTTCATCATGTGAACGGTGAGCAACTGATGATCAAGTGCGGCGAGGGGAGAGCCCAGAGCGATCCATAGTGAAAACAATCCAGCCACAAATGGCGCAACCCGCCAAGGGGGAAACAAAATCGGGGAAGCACGCCGAAGACGAAACCAGCCGCGCGCGTAGACGAATACCAGGAGCACCCATATGACGGTCATCACCGAAGAGATCAGCGAAGAGAAGTAACCGTGTTGCGCGTAGGTGTGGATTTCGAATGACATAGGTACCTAGCGGTCGGTAGCAGTCTCGCTCAACGCGACAGCGCGGGAAGCATCACGCGCCGGCACTTGAGTTGCCGGATGCAAGGTCTTAAGGAAGGCCACCAACGCTGTTGTCTCTGCCGGACTCAAGTTTTTTCCATAGGCAGGCATGTTGCCGCCGCCCTGAATTACCTGGCGGATCAGTTGATCTTCTGTGAGTCGGAGAGCAACACTGTCCAAGGCAGGTCCGCGCTCACCCCCCCGATCATCGAGCGCATGACAGTTATGACACTGCTTGGCTTGAAAGACCAGCGCACCTTGGCGCTCCAAGGCGGTGCGTCCGTGCACATACTGTGAGGGAATCGGCTCACTGCTCCATGCATCCATGACCGGACTCC
>Ga0209736_1000217_pt1 | contig 18302 bp, 17 predicted proteins | sample BlaSpr_A8_Ref_M3_FD_187992 | JGI IMG/M metagenome (GOLD analysis project Ga0209736, IMG submission 187992) | Forest soil microbial communities from Thunder Bay, Ontario, Canada - Black Spruce, Ontario site 2_A8_Ref_M3 (SPAdes) (version 2) | ecosystem: Environmental > Terrestrial > Soil > Boreal...
TCCTGTTAGAACCAACGTTGGTCACCTCATGCGCAACAAGGAGATGATGTTCATCGACGGCACTTTGCAGCCGACCATCTTGTGCCCCGAGCATCGGAATCGGTCAGTGAGATCTGCTTGTCATCGGTCTGCATCATCAAAGTGTTCAGAGCGTTCAGGCGTTGTATTTCCCGGCGTCGCGTCGCGACGGCCCAGCCAAGATGTCAGCTTTTTTGAATCACTGAAGTTCTGACCGAGCAGGGGGCTACCACCAAGATCGTCCGCCGGCACGTCGCCCCTGGCACGGTCGCAGTATACGAATTCGGGCTGACGTTCGGCGGATGATGTCTAGCCGCCGCAGTTCCGATGATCCGATTTTCGCCGCGATCGAACGGCACCGCGCAATCCGCAGACCGATGGGCTCAAGCAGCAGCTCGAGGCCGCGAACGACCTTCGTGCAGTCGTGGGGCGGCTGGGTAGGCAGCGTGCCGGGGCGCCGATGCAAATATAGAGCAGGTCGTGCGAGGGTGACCTAGTACATGACCGAGATCACCGCATGCCCTGCGGCGCGGCAGCACAGCCCGGGCGGCGGTCCGTAATAATGAGCCGGTCCCGGATACCAGCCGTAGCCGTAGAACGGTACGGTCAACGGGCTAGCGCCCCGTACGCCCTCGATCAGCTCGCTCGGAGCCCCCCAGCGGTAATAATACCGATGGGTCGCGTGGGACACGGCTTTCGCGATTCGAGGTGGCGCTTCGATGATCTCTGCCGCCCTGGCTGCGCCTGCGAACGTGGACAAGTTGGTGGCCAGCAATGCTGCCGAGGCGAGAATTCGAAGTGAAGTCGACATTCGTCCTTCCCCCTTTAGGATTGGGTGAGCACTGGCACGGCTCCCGCAATCTGCAGTTTGCCCCACCCTGAGCAAGAGGGAAAGGCCTTCAGAGGCCGTCAGAGACTCGCTGCTACGGGGCTGCCGCGTTCGGGGTCGCTGATCGGCGCAGCGCGCCGCTTGCCGCGAGATATTGCTCGGCGCGTTTTCGGTTCGGTGCTTTTGCCAATCCATGCATTTTTGCAGTGGCCCCATTAGAATTTTGAGTCCGGACCCGGACAGACATTCGCGCAGGTGAAAATTTAGCATCGGGAGCCTTCCTGCGCGTATGCGTGAGTTTTTATGCGTGAGTTTTGAGGAAATAATGAGTTTGCTCGATCATCGCCTTGCGGAAGTACTTCAATTCAGGATCGTCATTGCCGCTCAAATGTTTGAACTCCAGCGACTGCGGCGGCGGGTTCAGGATGCCCAACACAGACTCAGACAAGGGCGACGAAGGCGAGCGAGATCACCACCGCGCTTTTAGGTCGTTCGAGGCCACCTCAGGTTTCGGCCTCTTTCAGTCGCCACCGCGTAGGCCTCTCGCCAACTGCCCGCCCCCAACCAGCCCCCAAAGAAACGGGCCAGCGCTGGAGCCGGTATTTCCTCGGATGCCTTCGGCGGTATGCACCCGGCAGTCCTGAGCCAGGTCTGGCTGACATTGGTCTCCTGTCTTCATTTCCCGCCGCGAGTGTCCGCTCAAAGATAGTCGCCCTGAAGGCATCACCGAGCGGTCCTCGGGATGTTAGGGGCCCGGACAACCCTCTCCGGGTACCGCCGTTAAAGCGGGCCTCTAGGAAGAAAAAAGCCGCAGGCATTGCGCGCTGCGGCTCACCGGGTTCAAAAATTGTTTGTTGATGAAAAACCTACCCAGCCCCGGTTTAAAAGAGCTAAGTCCACATCTCGCCAGACGTAAATCGAAATGCGCGGTTCCGGGGGCAGGAACAAAAGTTTTGTTGCTGGGCAGCCACACGGAACGGCAGAGGAGACCTTCATGTCAAAGCGCATCGACAAGTCTTGGACCGTTTTCGTCAGCGTCGAAAATTCCGAGCACGACAGATGCGTGGATATTTTTTCCAGAGCAGATGGCAGCTACGGGTTCGAGGAATTTAGGCGGGACATCGAAGATGGCGGGCAATGGACGCCAGTACACTACTATTCGGGCGTTACCTATGTTTCATCAGCCGATGCCTTGGACACTGCCGAACGATGTGTGCCTTGGCTGGTCGACGTCCTCGCCCGGAAGCCAGAACTGAGGATGCGTATCGGTTTGGGTTAACGCAGAGGATCCCCTGCCGCAAAGCGGACGTTCATCTGATAGACCATCGGCGCTGGTCATGGCTGATTTCGTCGCCCAAACGGTCGTCGCTATCCTCTGGGAGGCGTCCTCTTCTTTACTGGATGTCGGCAAGCAGCCAGCCGTATCAGCGATGCTTCACCGAAGCTGGTCGGATCGCACGGCTCGTCGCGCTTGCTGCCCGAAGAGCCGAAAGTATTGATTTTCCCCGAATAACCCTTAGAAATCGACGGAAGGGGAGCTCTAGCTTCGAACACAGCGCCAGAGTTCTAAATATTGCATAAAAATAGCGGCAGCTGACCTTCAAGGACATCGCCGATACTGGGAAACGACGGGAGGACGGCTTGATTGAGCCAACGACGCTGCGTGCGCTGCTGCAGAGAGACGGTTGTCTGACGCTTCCAGGCGTCTATGACGGCATTTCAGCGAGAATGGCGGCGAGTGTAGGGTTCGACGCACTTTACATGACCGGATACGGTGTCGTCGCATCCGCTCTGGGCGTCGCCGATGCCGGCACCGCAACTTTCACGGAGATGCTCGACCGTGTGCGCTGTATCGCGGGCGCCATCAGCGTTCCATTCATTGCCGACGGCGATACCGGCTATGGCGGATTGTTGAACGTCGATCGTACCGTGCGCGGTTATGCGGCCGCGGGCGCTTCCGGCATCCAGCTCGAAGATCAGGAATTTCCGAAGAAATGCGGCCACACCGAATTCCGCCGCGTGATCCCGGCCGATGACGCCATCGCCAAGATCCGTGTCGCGGTCGATGCGCGGCCTGGCCGCGACTTTCTCATTGTTGCCCGGACGGACGCGCGCTACGCCGAAGGAATGGATGCAGCCTTGCGGCGCGCGGAGGGCTTCCTCAATGCCGGTGCCGATGTGCTGTTCGTCGAGAGTCCCGAGAGCCACGAGGAATTGCGCCGTGTCGCCGAGACCTTCAAGGGTGCGACATTGCTGGCGAACATGGTCGAGGGCGGCCGAACACCATATTTGTCGACGAGCGAACTGGCGGCCATGGGCTTCAAGATAGCGCTCTATCCCGGTTCCGGCTTCCTGACGGCGGCAGGCGCCCTGCAGCTCGTCTACCGCAACCTGAAAACCGCCGGAACAGGCACCGGCAGCAAAGCCCCCATGTTGTCGTTCGCCGACATGAACACCTTGATGGGCTTTCCCGCGGTGCATGCCTTCGAAAAGCGCTACGGCCTCGCCGACAGTCACAAGGAGTAGTCGCCATTAGCAATTCCGCCGCCGAACGTCTCGATAGACTCCCGATCCTGGCCTTTCACCGTCGCCTGCTCTGGCTCATCGGCGCGGGAATGTTCTTCGATAGTTTCGACATCTATCTTGCCGGCTCGGTATTGGGCGAGCTCGTGCATAATGGCTGGTCGAGCATTCCGCTGAACGCGCGCTTCATCTCGGCCACATTCATCGGCATGCTGATTGGCGCGGCCGGTGCCGGCTGGCTGGGCGACCGCTATGGTCGCCGCTTCACCTATCAGTTCAATCTCGCGATCTTCGGTCTTGCCTCGTTCGCATGCGCCGTCGTGCCCGACATGGATTGGCTGATCGGCGCGCGCTTCGTTGCAGGGATAGGCCTCGGCGCGGAGATCGTGATCGGCTACGCGACCATGCTTGAGTTCACGCCTCCCCTCCATCGCGGACGCTGGGCGGCACTGTTGTCGCTGGTGACGAATTTCGGACTTTTTGCCTCGACCCTGATCAGCTGGCTCGTCATTCCCGCTTTCGGCTGGCGCCCGATGTTCGTCATCGCCGGGCTCGGAGCCTTTGTCGTGCTTTGGATGCGCAAGCGGATGCCGGAATCACCGCGCTGGCTGGAAGTGAACGGACGGCAGCAGGAAGCCAGCGACATTGTCGGCGCCGTCGAAGAGGAAGCCCGCAGCCGCGGCATCACCTTGCCCCCACCCCAGACCAGCCCCCAGCCGGTTCCGATGAGCCTGGCGAGCGCCGACTTCATCAGGCCTGCTATCGTGGGCAGTATCATGCAGGTGGCGCTCGGCATCGCCATCTACGGCTTCGTCGCCTGGGTGCCGACCTTCCTGGTTCAGCACGGCATGCCGATCAATCGTTCGCTCGGCCAGGCGGTGCTGATGTCCTTTGGCGGTCCGGCCGGCGCGGCGCTCGGCTGGCTGTTGAGCGATCGCATCGGCCGGAGACCTTCCATCATCGTGGCATCGCTGCTCGCCGCCGCATGCGGGCCGGCCTTCGCCAACGCCCCCTCGCAGGAGCTCGCGGTGCTGTTCGGCTTCCTGATGTTCACGTTGATCTATTTCATGGTTTCGGTAATCGTTGCCGGATATATACCCGAGCTGTTTCCCACAGCGGTGCGCATGCGCGGCTACGGTATCACCAGCACGGTCGGCCGACTCACCACGATCTTCGTGCCGTTCGGCGTGGTGGCGCTGTTCAACGCGGGCGGGGTCACGGCCGTCACGCTCGGCATCGCCGGCGCGCTGGTGGTGCAGGCCCTGCTGGCCGCCGCCTACAAGGTAGAGACCAACGGCCGCAGCCTCGAAGCGATTACGCTCCAGGAAGGCGGCCCGGCGGCGGTAGCTGCCGTCAGCGCCGCCGCTGACCCGATGAGGCGTTGACCGCAGCCATCCCGATCAAGGACATCCGAAGACGGACAAATAGAAAAAAGGAAAACGTCATGGCAAAGGGAAGAACGCTCGCGCGAGTCGGCCTTATCGTGGGCATGGCCGCTTCAATCGTGGCCTGGAAGGCACCGGCCGCGCAGGCCGAGACCATCACCGTCACCCATTGGGGCGGGCAATTCTACGGCGTGCCCTATGCGGTCGCCATGGAGAGGGGCTTGTTCAAGAAGAACGGCGTGGACGTCACGGGCATCCTGACGGCAGCGGGCGGCGGCACCGCGGTCCGCAACACGTTGGCCGGCGGAATTCCTTTCGGGGAGGTTTCGCTGGCGGCAGCCGTCCAGGCCATCAATTCCGGCCAGAAGCTCATCATTATCGGCGCCGGCGCGCAAACCGTGTCCGACCAGATGTGGGTCGTGAAAAAGGATTCAGCCCTCACGGGTATCAAGGATCTCGTCGGCAAACAGATCGCCTATACCTCGCCCGGATCGGTGAGCAACATGGTGATCCTGATGGCGCTGAAGGCCAACGGCATCACCCAGCAGCAGGTCAAGCTGGTGCCGGCCGGCGATCTCGGCGCCAACCTCTCCGCCGTCAGCAGCGGCGCGGTCGATGCCGGCTTCTCCGACGAGCTGGTCTTCGCGCAGAACAAGGAGCTGGTGAAGCCCCTCTTCATGGTGCGCGACACCATGGACCCGCGCATGATGCAGACCGTGATGATCACGACCGCGGAATATGCCAAGGCGCATGCCGACATCATCAAGGGCCTGATCGTCGCCCGCCGCGAGGGGCTGGCCTATGCGATCGAACACCCGGATGAGGCCGCCGACATCACGGCCAAGGCCTACAACAATCCGAACGTCGACCTGTTCCGGACCCACATCCACAATCTCATCAAGGAAAATTACTGGAGCGACGGCCGGCTCGATTACGCCGGCATGAACCACATGGTTGAGGGTCTGCAGATCACCGGACAGATCAAGGGCGATGTCGACTGGGGAAAATACGTCGATACCACCTACCTGCCGCTCGATCTGCGCCCCTCGCAATGAGCGCCGCGGCAGTGAGCGAGCAATCGCATGTTGCGCTGAATGGGGTGGTGCGTCATTACGACGGGCCGCCCGCGGTACATGCCCTGGGCCCGATCGACCTGGAGATCGGCCGCGGCGAGTTCTTCTCGGTCGTCGGGCCATCGGGTTGCGGCAAGTCGACCCTGCTTGATGTGCTTTGCGGTCTGGCTCGCCCGACCAGCGGCAGCGTACGCTTCGAAGGCAGGGAACTGCACGGCGAGGTTCCGGACGGCATCGGCGTCGTCTTCCAGGAAGATTCGAGCATGCCCTGGCTGAGCGTCCGCCAGAATGTCGCCTTTGGCCTGCGCACCTCCAGCCTGTCGGAAAAAGAAGTCGCGGAACGGGTTGATCATGCCGTCAGCTTCATGGGCCTCGCCCAGTTTGCCGGCCATTATCCGGCGCAGCTCTCCGGTGGCATGCGGCAGCGGGTCTGCATCGCGCGGACATTGGTGCTGCGGCCGCGGCTGATCCTGCTCGACGAGCCCTTCGGCGCGCTGGACCAGCAGACGCGGCTATTGATGGGCGACGAATTGCTGCGGCTCTGGCGCGAGACCGGCGCCACGGTGCTCCTCATCACCCATGCCCTGGACGAGGCGGCGATGCTGTCCGATCGTGTCGGCGTCATGAGCGCGCGGCCGGGGCGCTTCATCGATATGGTGGAGACCGGCTGGCCGCGCGATCGCGACAGCCGTATCGTCTCGGATCCGAAATTCGGCACCTTGACCGCGCGCTTGTGGTCTTCGCTCCGCGAGGAGTCCCTCAAGACGATGGGGCGGGCGGCATGACGCGGCGGCGCGCCGTTCTGTTCGTCCGCATCGCCGTACTGGCGGGGCTGGTAGCTTCGCTCGAAATCTGCTGCCGCACCGGCATCATCGATCCGCTGACCATCATCCCACCCAGCGACATGGTCGCTTCGATGATCGATCGCGTCGGCTCCGGCGAGCTCGATGAGAGCATCGTGAACACCTTCTCGACCATCGTGCTCGCCTTCGTGTTGGCGGTCGGGTGCGGCACCCTGGCCGGTGCGTTGGTGCACCGTTCGTCGCGGCTGCGCGATGTCGCCGACCCGCTATTGGCATCGTATTACTCCGTGCCGACCTTCATCTTCTATCCCTTGCTGGTGGCGCTGCTTGGCCTCGGCAAGGCTCCGCTGGTGGTGTTGGGCGTGCTCTCCGCAGCACCTGCCGTCATGATCAGCACGCTCTCAGGGCTCGACAGCGTCTCGCCCGTGTTGCTGAAACTTGCCCGCGTCCACCGGCTGAGCCCGGTACGGACGCTATGGTGGATCGTGTTGCCCGCTGCCCTGCCACGCTTGTTCAGCGGCTTCAAGCTGGCGCTGAGCTATGCGCTGATTGGCGTCATCGCCGGCGAATTCATTCTCTCCGGCACCGGGCTCGGCTACGCTATCTCCTTTGCGTATCAGAGCTTCGACAACCGCGCCATGTACGGCCTGATGCTGTTCGTGCTGCTGGTAGCGGTCATCGCCAACGGAATTCTTTACGCTTGGGAGGGGCGGCTGGCGCGCCGCCGTTCGGCGGGATGAGCGATGTCGCCCTCGAAAACGCCCAATCCAGGCACAGTGCGCGCGGGCGCGTCCGCGCATTCGACGCTGCCGTGGTGGCCCTGCTGATACTGGCGCTGTGGCAGGCGATCGGCAGCTGGACCAAGGGCGTCGCAGTTTCCCCGCCCCTGCAGACGCTGGTGTATCTGTTCGATCTCCTGCGCACATGGATGTTTTGGGATCATGCAGCCGCGACACTGGCTGCGTTCCTCGTGGCGTTCTCGCTCTCGGCGCTGATCGGCCTGGCGCTCGGCCTGATCTTCGGAGTGCAACGCTTCACCGGGGAGGTCGCCGAACCGATACTCGCGGGCTTCTATACCATCCCCAAGGTCACGCTCTATCCGGTCGTGCTGCTGGTCTTCGGTCTCGGCATGTCTGCCAAGATCGCCTTCGGCGTCATGCACGGACTGGTGCCGATGACCCTGTTCACGCTCGGCGCGGTGCGCAGTCTGCCGCCCGTGCTGATCCGGAAGGCCAAGGTTCTGCGGCTTTCGCCCGGCCGCACGATGCTGTGGGTCTTAATGCCCGCCTGCCGGCCCGATATCGTCAATGGCCTGCGGATCAGCTTTTCGCTAAGTCTGCTTGGCGTATTGATCGGCGAGATGTTCTCCTCGCAGCGCGGCCTCGGGTTCCTGCTGGTCAACGGCATGGCGCAGCACAACGTGCCGCTGTCGACCGCCGTGGTCACGGTGATCGTCGTGGTGTCGATCGCAGCCAACTCGTTGATGTTGCGCCTCGGCGGCCGCATCGCGCACCGCTCGAACTGAGAACGCATGAAGGAGAATCGCGATGAAAGCGACAACACGGTTACGCCAGCTTATCGCCGACCCGGAAATCCTTGTGGCGCCCGGCGCTTATGACGGCATCACCGCCCGCCTGATCGAGCAGGCGGGTTTTTCCGCCCTCTACATGACGGGCGCCGGCACCTCCGCCTCCTTTGGCTTGCCGGATTACGGGCTGCTGACCATGACGGAAATGGTCGGCAACGCGGCGAGGATCACGGCGGCGGCAAGCAGCCTGCCGCTCATCGCCGACGGCGATACCGGCTACGGCACTGAATTGAACGTCGTGCGCACGGTGCAGGAGCACGAGCGCGCCGGCACCGCGGGCATCCATATCGAGGATCAGGTCTCGCCCAAGCGGTGCGGTCATCTCGACGGAAAGGAGCTGATTTCGACGGAAGAATTCCTGGCCAAGATCCGCGCGGCGGTGGCGACGCGACGCGATCCCGATTTCGTCATCATTGCCCGCACCGATGCGCGCTCCGTCGCGGGGTTCGACGAATCCATCCGCCGCGCCAATGCGGCGCTGAAAGCCGGCGCAGACGTCGCCTTCGTTGAAAGTCCGCAGACGCTGGAGGAGGTGCAGATGGTGCCGAAGCGCGTCGATGGCCCCTGTTTGCTGAACGTCGTCTGGGGAGGCAAAACCCCGCAGGTCGATCTGCGCGAGGCACAGCTGATGGGTTACAGCATCGCCATCCTTCCGGGCGTATTGCTGAAAACCGTCTACGGCGCCTGCGACGCCGCGCTGGCTGCGCTGAAGGAGACGCATCGCCACCCGACGCCGCTGTACGATGGCAATGTCCGCGATGCCTTTCGGCGCTTCGGCGCGGACGAGTGGGACGCGCTCCGCGTCCGTTTCCGCGACCCTCCGGCCCCGGCGGCCGAATAAGCCGCGACAGGTGAAACCCTGGTGTCGTGTCAGCAGGCGCGAACCGACGTGCACTTGCTTGCTACGCTATTCCACCGCGATGGCTACGGCGCGGGCGAGGGAAGCGCCCAGGGCCGGGCCTTGCGATCGGCAGCTTTGAACGCACCGATCTGCTCGGCGAACGAACGAGTGACGTCGAGATCGTCCCAACCGTTGAGCAGCCGGGTTCGGCGTGCGGGATCAATCGTAAACCGGTATCGCAATTCGCCGCATACGATCGATTGCGATGCCAGATCGACCGTGACCGCCGATGTCGGCTCGCGGGTTAACGCAGTCACCAACGCGCCGCTTTCAGCCTCGCTCACCACCGCCGTAAGCAATCCATTTTTGGTCGCGTTCTGCGAAAAGATGTCACCGAACGACGGCGCAATCACGCAGCGGATACCGTAGTCATAGAGCGCATAGACCGCGGCCTCGCGCGAGGAACCGCCGCCAAAATTGCGCCCGCTCACGATGATCCCTGCATCGCGCCAGCAGGGCCGATTGAGCGGAAAGTCCGGCCGCTCGCGATCGGTCATGTCAAAGCGCAAATCATGAAACAGGACTTTCCCGTGTTCGCCTTTGCGCGGCAGTTTGAGATAGCGCGCAGGCAGGATCTGGTCGGTGTCGATGTTCTCCGCCGGGAGCGGGCAGGCCGTAGCCGTAATGCAGGTAAATCTTTCCATGCCGTCCCTCTTTAGCTTTTGCGGGCCATCAACGATCGTATATCGGCCAGGTGACCGCAAACCGCGGCTGCTGCGACCATCGCCGGCGACATGATGTGGGTGCGCGCGCCTACGCCCTGGCGACCGCGAAAGTTCCGATTGGTGGTCGAGGCGCAGCGTTCGCCTTCGGCTACCAGATCGCCATTGATTCCGACGCACATCGAACAGCCGGAATCGGCCCATTCCAGTCCAGCGTCGCGAAACACCCGATTGAGGCCTTCCTCTTCCGCCTGGCGCTTGACGCTGGACGACCCTGGCGACACCAGCCCCGGCACCTTGCAGACGCGATTGGCGAGAATAGCTGCCGCGGAGCGCAGGTCCTCGATGCGGGCATTCGTGCAAGAGCCGATGAAAACCCGGTCGATGGCGATATCAGTCAGCTTCTTGCCCGGCTTGAGCCCCATATAGTCGATAGCGCCTTGCAAGTATTTCGCGCGATCCGGACTTTGCTCGCGTGAAGGGTCGGGCACCTCGCCATCGATCGGCAATGCGTCTTCCGGGCTGGTCCCCCAGGTGACAAACGGCGCAACTGTCGTCGCGTCGATCGACACTTCTCGGTCAAACTGCGCTCCGCAATCGGATTTAAGACCGATCCAATCTTCCATCGCTTGGTCGAGCGCATCGCCCTTTGGCGCGAACGCGCGGCCCTTGAGATATTCGAGTGTCGTTGTGTCGGGGGCTACGATGCCACAGCGGCCGCCGGCCTCGATCGCCATGTTGCACAAGGTCATACGACCCTCCATCGAGAGCCCGCGAATGGCGGAGCCGGCAAATTCGATGGCGTGGCCGGCGGCGCCGTCCGCGCCGATTTTGGCGATGATCGCCAGCGCGAGGTCCTTGGCGCCGAGACCTTCGGCAAGTTTGCCGTCGGCGGTGATACGCATGCGTTTGGGTTTTTGCTGCCACAGTGTCTGCGTCATCAGCACATGGGCGACTTCTGAGGCGCCGATCCCAAACGCAAATGCGCCGAATGCGCCATGTGTCGAGGTGTGGCTATCGCCGCAGACGATCAGCAGGCCCGGCAAGGTCAGCCCCAATTCCGGGCCGACCACATGCACGATGCCTTGGCGATGGTCCTTGAGCCCGAACAGGGTGATGCCTTGATCCGCGGTATTCTGCTCCAGCTGACTGACCATGCGCGCAATTTCGGGATTGGCAATTGGCTCGCCCCGCCCGCGCGTCGGCACATAATGGTCGGCGACGCCAAACGTCAGCTCCGGCTCCGCCACCATTGCGCCGCGCTCGGCGAGGCGGCTGAAAGCGTGGAACGAGCCTTCATGCACGTAGTGGCGATCGACCCAGAGGAGGGATTCACCATCGCGCTGCACAATCTCGTGCTGGGTCCAGAGTTTGTCGAACAGGGTGAGTGGCGTGGTCATGGGACTATCAGCGCTCGAGGACCATTAGAGTCGAACTGCTAAATTGCATGCTGACAGCTTGTCAATTCTAGAATCTTGTCAATTCTTGAATGAAGACTTTTGGCACAAGGCGACCCAGTTCCAAAACATTGATACGCGTCGTCGTTCAGCAGCCGTTGCGATCGGCCGGTCAATCCGGCGGCTGGTTGACGGATTTTCAGGATACAGGCGAGACGCAATTTACCCACAGCACGATCGCCTTGGTGTTGCGGGAAGGATTGCCGAACCGATGCGGGCGGCGGCTTGCGAAGCGGAAGCTGTCACCGTGCTTGAGTATCCAGCTTTTCGCATCGACCGTCAGTTTCATTTCGCCCGAGAGCACGAGGCCCGCTTCCTCGCCGTCATGGGTATAGAGTTCGTCGCCGGTGCTTCCGCCGGGCTCCATCTGGACGAGAAACAGATTGAGACGGCCTTCCGATCCGGCCGGACTGAGCAATTGCTTGGAGATGCCCGTACGCCACAGGTTCAACCTGGCGCGCTGGCGCTCGCGGGTGACAACCGCATCCGGCACGGCGCTGACATTGTCCTTCGCACCGAACAATCCGGCGATGCCCACGCCCAGCACGTCCGCGAGCGTCGCCAGCACCCGCAGCGAAGGCGAGGACAGGCCGCGCTCGATCTGGCTGAGAAAGCCGATCGACAAATCGGTGCGGGCGGCGACCGCCTCGAGCGACATGGCGCGGGTTCGCCGCAATTCGCGGATCCGTTGTCCGACCGCGACATCCATCGCCGGCTGCGCCTTGGCCGCCGGCTTACTCATTCGCTTACCGCCGCTCACGTCAAATCGCTTCTTTCATGTGCATGAAAATCCCTTGCACGCCTGACGGCAATGTGACCATAATTTCACGATCGTGAAAATAGGCTTGGACGGCGAAACGCACAATCGCCTGTTTGCGGAAGAGGGAATGCGCCGGCCGCTGCCCAAACTTGTGAGAGGGTACGATGCTTTTCAAACGTCTCGTTCAGGCCGCCGCTGCGGCTCTCATGCTTGCCGCCGCAGCGCCCGGATCGGCGCAGCAGGTGCTCAAGGTGGGTTCGACCCCGACCGGTGTGCCCTTCACGTTCCTCGATACCAAGACCAACAGCATTCAGGGCGTGATGGTCGATCTCATCACCGAGGTCGGCAAGGATGCCGGCTTCCAGGTCCAGATCGAGCCGATGCAGTTCTCGACGCTGATCCCCTCGCTGACGTCGAACAAGATCGACATCATCTCGGCGGCGATGTTCGCCACGGCGGCGCGCAAGGAGGTGATCGATTTCTCCGATCCTGTCTACACCTATGGCGAGGGCCTGCTGGTGCCGAAGACCGACAACAAGAACTACGCCGCGCCGGAAGATCTGAAGGGCGAGGTCGTCGGGGCCCAGGTCGGCACCGCCTTTGTCGATGCACTGAAAAAGACCGGATTGTTCGGTGAGGTCAAGGTGTACGACACCATTCCGGATATCCTGCGCGACGTGAACACCGGACGTCTCAAGGCCGGTTTCGCCGACTATCCGATTCTTGCCTACAACCTCAAGCAGGGCGGTTTCCCGGAGGTTCGGCTGGTCGAATCCTACAAACCGACCATCGTCGGTACGGTCGGGATCGGCGTCCGCAAGGCCGATTCCGATCTGCTCAAGAAGATCAACGCCTCGCTCGCCAAGCTCAAGGCGAATGGCGCCGTCGACAAGATTCTCGACAAATGGGGGCTCAAGGCCCAGGGCGCCTGACACATGGGTCGGGACAAGCGGGCATCGCTCTGCCGTCAACTCAAGAAAAGTGCCATCGTGATTCAATTTTAAGCGAGCAAAATGCAACGCGTGATTTGAATCGATGCAAAATTTCCTGCGTGACGCCGCCGAGTTCATGCCGATCCTGCTGCAGGGCGTATGGCTGACGATTCTCGTCACCATCGGTTCGCTGATCCTGTCGACCATTCTCGGGCTGCTTTGGGCCTTGATGCGGGTTTCCGGCTTACGCGCTCTGTCCGGGCTGAGTGCCAGCCTGATCAACGTGATCCGCGGCATCCCGATCATCGTGCTGCTGTTCTATCTCTACTTTGTGATGCCCGATTTCGGTATTGCGCTGACCGCGCTGCAGGCGGCGATCCTTGGGCTCGGCATCGCCTATTCGGCCTATCAAGCCGAAAATTTCCGTGCCGGCATCGAGGCCATCGATCAGGGGCAGGTCGAGGCCGCTCAGGCGATCGGCATGGGCTGGTGGTTGACCATGCGTCGTGTGGTGTTGCCGCAGGCGGTCCGGATCGTGCTGCCGCCTTACGGTAACATCATGATCATGCTGCTGAAGGATTCCTCGCAGGCTTCGACCATCACGGTTGCCGAACTCGCACTGCAGGGCAAGTTGATCGCCTCCTCGACGTTCAAGAATACCAACGTCTTCACCCTGGTCGCCCTGATGTATCTCACCATGAGCATCCCGCTCATCCTGCTGGTTCGGCATTTCGAGAAGCGAGCGAACCGCCGATGATCGAGTTGAGCGGCGTTCGCAAGAGCTTCGGGTCGGTCGAGGTGCTTAAAGGCATTACCGCCTCGGTCGAGAAGAGCGAGGTCGTTTGCATTATCGGCCCGTCCGGTTCCGGCAAGTCGACCATCCTGCGCTGCATCAACGGCCTGGAGAGCTATGACGCCGGCGACATTCTGGTGGAGGGAGCGCGGGTCGACAGCCACGCTCCCTCGATCGTGGCGATCCGAACCCAGGTATCGATGGTATTCCAGCGCTTCAATCTGTTTCCGCACCGGACCGCCGTCGAGAACGTCGTCGAAGGACCGATCTACGTGAAGAACGAGCCGCGAACCAGCGCGCTCGAGCGCGGCCGCGCCCTGCTGGCGCAGGTCGGCCTCGCCGAAAAGGCCGACGCCTATCCGGCGCAACTTTCAGGCGGCCAGCAGCAGCGTGTCGCCATCGCCCGGGCGCTGGCGATGCAGCCCAAGGCGATCCTGTTCGACGAGCCGACCTCCGCGCTCGATCCCGAACTCGTCGGCGATGTGCTTGGCGTGATGCGCAAGCTCGCTGATGACGGCATGACCATGGTCGTCGTCACCCATGAGATGGCATTTGCCAGGGACGTCGCCGATCGGGTGCTGTTCATCGATGGCGGCGTCATCGTGGAGCAGGGAGCGGCGAAGTCCGTGCTCGACCAGCCCCAGCATGCGCGCACGCAGGATTTCCTGCGCCGCGTGCTGCATCCGTTGTGACGCAACTTACTGGATGCTATCATGGCGACCCACAATTCTCTTGCCCTGCGGCCAAGCCTTTATGCGGACACCGCCGTCGCGCCGGTCCCGACGCCGCCACTCGACGCCGACAGCACGGTCTCGGTCGCGATCGTCGGTGGCGGGTTTGCCGGACTTTCGACCGCGCTGCATCTCGCCGAGCAGGGCACCGACGCGATCGTGCTCGAAGCGCAGCAGCCGGGTTGGGGCGCGTCGGGCAACAATGGCGGCCAACTCAATCCGGGACTCAAGCTCGATCCCGACACCATCGAGGCGACGTTCGGCGCCGATCTCGGCCGGCGGATGGTCGCGTTTGCCTACAACACCCCGACGTTTACGTTCGATCTGATCCGCCGTCTCCAAATCGCATGTGAGGCGCGACAGAACGGCACGCTGCGTGCCGCTTATCACCAAATCAACGCGGCTGCGGTCGAGGCCACCGCAGAGCAGTGCCTCCGGCGTGGCATGCCGGTCACCTTGCTCGACCGCAACGCGGTGCGGGCGGCGACCGGAGCCGACCGATATTTGGCCGCGATGCGGGACGCGCGCGGAGGAGACGTGCAGCCGCTAAGTTATGCGCGCGGTCTTGCTCGTGCTGCGCTCGCCGCGGGCGCCGCGATACACAGCCAAACTCCGGCGACCTCGCTACGGCGCGAAGCTGGACGATGGCGCATCGAGACGCCGCGCGCGGTGGTTCGGGCGGACAAGGTCCTGATCGCTACCAACGGCTTCACGGACGATCTCTGGCCCGCTCTGCGCCGCACCATCGTGCCGGTGTTCAGTTCGATCGCTGCGACCGAGCCGCTGCCCGACGATGTCGCGCGACAGGTCATGCCGACGCGATCGGTGCTGTACGAAAGCGGCCACATCACGGTTTACTATCGGGTCGATGCGTCCAACCGCCTGCTGATGGGCGGCCGCGGTCCGATGCAATGGATTCGGGATCCATCTGCGGTCGCCTATCTCACGCATTATGCGGCCCGGCTTTGGCCGGCGCTTCGAGGCGTCCGCTGGACCCACGGCTGGAACAGCCGCCTCGCCATGACCGCCGATCACTACCCGCATGTCCATGAACCGGGACCGGGTGCGCTGGTCTATCTCGGCTGCAATGGCCGCGGCGTTGCGCTCGCGACCGCGATGGGACAGCAATTGGCGCGACGGCTGATAGGGGGCGAGACGGCCGAAATCGATATGCCGATCACAGCCCCGAAACCAATTCGCTTGCACGCATTATGGCCGGTGGCCGTGAGAAGCGTCGTGGCCTACGGCCGAATTCGCGATCGCCTCGGAATCTAGCGGCAGGTTCAAGACGGCCGCCGGCAAATCAGGTCGATCTCGATCAGCGCGTCATAGGCAAGGCCGGTCACCCCGACACAGGTGCGGGCGGGCAGGCGGCCTTCCGCGAAATAACTGCGGTAGGTTTCGTTCATGGCCGCGTAATCCTGCCTGAAGCGCGTCAGATAGATCCGCGCCATCACCACGTGCTCGAAAGAAAGATCGAGCCCGGCCAGCACCAGTCGCAGATTTTCCATCACGGCGCGGGTCTGCGCTTCGATGGTATCGGGCAACTGGCCAGGCGCATCGGGCGTATCCGGCATCTGTCCGGTGACAAAGACAAAGCCGTCGGTTTCAACGGCATGGCTGAACGGCGCCACCGGTCTCGGCCCGCCTGCGATCATGTGGAATTTCAATGGATGCCTCGGCTGGTCACGATCGTGGGATGCCTTCAAACAGGCGCTTGCTCAAAATGGCGTGCACGCCCCAATTGCCGTCCACGACCTGGGTGACGCCAAAATCCACCGCCGCCGACATCAGCGCGATCGCCTCGTCCTCGCTCAGCCCTTGGATGTGCATCAGGAAGCGGCGCATCTTGCGGAACGCGTCCTTCATCGCAAGATCGAGCGACGATGTTGCATAGACTTCGCTCTGTCCCTTGGCGCCGAACTCGGCGAGATAGTTGGGGTGGCTGAACCCGGTCAACACCCAGTCGGTCTCGGTCTCGATCAGGGGATAGGTCAGGTCGGCGAAGACGCGGCCGGCCAGATCCGCCTTCTTGTGCAGGGTCAACCGGAACGTCCCGGTCATCGAGCATTCGATCGCGGTGCCGCCCAGTTCGCCGTCGCCCTGGGTGGCATGCGGATCGCCGACCGAGAACAGGGCGCCCGGCACCGACACCGGCAGATAAACCGCCGATCCCTTGCCGAGTCGCCAATTGTCGAGATTGCCGCCGAAATAGGACGGCGGAATCGAGTCGACGAAATCGACCTCGCGGGGTGCCACCGCGATCACGCCGAAATGCAGCCGCAAGGGAATGCGAATGCCGTCGAGCACGTTATGCCTGCGTCTGACCGAGCCCGGCACGACCGGCACCCCCGGATAGTCGTAGGTGGTATGAACGACGCCGAACGGATCGGTCTGCGGCTCCCAGCGATAGGAATAAAGCGCGCGCGCGTGCGGCATCGCGTCGGGATCGCCCTCGCGCTCCGAAAAGCAGATCTCGTAGATCGTCACCGCCTCGCGCGATTTCGGCTCGGCCAGCAGTTCGTTGTAATGATATCCCCACCATGCCGCGACGCTGGAGCCGAACACCTGGCCTTCGAAATCCGGATTTCGGCTGGCGCGCGGCACGATGTCGAGAATGCGGACCTCGAGCACGTCGCCGGGATGGGCGTCGTTGACGGCGACCGGACCGGTGCAGATGTGAACCCCGAAACCTTCACCGGCGCCGCGGCCGTATACCGAGGCGTCCATCGGTCCGGCGCCGCGCCGATCGACATTCTTCGCGTTCGGCGTCCAGCGGAACACGCTTTCGGCTCCGGCGTCGCCCAGGATCATCCGCTCCGGATCGTCGGATGCATGCTGGGTCAGGGTCTCGATCGTGATGGTGTCGCCGGAATTGATCTCGATTTGCGGTTGCATCGAGCGGGAGAAATATCCCCAATGCACGCGCGCCGCTTCCACTGCCAGGTGATGGTGGCGGTGCTCGCCTTCGGCGCAGCGGCTCACGAGGTCGGTCGGCGCGGGCTCGCAGCTTTTGCGCGCGCTGGCCAGCGGATGATGGCTGCGCAACTGCGCCAGCGCCTGCTGCGGCCAGCCGCGTTGACCGGCGGCAGCGGAGGAGACCGCGCTGCGCTCGATTTCCTGCTGCCGAAATTCGCGTGGCGACAGCCCGAAGCGATGGCGGAACGCCCGGCTGAAATGCGCGGAGTCATTGAAGCCATTGCGATAGGCGATTTCCGAGATCGAGTAATGCGCCTCCGCCGGGCTGGACAGTTCCGCCGATGTCCGCTGCAGCCGGCGCTCGCGCAAATAATGCGTAAAACTGCTTCCGGAGCCTTCGAACAGCTTCTGCATATAGCGCTCGGATATTCCCTCCGTCTCCGCCACCCTTGCCGGCGTCAGATCGGGATCGTCGAGCTTGCGTTCGATGGTTTGGCAGAGGCGGTGCAGGATCGCCGCCTGGGTCGCGGTACCGCCGGCCTCGGTGGTCGGCGTCACGAAGGTCGGCAGCAGATCGGCGAGGCCCTGGGCGACCGCCGCCCATTCGGTATCGGACAGGGTTTCCAGATTTCGCGCCGCCGATTCCAGCGTGCGCGAAAACACCTCGGTGAAGCCGCCGGACGACAACACCCGGACGTCGTTGAAGGCCGGCTTGCCGACCTTGCGGCCATGAAACGCGTCCGACGTCACCGACAGGACCACGGCGCGCATGTCGCGCTGGAACGCCACGCTCCAGTCGCCCTTTCGCGGCAGCAACAGCAGGTGACCGACCGAGATGATCTGGTGGCCGGCATTGGTCCGGAGCGTGACGCCGTCATCGGTCGGCAGCAGCACGATCGGCACATCATTGGCGGGGTACGGCAGCGGC
>Ga0209736_1000218_pt1 | contig 18262 bp, 15 predicted proteins | sample BlaSpr_A8_Ref_M3_FD_187992 | JGI IMG/M metagenome (GOLD analysis project Ga0209736, IMG submission 187992) | Forest soil microbial communities from Thunder Bay, Ontario, Canada - Black Spruce, Ontario site 2_A8_Ref_M3 (SPAdes) (version 2) | ecosystem: Environmental > Terrestrial > Soil > Boreal...
CGAGCCGCAGGCACGCGCCGCTGCGCAACCGCGGATCCTCGGCGGCACCGCCAACGTAGCCGAAGGCGATGGCCTCGATCGGATCACCGGCGCCCTCGGCAATCTTGAGCTGCATTTTCAGGTGTTTGCCGCCGACGATCCGGGCGTCGAGGATCTGGAAGTCGCCGTCGAAGATGGGCTCCGGAAAACCCTGCCCCCATGGGCCCGCGCCGCGCAGCACACGGGCGGTGTCGAGGGAGAGCTCGGCGGCCGAAAGCACGCCGTCCGAGTGGATCACCCCGGCGAGCGATTCGTGGTCGCTGCGCGCTGCAATCTCGGCCGCGAAAGCGTCTCGGAACGTCGCCAGGTTCTGTTGGGGCAGGCTCAGGCCGGCCGCCATCGCGTGGCCGCCGAATTTGTCGATGAGGCCGGGGTAGAGCGTCGCGATGCTGTCAAGAGCATCACGGATATTGACGCCCGCCACCGAGCGGGCCGACCCGCGCAAAGATCCATCCTCGGCGCGCGCAAAGGCGATGACCGGCCGATGCAACCGGTCTTTGATCCTGCCGGCGACCAGACCCACCACACCCTGATGCCAGCTCTCGTCGAACAGACACAGCCCGAGAGATTCTTCTCCGGCGGAATCGAATCGCACCCCGGCGGCGATGTCGAGCGCTTCGAGCTGCATGCGCTGTTCGATTTCGCGCCGCTCCTCGTTGAGCTTCGCCAGCATCCCCGCCAGGCGCTCGGCTTCAGCAGGGTGGTCGGCGAGCAGGCAAGCGATCCCTACGCTCATGTCGGTGAGCCGCCCGGCGGCGTTCAAACGCGGCGCTACCGCAAAACCCAAATCGGACGCGGTGATATCTCCGCAGACCCGGCCGGCAGATTCGAGCAATGCGCGGATGCCGGGCACGCAGCGGCCGGCGCGAATGCGGCGCAGCCCTTGGGCGACCAATACCCGGTTATTGCGATCCAGCGGCACCACGTCGGCAACCGTGCCGAGAGCGACCAAATCGAGCAACTCCGCGACTCGAAAATCATGGACCAGGGACCTTGCGAGGGCCGCGATCAGATAAAAGGCGACCCCCACCCCGGCCAACGCCGGACTTGCGAATCGGCTATTCGGCAGGTTGGGATTGAGGATGACTTCCGCGCGCGGCAGCACGGCCCCGGGCAAGTGGTGATCCGTCACCAGCACGGGCACACCCATCTCGCGCGCCGCCTCCACGCCCGCGACGCTCGATACGCCGTTATCGACGGTGACAATCAGTGTCGGCCCGCGCGTCGCTGCCAGCGCCACAATTTCCGGGGTGAGCCCATAACCGAAACGGAATCGATTGGGCACGAGGAAGTCGACATGCGCAAAGCCCATGGCGCGCAAGCCGCGCACCACCAGCGCGGTGCTGGTTGCACCGTCCGCATCGAAATCGCCGATCACGAGCACCCGTCCCGAAGAGCGATGCGCAGTCAACAGTTGGGCCGCCGCATCGACGCCCTCGAGCGAACCGACCGGCAGCAGGCGATCCAGCGACAAATCCAAATCCGCATCGCTGCGAAGGCCGCGTGCCGCATACACGCGCCGTAGCACGGGATGCAGATCCGCCGTGAATTCGCACGGCGCCGCCGGCGGACGCCGCCTGATTTCCGCCATCAAGCGAACCACTCCCACCAAGGTCGACGCCGGCGCCATGGACGCCAATTCCAGCGTGCGCTGACGCTGAAGCATCGGTTGCCGGCCGACAGATCGAGCCGCTCGATCCGGCCGGCGCGCAAGTCCGCGGCCGAGCGGGCGAGCCAGCGCGATTCCAAGTCATGCCACTCATCCGTGCCCGGCTCCGCCGCAATGGCCACGACGCCCGAGGCCGCGTGGAGCGGTGCTCCTAGGGAGCGCGCGGCGAATGCTTTGAACAACGGGTCATCGCCGGCCGTCCAGCCGTTCACCGCGGGCAGCGATGTCAGTGCAGGTCCGCCTCCCCACAGCCAGAGACCCGTCAGTGCGGGCGCCGCATCCGCAATCCGAATTCGATTCACGGCATGCTCGAACAGCCACATCTCGATTTCACTCATGAGCCGGCGCAGGCGCGGCGCGCCGGCGCCGGTCGGCAAATGACCGGCGATGTGTCGATCAAGAACATTCTCGGGATCTGCCGTGACGGCCTCTACGGGTTCGTCAAACACGCAAAATAAATCGGCGTATTGGCCGGTCAGCATACGCATTCCGGCGTCGTTCCAGACGCGATTGAAATCGACGGCCAGGGCTTCGGCTTCGGACGGGCGCAGGGACAGGATTCCGTCGGCAGGCAGACGCACATTGTTCATATCGGCGAGATATCGCACCGGTGCGGCGAGGAACACCGACGCGCCATCCGTCAACCCTCGCTCGGCGAACAGGGCGGCGGCGGCCACCCCCGGCATGCGGGCGGATGGTTGGGCGATCGCGCGAAACGCATCGGCGCGCCAATCGGCTACCGCTTGGCACGCGTCCGCGCGCGCCAGGAGCCGCTCCAGCAACAAGGAGCGCTGCCGATCGACTGCGCGACGATGAATGAAACGGAAGTAATGGGAGGACACGAACGCTCCGGCGCCAATTTCAGTATCTTACGCATATGCGCTTCACCCAAGACTCGAGTACCTCCGCGCATTTGATCCGCGCGTACAGCGCCGGCGAACTGCGCATCAACGATGACGTTCATCGCGCGACGGTGATCGTCAGCGCATCCGTGGTTCTGACTATGCCTGAAGTAAGGGATATGAACGATCTCGCGCGCATCGATCCGTCGCGAATCCTCGCGCAGAGTCCTGAACTCGTGCTGCTCGGAACCGGGGCGCGCCAAATCTTCCCGGCCGCATCATTCAGCGCTCAATTCCTAAGCGCCGGCATCGGTTTCGAGGCCATGGATACGGGAGCAGCGTGTCGCACGTTCAACGTACTCGTGGCTGAGCATCGCCGCGTCGTGGCGTTGCTGATGGTGTGAAAAAACAAAATAAAATGGCAGGGCGCTTACGGATTACACGATTAAACTGGTATCGAGAATAATTATTCTTTTTGTTGATCTTGTTACTCTTTTTATCCCTTGACCCCGTGTAAGCCTGCAGCGCCCCGCAAATGGACTTTTCCGATCAGCCCACAGTTAAACATAGGAAATGGGCGCTCGCAAGCACACGAGCAATTGCCAGATTGGTAAATAACATATACAAATCATTCGATTATCTATCTCATATAGAAGTAGCTTTACTTCGAAAAGAATGGTAACGGATCGATCGGTCTGCCGTTCTGGCGAATTTCGAAATACAGGATGGCGGATTGGTGGGTGCCCTCGCCCATGTGCGCGATCACTTGACCGGTGGCCACTTCCTGACCATCGCGCACGAGCATTTCGCGATTGTGGGCGTACGCGGATAACAAGCTGTCGGCGTGCTTGATGATGATCAAATTGCCGTAGCCGCGCAGCCCGCTACCGGTGTAAACCACGCGGCCGGCACTCGCGGCGCGCACGTCCTGTCCCAATCGTCCCGGCACGAGAATGCCGCCGCCCGGCACCGGCCGAGGTGCGCCAACCGGGTCGGTCGGCCAAACCCATCGCGCTGCCGCTTTGATGGTGCCCGGCACGGTTCTCGCAGGCGGCGCGGGGAGCGGCCGCGGCTTGCCGACCTGCGGCGTATCCTGCGCCCCGCGCGGCGCGCCCTTTGACCCTGGCTGCGGCCCGAGCACCAGGACCTCACCGACGTAGATGTGGTAATCCGCGCTGATGTTGTTCCATCGCGCCAAGTCGCGAAAATCGAGATCGTGACGCCAGGCAATACTGTAGAGGGTGTCCTCCGGACGCACGACGTAGGTTTCCGGACCGTCGACGGCGGTTTCGGCACATGCGCCCAGCAGCAAGCAGCACAACCCAACCGTGCCGATCGCGCGCAACGGCCAAGAGCCTAACGCTGCAATCCCGGCAGCAAGGGTACAAAACTCACCGGGCCGAGCGACTCACGCTCGATCCGCGTCTCACCCTTGGTGTAACGATAGAGCTCCTGGCGGCCATCCGGCCCCACGGGCGCTATCAATCGGCCGCCGACACTCAGCTGCTCGAACAGCGCGGGCGGCACGGCATGCGGCGCCGCCGTCAACAAGATCCCGTCGTACGGTGCGCGCGCTGCCCAGCCGAGGTTGCCGTCATCATGACGGAAATTGACGTTTCGAATTCGCAGCTCGCGCAAGGTGCGTCGCGCGCGTCCCACCAGGCTCGCAATGCGCTCGATGGTGTAGATCTTGTCCACCAGCGGCGAAAGCACCGCCGTCTGATAACCGCACCCCGTGCCGATCTCCAAGACCTTACTCGTCTCTCCCGCCGCCAGCAGCGCCTCGGTCATGCGCGCCACCACGTACGGCTGAGAAATGGTTTGACCGAACCCAATCGGCAGCGCGGTATCTTCATAGGCGCGGCTGGCCAGCGCCTCGTCCATGAATAAATGCCGCGGCACATTCTGGATCCGATCGAGCACGCGCCGATCGGTTATTCCTTGCTCCTGCAGACGCTGCACGAGCCGTTCCCGGGTACGCGCCGAGGTCATGCCAATGCCGCTAAGCCGCGGGCCTTCCATGAAGCTACTCAAGCTTGAGCCACTTCTGCAGTTCAGGCAGAGCGGCATGACGGGTCAGGTCGATTTGCAGGGGAGTGATCGACGCAAAGCCTTCGGCCACGGCATGAAAATCCGTGCCGGGCCCGGCGTCCTGGCCGGCACCGGCATTGCCCACCCAGTAGACATTGCGGCCGCGCGGATCCTTGGCCCTCACGATGGACTTGCTGCGATGCCGGCTGCCGAGGCGAGTCACTCTGATGCCGCGCAGTTGACCATCGGCCAGATCCGGCACGTTGACATTGAGGATGACCGGGCCGACTTCCGGCCCTTGCAGCCGGTCTTGCGCCATTCGCTGCACGAGTTGCGCCGCCACTTGCGCAGCGGCGGCGAAATTGCGCGGACTGCCAGGCTCGACGCAGAGCGATACCGCGATCGCGGGCAGGCCGAGAAATCGGCCCTCGACGGCGGCGGCGACGGTGCCCGAGTACAAGGTGTCGTCGCCGAGGTTGGCGCCGTCGTTGACGCCCGACACCACGATGTCGTGCTCGAAGTCGAACAGGCCGGAAATCGCCAAATGCACACAGTCGGTGGGCGTGCCGTTGACGTAGTAGGCATCGGTGTCATAACGCGCCGCGCGCACCGGCACATCGAGGGTCAGGGAATTACTCGCACCGCTGCGATTGCGATCGGGAGCCACGATGGTGACGGCGCCCAAAGGCCTGAGCGCCGACCCAAGCGCAATCAAGCCCTCGGCACGGTAGCCGTCATCGTTCGACAGAAGGATTTTCACGAGATAACAGCCTGCCCCAAGCTGGCGGGTCGCCGTGCGGACTATACTGTAACGCTGGAAACCCCGATAGACGACCTTATTTCCCATAGCATGCCCAAACAACGTCCCACCGATCGCATCGCCGCCGACGATGTCACGGCCGACGCCCAAACGTTTCGCGCGGCCGTGCGCGACGTCACGCCATTGGCGCAAACGCCGGCCGCCGCAGGCCTCGCGAAACCTAAACCGCGCCCGCGCGGGCGCAAAGCCGCCGCGTCCGCACCGGATAATCTCGATGAGGCAATGCCTCTCGTCGGCCCGCTGGCGGCGCACACGGCGACTTCGCTCACCGATGAAGTGACGGGCGAAGGTGTCCTGTCATTCCAGCGCGCCGGCGTGCGCACCCAAGTCATGCGCCGCTTGCGCCGCGGCCTCTACCCGATCGATGATGAATTGGATCTTCATGGGCTAAGCCAGACGGCGGCGCGCAACCAGCTCGCCGATTTCATCGCACGCAGCCGCGACGGCGGCGGCCGTTGCGTGAGAATCGTCCACGGCAAGGGCTATCGCTCGGGCGCCCGCGGCCCGGTGCTCAAGACAGCCGTGAACCTTTGGCTGCGCCGGCACATGGACGTCTTGGCATTCGTTTCGGCTCGCGCCATCGACGGCGGCGCCGGCGCCGTGTACGTGCTGCTTCGGGGCTGATTTGTTTGGTATCGATGAGAGGTAAAAATGACGATGAATCAGATTCGAATTTTCAGCGCTGGAATCATCCTGGCGGCGGGATTGACCAGCCTCACGGCCGCGCTCGATTCCGCCACCCCGCCGGCGTCCAACGCCACATTCGACCTCGTGACCGAGGGCGAGGCGGAAGCATGGAACCACAGCGGTCCGAAGGAATCGGCGGATTTCAGAACACGCGATTTGAGCCAGGACAATGGGACGCCGACCTGCCGCTCCACCGCCGACAACGACGCCGACAACCCGCAGATTAGAATCGTCGCGCCGATTCTCGAAAAGCCGCTGATCGCGCCGATCGACATCGAACTGAAATTCGTGCCGGTCGGCAGCACGCCTATTCGCCCGGAGAGCTTGCGCGTTTGCTATCTGGGATTGGTCCCAATGGACATAACGAAGCGCATCACCGATCGCGTCACGGTCTCGGCACAAGGATTGCGCGTGACGGGCGCCCAGCTACCGCACGGACATCACCGTCTGCTGCTGCTCATCGCGGATCAGCGCGGACGCCTGGCGCGGCGCGAGGCCGTATTGAATGTGCTGTGAACCACGCCTAGTCCTCGTCCGCATCGAGTTCCGGAACGCCTTCGAATTCGCATATTTCGCGCAGCACCGCGGTGGCGAACTGACCTCGCCCAAGCGAAAAGCCCAAACTCAAGGTGTTGGCTTCGCGCTCGACGGATAATTCCCGAATCGCACAGCGCAGCGCGCGCCGTTCTTGCCGGAGGCCCTCCGCGGCCAGCAAATCGGCGACCGCGGCGAATTCGCGCGCCGCCTCGATTTCATGTTGCAGCGCCTGACCCTTGCTCTGCGGATCGCCGCGACCCCACAGCGGACCCGAAGGATGAATATCAAATGCGTTCAAACGCATTCGCAATTCATCGTCGACGGCGGCGACCGAAAAGTGGCTGCCGCTGCCGTCGAGATTCGCCAGATCCCCGGGAGCGAGTTGCGACCAATCGCCCGCCTCGACGCGCCGCGCGAGCACGGCATTGAACACGAGGGCCCGCGCGGCCGAGAGCGCGAAGCTGCGCTCGGCCCGGCCCTGCGGCGCGGCGCCGCTTTGCACCCAGGTTGCGATCCGGTCGAGATTGTAGCCCTCGCGCCCGAAGCGCTGCGCTCCGAAATAATTCGGGACGCCGTGTGTGCGCAAGGCATCGAGCTTCAGGTCCAATTGTTCCCGCGACCATGTGACATTGCGCAGGCGGATGCGAAAGCGGTTCCCCACCAGCGCACCCACCTTAAGCTTGCGTGAATTGGCGCGAGCGTCGAGCACCTTGAATTCAGAGGTGTGCGTGCTGATCCAGAAGTCGGCGGTCGAGGCGAGTTTCGGCACGCTGAACCACTGCACGGCGACGGCATGCCGGTCTTTGAGACCGGCGTAGCCCACGTCGCCGCCGGGAACACCCGCCAGCCGGGCAATTTCAGCCGCCACCCAGCGGGTGTTCGCCCCGCGTTTTTCCACCCGCAACAGCCAGTGCGGCCCCGCATCGGACGGCTCGAACGACAATCGCTCCTCGACATGGAAATCCTCGGGGGTGGCCTTGAGCTCGGCCGGCGGCAGCGGTGCGCCATGCGCTCTTGGCGGCTGAAGCGCAGCGCGCGTCCACGCATCGGCTCGCCGGCCATGCACGCTCAATTCCTCAAGGTCCCAACAGCACGGAGGCGAGCGCGGCCAGCCCTTCGCCGCGGCCGATGAATCCCAGCCGCTCCGTGGTGGTGGCTTTGACGTTGATGAGTTGCGCCGGGACGCCGAGATCCGCTGAGAGAGTCGCCGACATGGCGGCGCGATGGGCGGCGATGCGCGGCGCTTCGGCGAGCACCGTGACATCCGCATTGATCAATTTGAGTCCGGCGGCCTTCATCCGTTCGGCCACCGCCCGCAGGAACACGCGGCTGTCCGCGCCGCGGTACTTGGGATCGCTGTCGGGAAAATGCCGGCCTATGTCGCCCTCGCCCAGCGCCCCGAGGACTGCATCGCAGAGTGCGTGAATGACCACGTCGCCGTCCGAATGCGCGACAACGCCCTGGGGATGCGCGATACGCACACCGCCCAACATGACGTGGTCGCCTTCACCGAAGGCATGCACGTCGAAACCTTGTCCGACTCGCATCGGCGTCTCCTCGGTCATTTTCAGAATTTTCGATGCCACCGCTAGATCTTCCTCGCGCGTTACCTTGACGTTGAACGGCGAACCTGGCACGAGGGTCGGCCGCAAACCCATTCGCTCGATGGCTTGGGCCTCGTCGGTGACTGCGACACCGGCGAGCGCTGCTTGCCGGAGGGCATGGCGCAGCTGCGCAAAAGCAAACACCTGCGGCGTCAGTGCCCGCCACAATCCCCGGCGATCGACCGTCGCCACGCGGTCCGCCAATTCGCGCTTGACGGTGTCGACGATGGGCGCTGCGAGAACCGCGCCCCCTAAGCTTGCCGCACCCGCTGCGAGCGGTGCGGCACCGGCGCCCACGGCGTCGAGCAAGGCCCCAAGGTCGGCGGCGTTCAAGCAGGGACGCGCGGCATCGTGCACCAAGACCCAATCATCCGCGGCGGCCTGCGGCGCCAGGTGTTCGAGCCCGTTCATCACCGAATCCTGCCGGTTCTCACCGCCGGCGGTCGTTTGCAGCTTGGGCGAGTCAAGCTTAGGTAAGATGCTCGGCCAATGGGCGTCGTCGCGGGCGAGCGCAACCACCACCGCGTGGACCCGCGGTTCAGCCAACAGCGCGCGCAATGACCATTCCAAAACGGTGGCGCCGAGCAGCATCGCATATTGTTTGGGGGCCGAGCCCGGCGTCGGCGCGGCGAAGCGCGTGCCGCGGCCCGCCGCGGGAACGATCGCCCACACGCGCCGCGTCGCGATGACGGGATTCATTCTGCGCGGGCGGCGACGAGGGTAATAGGCGCGGCGGGCGCGGGAGTTGCCGCGGTCACGACTTGGTAGAAGGTTTCGCTGCTGCCGACCATGCCCAATTCGCTGCGGGCCCGTTCTTCGAGTGCGGTCAATCCCACTTTGAGGTCGGTCACCTCGGCAATCAATTGCCGGTTGCGCTCACCCTGCTCGCGGTTGGCGGAGGCTTGCGCGTCGACCGCAGCCTGCAGGCGCGATACCTCGCGCAGTCCTTGGTCCGAGATCCATAGCCGGTATTGCAGCAAGACCAGCGCAATACCCAGGGCGGCGGCGAAAATCCTCATGAGGACAGGAGCTTAGCATGAACTCTTAAGAAATTGGTACCGACAAAGCGCGGGCACCCGCATAGGCGGCCTTGGCCCCCAACTCGCCCTCGATCCGCAACAGCTGATTGTATTTGGCGATACGATCCGAGCGCGACATCGAGCCCGTCTTGATTTGGGTGGCGGTGGTCGCCGCGGCGATGTCGGCGATGGTCGAGTCCTCGGTTTCACCGGAGCGGTGCGACACCACGGCGGCGTACTTCGCCCGGTACGCCATGTCGATCGCGGCCAGGGTTTCGGTCAATGTGCCGATCTGGTTCGGCTTGATGAGAATCGCGTTGGCGATTTTTTTCGCGATGCCCTCGGCGAAAATCTTGGTGTTGGTGACGAACAAATCGTCGCCCACCAATTGCAGCTTGGATCCCAGCTTCTTCGTGAGAATCGCCCAGCCGTCCCAGTCGCCCTCGCTCATGCCATCCTCGATGGTCACGATCGGGTACTTCGCCGCAAGATTCGCCAGATAATCGGCGAACTCGGAAGAGTTGAAACGCCGGTTTTCGGATTCGAGCGTGTACACGCCGTCCTTGAAGAACTCCGTGCTCGCAACGTCGAGGCCGAGATAAATGTCCTTGCCGGCCCGGTATCCCGCCTTGTCGATGGCCTCCAATATCGTGGTCAGTGCAGCCTCATTCGACGGCAGGTCGGGCGCGAAGCCGCCTTCATCGCCGACCGCGGTATTGAGCCCCTCGGCATGCAGCACTTTCTTCAGCATGTGGAAAATTTCGGCCCCGTAGCGCACCGCTTCCGAGAAGGACGGTGCGCCGAGGGGGAGAATCATGAATTCTTGAATGTCGACGCTGTTGTCGGCGTGGGCGCCGCCGTTGATGATGTTCATCATCGGCACGGGCAGCGTGAGGTCAGCGGCGCCGCCCAAGTGCCGATACAACGGCAAGCCGTTGTCCCGCGCGGCCGCGTGGGCCGCCGCCAGCGACACGGCGAGCAGAGCATTCGCACCCAGGTTGGATTTGGATTCCGTGCCGTCGGCCTTGATCATCTTCGCGTCGAGCCCGCGCTGATCCTGGGCGTCTGCACCCAAGAGCAGATCGCGCAGCGGTCCGTTGACATGCGCGACCGCCTTGAGCACGCCCTTGCCGCCGTATCGCTTTGCGTCACCGTCACGCAGTTCCACGGCCTCGCGCGAACCGGTGGAGGCGCCGGAAGGAACGGCCGCCCGGCCGACGATGCCGGACTGCAGCACCACATCCGCCTCGACCGTGGGGTTGCCGCGCGAATCGATGATCTGGCGGCCCCGAATATCGACGATACGGCTCATAACAGCGATTCCTCGAAGGGTTGCTTTTTCACGGCCTCATCCAGTTCTTTGAGCGTGGCCAGGAGCGGCGCCATGCGATTCAAGGGCCATGCGTTCGGCCCGTCCGACAAAGCTTTCGAAGGATCAGGGTGTGTCTCCATGAAGATTCCGGCAACTCCCGCCGCAACCGCGGCGCGCGCCAATACCGGCACGAATTCGCGCTGGCCTCCCGAAGACTCGCCTTTGCCTCCGGGCAGCTGCACCGAATGCGTGGCATCGAACACCACGGGACAGCCCGTCCCGCGCATGATGGCGAGCGACCGCATGTCCGACACGAGATTGTTGTAGCCGAAGGAGAAGCCCCGCTCGCACACCATGATCTGTGCGTTGCCGGTGGAGCGCGCCTTGTCGACCACATTCTGCATTTCCCAAGGCGAGAGGAACTGGCCCTTCTTGATGTTTACGGGCTTGCCCAGCGACGACACGCCGAGGATGAAATTGGTCTGCCGGCAGAGAAAGGCCGGTGTCTGCAGCACATCGACGACGGCCGCCACTTCGCCAAGCGGAGTATCCTCATGCACGTCCGTCAGCACCGGAACTCCGATCTCAGCGCGCACGCGCGACAATGCCTTGAGGCCGGCATCCATGCCGGGACCGCGAAAGCTCGCGCGAGACGATCGGTTGGCCTTGTCGAATGAGGCCTTGAATATGAATGGGATGCCGAGGGTGCCCGTCATTTCCTTCAAGCGCCCGGCGACATCGAGCACCAGGCCTTCGCTTTCGATGACGCAGGGACCGGCGATCAGGAAAAACGGGCGGTCGGGCCCGACCTCGAATGAGGTCAATCTCATGCGGTCGCGCGCCTGGGTTGCAGCGCCGCGCGGTACTCGCGGGCGGCTCGAACGAAGCCCGTGAACAGGGGATGCCCATCGCGCGGTGTCGACGTGAACTCCGGGTGAAACTGGCTCGCCACGAACCAAGGATGCGAGGGAAGTTCGATGAACTCCACCAAGCCGTCGGCCGAGAATCCCGAGAAGCTCAATCCCGCCGCAGCCAGTTCGTCCAAATAGTGATTGTTGAATTCATAGCGGTGCCGATGGCGCTCGAATATCGACTCCTTGCCGTACAGCGAGTGCGCCAGAGAGCCGGGCACCAGCTTCGCCTCCTGGGCACCCAACCGCATACTGCCGCCGAGATCGGACTTCTCGTCGCGCACTTGCTGGCCGCGCTCCAAGTCCTGCCACTCGGTGATCAGCGCAATCACCGGATGGTTGGTGGCGCGATCGAATTCCGTGCTGTTCGCACCCTTGAGCGCCAGCACATTGCGCGCGTACTCGATGATGGCCAGCTGCATCCCCAGGCAGATACCGAGGTATGGAATATTGTTCTCGCGGGCGAACCGGATCGCCTGAATCTTGCCCTCGATGCCGCGGTCGCCGAACCCCCCCGGCACCAGGATGGCATCCATGTTCTGCAAGGCCGAGGCGCCGGTGCGCTCGATGTCCTGCGATTCGAAATAATGAATGTTGACGCGGGTTCGCGTCTTGATGCCGCCGTGCATCAGCGACTCGTTCAAGGATATGTAGGAGTCGCGAATCTGCACGTACTTTCCGACCATGCCGATGTCGACCACGGCCTCGGGGTTCTGCTTGGCGGCGACCACCGCCCGCCATTCCGGCAGATCCGTGGGCGGCGCATTCAGGCGCAGCTTGTCGACCACGATGTCGTCCAGCCCCTCCTCGTGCAACAGCATCGGAATCTTGTAAATGTCGTCGGCGTCGACTCCGGATATCACGGCGCGCTCCTCGACATTGGTGAACAGCGCGATCTTGCGGCGCTGCTCGTCGGGCAGAGAATGCAGGCAGCGGCACAACAGAATGTCCGGCTGGATGCCTATGCCGCGCAGCTCCTTGACCGAATGCTGGGTGGGTTTGGTCTTGATCTCGCCGGAGCCTCCGACGATCGGCACCAGCGTCAAGTGCATGTACAGCACTTGATTGCGTCCGAGTTCCACGCCCATTTGGCGAATTGCCTCGAGAAACGGCAATGATTCGATGTCGCCGACCGTGCCGCCGATCTCAACCATGCATACGTCGGCCTCGCCGGCGCCCATGCGGATCCGGTATTTGATTTCATCGGTAATGTGCGGAATCACCTGTACCGTGGCGCCCAGATAATCGCCGCGCCGCTCTTTGGCGATGACGCGCTCGTAAATTCGTCCCGTCGTGAAATTACTATTGCGCCCGGTCTTCGTGCGCACGAATCGCTCGTAATGGCCGAGATCGAGATCCGCCTCGGTACCGTCGGCGGTGACGAAAACCTCACCGTGCTGGAACGGGCTCATGGTGCCGGGATCCACATTGATGTAGGGGTCCAACTTCACCATGCTGATCTTGAGGCCCCGTGCTTCGAGGATGGCCCCCAGGGAGGCGGACGCAATGCCTTTGCCCAGCGAGGATACGACGCCGCCGGTGACGAATACGAATCGAGTCATGTGGTCACCGCCGATACCTTGGTCTACACGCGAAAAATTGCGCGAGCGCAAAAAAGCCTAATGGGAACAATCGGAATTCGACGGGAGTTCAGGTTAGCAGAACGCGGGGCCTGCGACAATCCACCCGGGAGCCTATCTCAAGGCTCCTACACAATAATCGGCCCGCGCCGCCAACCGACGGCGAAACCCGGTGCGCCCGGGCCCGCGCACCAGCGCGCGTCCAACCACAGGTCGGCAACGGCAATCAGGGCCTCGCCGGCGAATACCAGCGGCAGCGCGTCGCGCATCCACGGCAGCACGCCCTGCGACTGACACAGGTGCTGCACGCTCTGGGTCGCGGCCTTCGCCTTAGGTTTGAGAGTCTCGCCGCCTTTTCGCCCACGCACCACCAGATGTGCCGGCAAGCGCTGCGCGTCGATGCCGCCGAGTTGCGCCACCCAGCACAATTCGCCCATTTGCGGGCCAAGTTCCACACGTGACTCCTCCGCCGTGAGCCAGCGCCGCGTCCCCGCCAGGCGCGGCGGGCGCGCCTCCGTCAGGAACATTCTCTGACGATAGCGCCGCAGTGCGTGATTCCCCCACACGATTGCCGGCAAATGATCGGCTTTCGCTGCGAAAATTTGCCGCAACGCCTCGATCAAGCGCGCCGTGGGCGGCGGCTCGACGCCCGCCTCGCACAGCCAAAAACGCAGTGCGTTGACCCGTTCCTCCTGCTCGAGCGCCCGCAGACCCGGCACCGACAGCGCATCGCCGTCGCGCAACCGGCCGACGTCGGCGGCGGCCGCGCGCTCCAATAACTCTTGCGCCTCGGCCGCATGTTGGGCGGTGCGCGCGAGTGTCGCCGCCGCGCCGGGCCAGCGCGTCTCGATCAGGGGCCAGACTTGCCGGCGCAAGTAGCCGCGGTCGAACCGCAAATTCTCGTTCATCGGATCGGCGACGAAGGCACCGCTTGACGAAGCGCCGAAGGCAAGGAGTTCGCCTTGCGGCACCTCGAGCAGCGGCCGCAAATGCCAACCACATCCCAGCGGCCGGCAGAGGGGCATGGCCGACATCCCCTTGAGGCCCGCCCCGCGCAATGCCTGCAACAGCAGCGTTTGCGCCTGGTCTTCGCGGTGGTGAGCCGTCAACAAACATTCACCGGCTTTGAGCTCCTCACCGAGCGCCGCGTAGCGCGCATCGCGCGCCGCCGCCTCGATGGATGCGCCGGGCGGCGTCTGGATACTGACGGGGATCACGGTCAAGGGAATTTCCAGCGCCGCACACAATGCCGCACAGGCCTCTCGAAACGAGGCCGCGGCAGCCTGCAGGCCATGGTCGATGTGCACCGCGCGCAGGCGGAGGCCGCGAAACCTCCCGCCCAACGCGTGGGCGGCGGCCAACAAGCTGGCCGAATCCGCGCCGCCGCTCAAAGCCACCACCAATCCCGTGGTGCCCGCCGGAGCATGCGCGTCAAGGACCGCGCGCAGGGAAGCCGCGGAATAGCCGCGGGTCGCGCTACGCGTCGCGGTAGACACCGAATCCGCGCAGACGTGCTTGGCGCGCATCAAGCAATTGCGTCACGGGTTGATTGCGCAATTCGGCCAAATGTTTGACCATGCTTTGCTTGACGGACTCCGCCATGCTCTGGGGATCGCGATGTGCGCCGCCGTGCGGCTCTTTCAGGACTTCGTCGACCAGGCCGAGCTTCTTGAGCCGCTCCGCGGTGCCGCCCATGGCGTCGGCCGCAATTTCCTTTTTTTCCGTGCTCTTCCACAGAATCGAGGCACAGCTCTCGGGTGAAATGACTGAATACACGCTGAACTGCAACATGATCAGCCGGTCGCAAACACCGATGGCGAGCGCCCCGCCCGAGCCACCCTCGCCGATGACGACGCTCAACACCGGCGCGGCTAGATTGGACATTTCGAACAAATTGCGCGCAATGGCCTCGCTTTGCCCGCGCTCTTCCGAACCGATGCCGGGATACGCGCCTGGCGTATCGATCAGGGTGACGACCGGAATGCGAAACCGCTCGGCCATCTTCATCAGGCGCAATGCCTTGCGGTACCCCTCGGGCTTGGGCATGCCGTAGTTGCGCCGCACCCGCTCCTTGGTGTCGCGGCCCTTCTGATGACCGATCAGCATCACGGGCGTGCCCTCGAGCCGCGCCAACCCGCCGACGATGGCCAGATCGTCGCCGTACATGCGGTCACCGTGCAATTCATGCCAGTCGGTGAAAATCATCGACACGTAGTCGAGCGTGTAAGGACGCTGAGGATGACGCGCCAACTGCGTGATTTGCCAGGGCGAGAGGTTGGCGAAAATGCTGCTCGTCAGCGCCCGGCTCTTCGACTGCAGGCGTTTGATCTCTTCCGTGATATTGACGCTCTGGTCCTGCCCCAAGAATTTCAGCTCCTCGATTTTCGCTTCGAGCTCCGCGATCGGTTGTTCAAACTCTAGAAAATTCATTGCCATGAAGACGATTCCTCGCCGCGAACATCATTTCGCGAACCATACACCAAGTACCAGCCGTCCCGCCCTACTACCGCGGTTAGCTTATCGAGCAGGGCCCGTGACGCGCGCACCGACCAAGTATCGGCCAAATTGAGCCTCCCCAAGTAATCGGGCCGGTTGACCGACACGCTCACGCCGCAGGGGCCGCGCAAGAAGGGCTTTAACATTTGTTCAAATCGATTCATGCCTTGCGGGCCGTCGAATTCGGCGGGCCAGCGCAGCCACAGACGGCGCGCGAAACGCTCGCGCGCGCGGTCGATGTCCATCAGAGACTTTGCCTGCAATCGCCACGCCTCGATGAAATCGTCGTAGCGCAGCGTGCCGTCGATGATCAGTATCGCGTCCTTGACGATGATGTCGCGATGCTGCTGGAAAATTTCTTCGTAAAGGCTGACCTCGAGCCGCGCGCTTCGATCGTCCAAGATCAAAGTCACCCGGTTCGGCCGGCGGCGGATCTCGAGCACGAGGCCGGCAACGGTGGTCGCCTTGCCGGCCGACCAGCTACGCCCGCCCTCGGCCGCGGCCGGTTTGGGGCCGCCGACGTCCGCGAGGCGCGCGCTCACCAAAAACTTCAAATCCGGCTCATAGGGGGTGATCGGATGGCCGCTCAGGAACAGGCCGAGAGTTTCGCGCTCGCCCGCCAGACGCTGCGCCTCGGTCCAGTCCGCCACGATACTGTCCGAAGCCGCGCTCAAGCCGAACAAGTCCACCTGGCCCACGCTCATCGCGCGCGAATTCTGTTCGCCGAGATGCATGGCGCGATCCAATTCCGCCGTCAGCGTCGCGCGATTCGGGCCGATCCGATCCAGGCTGCCTGAACGAATCAATGCGTCGAACACGCGCCGATTCACGCGCTGCAAATCGATGCGCCGGCACAAATCCGGCAAACTCTCGAACGGCCCGTTCGCGGTGCGCTCCTCGATGATGGCCTCCACCGCGGACGCGCCGACGCCTTTGATGGCTCCCAGTCCAAAACGAATGCTCATGGGGCCGGACACATGAAACGCATACACCGATTCATTCACGTCGGGCGGCTGAACGGCAAGCCCCATGCTTGCGCATTCATCGATCAGCGTGACCACTTTGTCGGTCTTGTCCATGTCCGAGGACAGCACCGCCGCCATGAAGGCGGCCGGATAATGCGCTTTGAGCCAAGCCGTCTGGTAGGACAAGAGCGCATAGGCCGCGGAGTGCGACTTGTTGAAGCCGTAGCCCGCAAATTTCTCCATCAGGTCGAAAATATGCGTGGCCTGGGCCTCGCGAACCCCCCGCGCCACCGCGCCGCTGACGAATACCGAGCGCTGCTTGGCCATTTCCTCGGCCTTCTTCTTGCCCATGGCCCGCCGTAGAAGATCCGCGCCGCCCAAGGTGTAGCCGGCCAGTATCTGCGCGATCTGCATGACCTGCTCCTGGTACAGGATCACGCCATAGGTCGCCGCCAGCACCGGCTTCAAATCCGGATGCAGGTAATCGATGGTGGCGCCGGTGGTGTCGTGCTTGCGCGCAATGAAATCTTCGACCATGCCCGATTGCAGCGGCCCGGGCCTGAACAAGGCCACCAACGCCACGATGTCGCCGAAACGGTCGGGCTGCAGGCGGCGGATCAGATCCTTCATGCCGCGCGACTCGAGTTGGAACACGGCCGTAGTCCTGCAGCTCTTCAGCAGCTGGTAGGTCGCCGGATCGTCCATCGGCAGCGCGCTCATCACCAGCGGGTCCTCGTTTTTGCGGGTGCGCTCGGCATTGATGCCGCGCACAGCCCAATCGATGATCGTGAGCGTGCGCAATCCCAAGAAATCGAATTTCACCAGCCCGGCGGCCTCGACGTCGTCCTTGTCGAACTGCGTCACCGGCGTCGTACTGCCCTCTTCGCAGTACAGCGGGGTGAAATCGGTCAACACGGACGGTGCAATGACCACACCGCCCGCATGGGTTCCTGCATTGCGGGCAAGGCCCTCGAGAGTGCGCGCAAGATCGATGAGTTCGCGGACCTCGGAGTCGCCCTCGTACAGGCGCTTGAGCTCCTCTTCTTGTTCGAGCGCTTTGTCAAGCGTGATGCCGATCTCGAAGGGAATCAGTTTCGCGATCTTGTCCACGTAACCGTAGTTGTGCCCGAGCACCCGGCCGACATCTCGTACCACTGCCTTTGCCGCCAGAGTTCCATAGGTGATGATTTGCGATACGCGCTCGCGGCCGTATTTGTTGGCCACATATTCGATGACCCGGTCGCGGCCTTCCATGCAGAAGTCGACGTCGAAATCCGGCATGGAAACGCGTTCGGGATTCAGGAACCGCTCGAACAGCAGGTCATGCTCGATCGGATCCAAATCGGTGATACCCAAGACATAGGCGACCAAAGAACCTGCGCCGGAGCCGCGGCCGGGCCCCACGGGCACACCATTGTCGCGCGCCCAGCGGATGAAATCGGCCACGATCAAAAAATACCCGGCGAATCCCATGGAGCAAATGACGCCAAGCTCCAATTCCAGCCGAGCTTGGTATTCCGCGCTGCGCGGGTCGGCGGCGCTGCGCGAGGCGGTCAAGCGGGCCACCAACCCTCGGGCCGCCTCCTCGCGCAGGAAGTCTTCGATGCTGCTGCTTGGAGGCACCGGGTAGGCCGGCAGCATGGAAGATCCCAAGCGGATCTCAAGCGAGCATCGCTTGGCAACTTCCACCGTGTTATCAAGCAGTTCCGGCGCATCGTTAAATAGATCCGCCATCTCGCCCGGCGACTTG
>Ga0209736_1000219_pt1 | contig 18210 bp, 9 predicted proteins | sample BlaSpr_A8_Ref_M3_FD_187992 | JGI IMG/M metagenome (GOLD analysis project Ga0209736, IMG submission 187992) | Forest soil microbial communities from Thunder Bay, Ontario, Canada - Black Spruce, Ontario site 2_A8_Ref_M3 (SPAdes) (version 2) | ecosystem: Environmental > Terrestrial > Soil > Boreal...
CCCGGAAGCGTCCGTGGTTCTCTTGTCGCGCGGCACCGGCCACGAGCAAACCCGTACTGCGAATGGGGCTGGGATCTTCGTATTTCCCTCCCAGACCGTGGGCCTCTATACGTTAGAAGTCAGCGCGGCCGGATTCCGGCAGGCCATTGTAGAGGGAGTCTACGCGCAAGTCGGGCAGCCGACGACGGTGAACGTCCAGCTCCAGCCCGGCACCCGAGGAGAGTCGATTACAGTCAGCGGCGAATTTCCGCTCCTACGCGCCGAGGACTCGAACCAGAGTTCCGTCGTCAATCGTGAACTACTGGACGGATTGCCTCTTAACGGCCGTCGCTTTCTTGATTTTGCGCTGCTGGTTCCCAATGCTACTCCGGACGGACAAAACGGGCTCGTGAGCTTTGCCGGTGAACAGGGTGGCCAGGACACAGGCTACGCCAATGCCAACGGCGCTAACTCGTTCTCGGTGGATGGCGCCAGTGCCACGAGCAACTATTTCGGCAATGCTCGCGGCGGCGAGAAAGTGCCTTACATCTTCGGCGAAAATGCCATCGAGGAGTTCCAGGTTGCCGTCTCGCCCTATCGTGCCGAATATGGCGGCGCTGCCACGGGCTTCGTGAATGTGGTTACCCGCTCGGGCAGCGACACTCTGCACGGTGGAGCCTTCTACTACAATCGTAATTCCGGAACCGGCGCAAACAATGCGATTAGCAAGGCGAACGGGTTCGCCCGGCCGGTGGACATTTTGCAACAGTTTGGTGGGAGCGTCGGCGGTCTGATCCTGCCCCACCGCGCCTGGTTCTTCGTCGACTACGAGCAACAGCGTCAGAAAGACCCCATCACGGCCATCAATCCCAGCTTCCGAGGAATCGACCAGACTGCCTTCGGAGTTTCTCGTGGTGTCCAGCTTCCCGCTCCCAATGCGCCATTCCCCGTACCCGGAACTCTTGCGGTACCCGATCCGAACAATCCCGCATATTTGCAAGGTGTCGCAAATGCGCTGAATGCCATCCAGTCAAATCTCGGAGTACAGCCCCGTTATCGCAACGACTGGTCGTTGTTTTCGAAGATGGACTATCGCGATTCGAAAGACGACCGCTTCTACCTCAGTGTGAACTGGAATCGGTTCGACTCTCCCAGCGGCTTCATCCTTGGCACCCAGACTACGCTCTTCGGAAAAAGCACCTTAGCTAATGCCTTTGTTCGCGACTACCAGGTCAGCACCGGTTGGAGCCACGCCTACGGCAGTAATCTTCTGAACGAGGTTCACGCCGCCTTTTCGCGCGACGACCAGTATTCCACTCCGACCGGTTTGGTCAATCCGGCTCTCCCGACGGTTCTGTTGGTTCCTTCGGGGCAGGGCGGCACAAACTTTCAACTGGGTAATGCGGGCTTTGCCGGCGGCCGCACCAACGAGGCAGTGTGGCAGCTGTCAGATCAGGTCAGTTATCTGCGCGGGAAGCACACCTTCAAGTTCGGTGTGGAGTTCACGCGCACGCACCTGGCGGACCTGGCCTTTGGCGGATTCGATCCCGATGCGCAAGCGCAGAACGGAACGTTCCGCGGAACCTACACTTTTACCGACCTCTCAAAATTTGCTCTGGGCAGTTACGACAACTTCTTTCAGAGCACGGGACAGCCCAAGTTCTCGTTCGGCGTTCCGTACTTGGGCTTCTACGTCCATGACACTTACCAAATCCGCCCGAAACTAACGCTGGATCTGGGTGTCCGCGAAGATTTTCAGGTCTACCCGCAGCCCAAGGAGAATCCGGCGTTTCCCATCACGGGGCAATTTCCGAACCAGTATCAGCGAGTCGCGCCCAGATTTGGATTCGCCTGGCAGCCGCTGAGCAAGACCGTAGTCCGCGGTGGCTTCGGCTTGTTTTATGAGAATTTCAATGGGCTGAATTACCGCAATTCTGTGATCTCAAACGGGACCTTGTCTCAGCAGGCTTCGGTGACATATGTTTATGGTTCCAACGGTTCGCAAGCACCTAACCAGCAAGTCGCCGTTTTCCCGCACCAGATCACCGATCTCTCGCAGTTCTCCGCTTCCAATATTTCGCTGGTGGATCCCCACTTCCGCTTTCCGTACATCCTGCAAGGGAGCTTGCAGATTGAGCGTGAGATATTGCATGACACTGTTATCACCGTCGGCACTACCTGGACGCACGGGGTCCACTTGGCTTCTTCCAGTGCATACGATCTGAACCTTAACACGCCGAGTGGCACTACCACGTACGTTCTCTGCGTTCCAGGCGCCGTGGACCGAAACGCATGCACCGGCAGCTCGGTCGTTTTGCCGACTTTGGACTCGAAGCTTCTGACCGAGGGGCGTTACAGTCCGGGATACACCGGGCAGCTCAATGCCCTGATCAGCCCCGGTATTAACCACTACTACGCACTCTTCGCGCAGGGGCAGCGACGATTCCGGGACGGTCTGGCATTCCAAACCGCTTACACATTCTCCAAGAACATCATGTCGCGCGGCGTCGATTTCAATAATCAGTTCGATTTCAGCAACACCCACGCGCCCTATCTCCTCGACCAGCGACATCGCCTTTCCATCGCCGCCGTCTACGAGCCCGCTTTCGGATCCTATCTACATTCAAGTTTTCTGCGTGGTGCGTTCTCGCACTGGACAGTCAGCACGACCATGCAGTTCGCCTCCGGACGGCCTTTCGCGGCGCTGCTCGACGTCGGCGCATTGCCGAATTCCGTCAACAATACCGCCGCGCTGCAGAGTACGCCAAACTCCGCTCTCGGTATTAATGCCGGCAGCCCTAGCCCGTTTGCCGGATTGAATTCTTTCTACGGACGGTGGACGCAGCAGATCGACCTCGGATTGACCCGCCGCCTTAACCTCAGCGATCGCCACGTAATCACTCTTCAAGCGCAGATCTTCAACGTCGCGAATCACGCCAACTACTACGTCCAGAACGGAACTGGGGTGAATTCAAAGCAATACCAGGCGGAGGCTTTTGGTGACGGCACTTGCGGCGATGGTACTCACCTTAATCAGATTTGCTATCTCGTGCCTAACCCAAGCTTCGGCAAGCTTCAGGTCATCAACGCGCTGAATGGACCGCGTGTGATGCAATTCGCGTGCAAATGGACGTTCTGAAAACTGTTCCAGAATTCGATGTGGAATCGCAGACTGGGCACTAGCACCGGCCCGTGGTCGCGGGTACTATCCAGAAGCTGCGTTGGCGAATGGCTCTTCGCTTATCGCGAAGTGTAGATCTAAATTGCAGATGACTTCTCACTAGGCGGAGTCAGGGGCTAAGCGGAAGCTATGCCCCAGAACGGACTCTCAAATGACTCTGGCCAGTCGTTCTCGCTCATCGACTGCATCTTGGTTGGCGTTGATCGAATGCAGCGAAACTTTGAGCCAATGCGGAAACAAGTGGAAACCTGGCAGAGGAGTGAACTGACCGACGTCACCGCGAAGGTGGTCATCGACGAGGCTTTCGTGGAGGACAAACTGGAGGCAGCCCGGTACCCCTAACGATTCTCTAGACCGTGCGCGATCCGGCGAATAGGGGTATTATGCCGTCCTGTATTATCTCGGGCTTTCTTTTGATCGAATCTCATGGGGTGGTTCGATGCGAATGCGGCCGATATCCATATTGCTTCTCGCTGTTCTTCTCATCACGGCCTCCCCTGCAAATAAGCTGAATGCTCAAACAACGACCTCTGGTGGGCTTACCGGTGTCGTAACCGATCCGAGCCACGCGGTCGTGTCCGATGCAGCTGTCGAGATAAAGGACAACGCCAAGGGGACGACTCAATCAACAAAAACTGATCGAGAAGGAGTGTACCAATTCTCCTTTCTGACGCCCGGGAGATATACGCTCACTGTTACGCGTTCGGGCTTTCGAAAAGAGAGCCGAGCTGTCAGTGTTTTGCTGGGTCCTTCGGTTTCAGTGAACGTTGCGCTCGAAATCGCGAAAGCAAACACTACTCTGACCGTTACGGAAGAAGCCCCGATCATTCAGGCAGAGAATGGGGATGTCTCTGCGACTATGAACCAGAAACAGATTTCTGAAGTTCCGAATCCCGGAAACGATCTCACTTATATCGCGCAGACTGCCCCCGGCGTCGTGATGAACACCGACATTCAGGGTTTCGCCAACTTTTCGATTCTGGGAATGCCAGGCACTTCTTACCTTTATACGCTAGATGGAATGAACGATAACGATAACGGTGGCAACCTTAACCGGTCCGGACCGCTTGCCCTTCTCTTGGGCCAGAACCAGATTCAAGAAGCGACCGTTGTGAGCACCGGCTACTCCGGTCAGTTCGGCGGCGCTGCTGGCGGCAACATAAATTACATCACCAAGTCGGGGGGCAATTCCTTTCACGGCAACGCGCAGTACTACTGGAACGGACGGGTACTCAATGCCAATGACTGGATCCTCAACGCGGAGGGCAGTCCGCGTCCTTTCGACATCGCCAATCAGTGGGCCGGCTCAATAGGCGGGCCCATCAAGAAAGACAAACTGTTTTTCTTTTTCGACACCGAAGGGTTGCGGCTCCTGATTCCACAGCTAAATGAAGTGCAGATTCCGAGCCACCAGTTTGAAGTCGCAGCGCTTGCAAACATTGACTCGCGGTTTGGCTCAGGTTCCGCTTCAGACGTATTTTACAGGAGGATATTTAGTCTCTACAACGCAGCTCCGGGAGCGAGTTCGGCAACGCCCGGCAGCTTTGGAGATCCCTTGGGCTGTACCGCGTTCAAGGATTCGAAAACCGGGTTGGGCATCAACCTGCCCTGCGCCGTGCATTTCTTGACGACTCGCGGCCGCCCTAGTGAAGACACGCTCACGTCCGGCCGCGTTGACTGGAATATGGGCAAGAATGATCGCGCCTTCGTCGGCCTGCAGTACGATCGAGGGCTTAACCCGGTCGTTTCGGACCCCATCACTCCGGCGTTTGACGCTGATTTCAACCAGCCCTGGTGGCAGGGCCGGCTCATCGAAACTCACACGTTTCATTCAGCGGCTGCGAATCAATTCCTGGTAGCGGGTTCCTATATGGCCTCCGTCATCCAGGAGAAGAATCCTTCCCTTGCGCTTTCGACGTTTCCCACTTTCTTGAGCTTTTCCGTTCCGGGCACGTTCAACGCCCTAGGAGGACAAGATATCAATTACACCTATGGTTGGGGCATATACCACACACAATATCAACTTTCCGACGATATCGTGAAAATCCGTGGCAACCACAAGTTTGGACTCGGCGCGAACTTCGCACGAAACTATTGGAGCCAGTTACCCGACAAATCGGCAACGATTGGAATGCTGACGCCCCAAACCCTCGATGCTTTTTACCAAGGTGGTGTGAATCCGGTCACTCCATCGGCTGATTTCACCGTGCTGGCTCAATCCTTCACGTCGCAGAGTTCCCTGTTGCGGCTCTCCTTCCTCAATTTTGGACTTTACGGCCAGGACGAATGGCATTCACGGTCGAACCTGACGCTCACCTTGGCTCTCCGTACTGAACATTATTCCAAGCCGGTGTGTGTGAGCAGCTGCTTTGCCCGGCTCGCCGGGTCGTTTGACTCGGTCAGCCATGACCCAAGCCAGCCATACAATCAGGCAATCCTAATAAATCAGAAACGAGCTTTCCAAAGCACCGACAACGTCCTGTGGTCTCCGCGATTCAGTTTCGCCTGGCAACCCCTGGGCGTCTCGTCCAACACCGTCCTGCGCGGTGGCGTCGGTGTTTTCTATGATCCGTTAGCAGGCGCTGTTCCTGATTTCTTCGAGATTAATCCCCCACTCTTCAATTCGTACACAATCGTAGGTGACAACCTCACTCCGCATGAAAAGACCAGCCTCTTCAAGGATGCGACGGCCTCGAATGCGGCGTTCGTCAATGGTTTCTTTGCTGGGCAAACCCTTGCGCAAATTCAGTCCACAATTACGAGTTTTTACCCGACGGGTTTCTCTCCACCGGGCATGATCACTGCAACAAGGACGCTGCACGCGCCGCAGTATCAAAGATGGAGTCTGGAAATGCAGGAGGCCTTCGGCGCCAGCAGTTCAGTGAGCATCGGATACTTCGGCCATCACGGCATCCACCAGCTGGTCCTCAATAACTCTGCGAATGCTTATTGCAACCCGGCGGCAGTGATTTTGCCATCTGGTGCACCCAACCCATGCTTCGGTTTCACCTCTGCACTTCCGTTGTCAGTGCCCGACCCGCGCTTCAGTCAAGTTACGCAGATCAATACGAACGCAGTGTCGAACTATAACGGCATCGTTGTTTCCTTTGAGCGTCGATTCGCGGCTTGGGGCGAGGGTATGATTCAGGCTAACTACACGTACGGCCATGCCTTCGATGAAGTCTCCAATGGAGGCTTGTTTCCGTTCACGACCGGTAGCTCCCTCTCCCCTCAGGACCCTAGCAATCTTCGTGGCAGTTATGGGCCAGCAGAATATGATGTGCGCCACTCCTTCAACGCGAACTACCTCTGGGAACCCAATGTGAAGGCGCTATGGCGCCGGCGTGGATGGGATTCTCTCGTGAAAGGATGGCAGATTTCGGGGACGATCTTTGCCCGCACTGGTTTTCCCTACACGGTGTACGACGTGGCCGAGTCGGGAAGTCTTGTCTCGAATAACTATTTTGGGACGATTTATGCTGTGCCGGGGGGCCCGCTTGGGTCCGGCGCGCCGTGTGGTGAGGGGGCGGCCATCCCGAATGCACCACACCCTTGCCTCCCGGCTCAACTGTTGGCAGGCGCAATCACCCCCAGTCCGGGAGCGCTCTTCTTGCAATCTGGCTGCGAAACGGGATTTAACACTGGGCACTTGCCTGGTCCTTCAGGTCCTTGCAGCGGCCACCTTGTATCCTTCGCCCAAGGGAGGAACCGCTTTCGTGGACCAAGCTACTTCAATACCGATTTTGCCATCATGAAGAACACAAAAGTCCCTGGTTGGGAAAATGCTGCTCTGGGGATCGGTTTTCAGTTCTTCAACTTCTTCAACCACCCAAATTTTGGATTTCCCAGCAATGACAGTTCCGACCGAGGGTTGGGATATGGAAAGATTTTTTACCTGCAACAGCCACCAACTAGCGTCTTGGGAGCCGGTTTGGGTGGAGATGTTGCTCCGAGAATGATTCAGTTGAAGGCCCAGCTGCAATTTTGACCGGAATGCGGAGTTGACAGCGGCACGGTTTCACGGAGCCCGTTCGGCAACGAACTTCAAAAATTCTCCATCGTCCACATGTTTCCGTCCACGGTCTGGCTCATAAACGCCAGGTGCCGGCCGTCCGGAGATGCCGGCGAATCCCCTGCTGCAACGTGGTCTCGTAACTTGTGCGCATTGCCACGCAAATCCACGTACAAGAGTGACGCGTCACGGCTGACACTGCTAATGACAAAAAAGCCCTTTCCGTCCGCAGCCCAATACAGTGTCTGCAGAGGGTTGCTCCAGTTCTTGACTTTGATGACTTGTGTTCCCTCGCCGCGCAGGGAAAAAATGTTGAGGGGCCCTCCCGAGCTTGTGATGGCCGCATACCGAGTACCGTCAGCAGACAGTTCACCGGGCCAATCTTTCATGCCGGGGTCAACATCGAACGTGGTTAGCTCAGTCCCGCGCCCTTTCAATGGATCGAAGGCCGTGATGATCACTTGTTTGCGACCCTCGGCTGGCTCAGCAATCACGCACAACTTGGCCGGCGCCCGGGCACAGGCGAGAAAGCTGCCTGGCCTCGTTGTAAATAACAACTGCGGTGTCCCCCCGGTTACGGGAATCCGCATAACCTCCTTCGGTGCTGCGGGATCTCCCGGCCTCACCTCGTGCTGATAAAAAATCCACTTGCCGTCCGGACTAACGCGCGTATTCAGCACAGCGTCCGCCCCGGTCAGCACTGGCTCCGTCTGATCCTCGTCCAGCGCCTGCTTGTACGAGTTCCAGTGACCATTGCGATTGGATCCAAAAATGAGGGTCTTGCTGTCGGCGGTCCAATCGCCTGGCTCGTCCAAGCTGTCGCTCAAAATGAAATGTTTGGTGGAGCCGAGGCGCGTTCCACCCCCTTCGATATCCGCCACATACGTGCTGGGGTGGTTCGTCCATTTCTTGAAGGTGAGACGCTTGCCATCTGCCGTGACACTCGTATTGTCCATACAGAAACCCGCCCAGTTTGTCAGCCGCCTTGGTTTCTCGATGGCTTGGCCGGTGCGTGCGTCAAGTCGCATGGCCCAGTAGTTGCAGGTGTCACCAACACCATGAGGTTCCCTCAGCGCGTAGAGAAAGCGTCCATCTGGCAACCACGAAGCATCCATAATGTTGGTCGTTTCCGAGGGGGGAAGTACCGTGACCGGAGGTCCGCCATTCAAGTCCCTGCCCAGGAGGGTATCGCCGGATCCGTCAGTTCGAACGTAGATGATCCGGCGACCATCCGGCGACCAAACAGCCCCTCCAATTGCGCTGTTCTCATCGGTATCAAGAATCTTGCGACCTCGCTCCTCATGGGGATCCATCACCCAAGTTTCTCTCTCACCCAGCCGGCCCTTATTGGTCGCAAAAGAAATCAGGGAGCCATCAGGAGAAACGGACCAGGCCATGGCCTTGTCGCGAAGCTTGTGGGGTGCAACGCCCTGCAGCGGAACTATCCAAATACTGCTTGTCTGTGACGACCAAGAACCTCGATCTTCGCTCGCGGGATGCGCATTGGCGAGAAACTCGGCGCTGCCGGGAAACCAGGCAGCGGAGAGAATCTCCCAATCAACCTTGCTGCCTTTGAGTGCATCAGGCTGCGGAACGGCATGAACCTCGCCCGAATCAACAATCTGGACATGCATCCCCTTCGTATCGCTGTATGCAAGGTACTTGCCGTCAGGAGAAATCGCTCCGCTGGTCACCGCATTCTCGACGGAATTGAGAGTGAGCTGGCGAAGCTTCAGGTCTGGCACAGCCGGCGAAGGACGCTTGAGATACCAAAATACGGCGGCGCCCAGGACCACAGCAATGACTCCTACGACCGTTGCCCATTGCCGGAAGGTCTGCGGTCTGGGTTGAATATCCCGCCTGAGATTCTCCAGGTCGGAGCGCATCTCTGACGCGGACTGGTAACGTGCCTCACGATCTTTTTCGAGAGCCTTGTGGAGGATCGCGTCAAGCTTGACTGGAAGTTTTGGGTTCAACATCCTTGCTCGGCCCGACACCTGCGTGAGGAGGGCTTCCCGCAGTGCGGGCCCTGTGTCTCCCGCGAATGCACGTCGTCCTGTCGCCATTTCATAGAGCACCAAGCCAAAGGAAAACAGGTCCGTCCGCTGGTCTAACTTTTCGCCCCGCACTTGTTCGGGCGACATGTAACCCGCCGTCCCCATCGCCACGCCGGTTCGGCTTAGGAACGGATCGGGAGTTGCTGGCAGCATGGCTTCGTGCGGCGTGCCTAGTCCGTCGCCCTCGTCGCCCCGGTCCCACCCAGGGCCATCCTCGTCCCGCATCACTGCGGGAGCAAGTTTCGCCAAACCGAAATCCAGAATCTTAGCTTGACCCTCACTTGTGACAAAAATATTTGCAGGTTTGATATCGCGGTGAATAATGTTTTTCTTGTGCGCAGCGTCCAATCCATCCAGAATCTGAATGGCGATATCGAGCAACGCTCTGAGTTCCAAACCCGCTTTCGCAGGACCTGCCGCAGAGATCAATTCCCGCAGCGTCTGTCCCTCCAGCAACTGCATTACAAGGAACGGTTGCCCCTCGTGCTCTCCGAATTCGTAGATGGGGCAAATGTTCGGATGTTCCAGCGCCGAAGCCGATCGCGCTTCGCGCTCGAAACGTCTGAGCGCTGCAGGATCTTTGGCTGACTCTTCGGGCAGGAACTTGAGCGCCACCCTGCGTCTCAGCTTGATGTCCTCAGCTCGGTACACCAGGCCCATGCCGCCGCCACCGAGCGCATCCAGGATGTGGTAATGAGAGACGGTCTCTCCCGCCAGGGGAAACGCGAAGGAATCCAGACTGTCACGCACGGATTCCTGCACGTGGTCGCTTGCGCTTTGGTCGGACGAGAGCAGCGCTTCTACCTGCTGTCGCAAGTCTGGATCATTCCGGCAAGCCTCGTCGAGCAGGCTGGTGCGGTGTTCCGGTTCGCACTCGGCGGCGCGATGGAACAACTCCTCGATCTGTGCCCAGCGTTCGGGAGTCAAAGAACACCTAACCGTTTTGCATTTGGTGGTGAAGCCACGCTTCCGCCATCCTCAAGTCGCGCCGGATGGTGACGGGGGAGACATCCAGCGCCTGCGCTATTTCGTCCATAGAAAGCCCACCGAAGTAGCGGAGTTCGACTGCTTTGCATTTGCGCGGATCGAGCTTTTCAAGCTCTCTAAGGCCACTGTCGAGCGCGACCAGATCGCGACTTCGCTCTTGCTGGAAGCTCACTACCTCCTGCAATGACACTTTCATTCCTGCCCGCTTGCCGGCCTGCTTCTTCCGGGCATGGTCCACCAGGATTTGACGCATGAGGCGTGCCGCCACCCCGAAGAAATGCGACCGGTTCTGCCACGTGGGATTCTTCTGATCGACCAGCCGCATATAGGCCTCATGTACAACCGCCGTTGGTTGCAAGGTGTGGCCTGGGCGTTCTCTCCTCAGAGAGCTGGCAGCCAGCTGGCGAAGCTCCTGATACACCAGCGGGGTGAGTTCATCAAGCGCGTGCGGGTTACCCTTCCCCCACTCGGCCAGTAATCGCGTCACTTCGTGGTTATCAGACATGGCTGATGCATTGAAAATGCTGAACTTCAGTCTTGGCGGCATTTTATACCGGTTTGGCAACGGAACCTCCTCCCTCATCAGCCAACACAGCAAAAGTACCCTGCTTGATCGATTTCCGCTCTGGTTCGCGCATGAGTATGTAGGGAGGACGGTGGGGACACCTCGAACGCACAGAAGGCCTCACACGCCCGCATTTGCATACCCGGCGAATCGGGGTTACTTCCCCGGCCTTGCAGCCGGCCCAAGGAATTAGTTGGTTCGGAAGAGAACGCAAAGGAGACAAACATGAAATCCAGAATATTGACTTTGATTACCGCGATGACGCTGTTCGCAGCGTTGGCGATCCCGGTTCAACTGGCAGCGCAAAAACACATTCGCTACACCGTCACCGACCTCGGCCCGACGCAGTCATTCGCGGAGGGCATTAACAACAAAGGCTGGGTGGCTGGCACGACGATCCTGCCTGATGGCGTCATCCAACATGCCCTCCTCTGGCGAAAGGGAATAAAGACCGACCTCGGCACATTCGGGGGACCGAACAGCTCAGCGTTTAACCGGCCCAGTGAAAAGGGACAGGTTGCCGGAAATGCTGAGACCTCAACGCCAGATCCGTTGGGAGAGGATTTCTGCCTCTACGGTACCCACCTTGTCTGCCTCGGCTTCATTTGGCAAAACGGCGTGATCACTTCGCTTGGGACGATTGGAGGAAATAACAGCTGGGCGAACGGCGGCATGAACAACCGAGGCCAGGTGGTCGGCTTGGCGGAGAATTCTTCTCTAGACTCAACCTGCGCAACTCCCGCCCTGGAGGCGAAGCCTGTCATCTGGGAAAAGGGTGGCGTTCAAGAGCTCCCGACGTTTCCAGGCGACGCGGACGGAACTGCATTGTCGATCAACGATCGAGGTCAGGCTGTCGGCGTCTCGACGGATTGCAATGCTTCACCAACCATTTTTCATGCCGTGATCTGGCAAAACGGCACGGTTATTGACCTCGGCAACTTCGGGGGCACCCTCAACAATGTTGCGCAAGGCATTAACAACCGAGGCCAGGTGGTCGGATACTCCGACCTGCCCGGTGATACCAGCAGCCACGCTTTTCTCTGGCGAAACGGCGTGATGACTGACCTCGGCACGATTGAGGGGTTGCCCACAAGCCTGGCTTTCGGGATTAACGACGAACGTCAAGTAGTCGGCATGGTCTGCGACGCCAGCTTTGACTGTGGCGCTTTCCTCTGGCAAGACGGAGTGATGACCGACCTCAACACGCTCCTTCCAAACGGGTCACCCTGGAATTTGATTGTCGGGACCAGCATCAATGCTCGCGGGGAAATCGTGGGCGTGGGGGATACGGGCGGTGGATACCACGCCGTTCTGCTAACGCCGTGCGACGAGAAACACGCTAACGATGAGGGCTGCAGGGATGAGGGCACAGCCGTCGCTCAGGGCGAGGCCAATCTACGTCCAAGGGTCGCTCTCTCAGAAGGGGCTCGCGAGTCGCTTCGGCAGAGAATAGGCCTGCGATATCGCATTCTCGACTCCAGCCCAGCGAAGAGCGACACCGCAGGCGACTCTGATGCAGCGCAAGACTCTTCGTGCACACCCGAGCGAGAGGCCGACTACGTCAAAGGTGCCGAGATGCCTTTGACCTACCACGTATCGGGTGAGTGTGCCGTCAATTTCTACCCCAAGGACACATTGACCGGTGGGTGCATCGGTCTAGATCCGTTTTCCGGGTACTGCATTGGAAAAACTGATCTAAAGAACTGTCCGCCCGCAGCGCAGGCGAGAAACCCTCAGTATCTGCGATGCCGACAAGGCGGTCTTGTTCGCCTCGACCACTCGAGGAGTTGTGTTGCCCATTAAATCCCCACGATCGGGGCCCCGCATTCGGCCTGCGGAAGTAGTCAGCTCGACAAAAAGAAAATGAGGAGACGCGCAATGAAATCCAGATTCCTGATGTTGCTGACTACGATCACCGTATTCGCCCTGCTGGCGCTCCCGCTTCAGTTCGCTGCGCAGGACAAACCAGACCACCGCGGGCACTATCATTACCAACTCATTGACATGGGGACGTTCGGAGGTGCCGTCAGCGCCATCAACTTTGCAGGTGACATCGGCAATGCCGCCGTCAACGCCCACGGAGTAACCGTTGGCTTTTCCGAGACCTCGACTCCAAGGCTGCCGACCAGCAATCATTTGATCTGCGGAGGCGATGACGGCTTCGGGTCGTTTATCACCCACGCCTTCCGATGGCAGGACGGCACGGTAACGGACCTGGGCGCTCTTCCTCCGGCGGAAACCGATTGCAGCAATGCGTACCGGATAAGTGCCAGCGGGGAGATTATTGGCTTTTCAGAGAATGGCAGGATTGATCCGCTGACGGGCTTTAACCAATCACGCGCCGTCCGTTGGAGAGACGCTCAGATCGAGGATCTGGGAAGCTTCGGAGGAAATCAGAATGAGGGTCTTGCTATCAACAATCATGGGCAGATCGTTGGATTTTCACTGAACACGGTCCCGGATCCATACTCCTTATTTGACTTCCTCTTGAGTTTCCCTAACGCGACGAACGGAACACAAACCCGTGCTTTTCTGTGGCAGCAGGGAAAAATGGAGGATTTAGGTACTTTAGGCACGGGCAACGACGCGGCCGCCTTCATGATTAACGAACACGGCCAGATAGCGGGCGCCTCTTACATAAATTCAACTCCCAACCCGGTCACCGGCATTCCCACTGTGAACCCGTTTTTCTGGCAGCACGGAACGATGGTCGACATCGGTAGCTTTGGGGGCGCATTTGGACAGCCCAATTTTCTCAATAACCGCGGTCAGGTTGTCGGCGGATCGAGCGTACCCGCAGATCCGGGAGCGTGCTTCTTTGAGGACTACCCCAATTGCCATCCCTTCCTTTGGGAGAAAGGAAATCTTCTCGACCTGGCGACAACCACGATCGGAGGCGTTCCTCAGACTGCTGACGGGATTAACGATGACGGAGAGATTATTGGCAGCGCCGACTTTTTCAACACCGGAGGCTCGCCATTTGATGCCTACGTGTGGAGGAAAGGCGTAGCCACGGATCTTGGTACTTTGCCAGGGGATTGCTACAGCCGGGCGATGGCCATCAATTTTCATGGCCAGATCGTGGGCCATGCGCTTTCGTGCCCCAATTTCGATTTTCACCACGCCATTCTATGGGAGAACGGCGCGATCATTGATTTGAACGCGCAGATTCCTAAGAACTCTCCTTTGCAATTAGCGTTTGCTGACGACATCAATGATCGTGGCGAGGTTGCCGGCATGGGAGTTCCGACCGGTGTTGACCCGTCCAACGTGCTTACCCAAGGGCGCGCTTTCCTGCTGATCCCGTGCGACGAAAATCATTCCGGCATCGAGGGCTGCGACTACAGCCTGGTGGATGCGGCCGCTGCAACTCGTGAGTCTCCGGCACCGGTTCTGCATGGACCCACGACTACGACTCCGCGCTCTCTCCGTTCTCTGGGCAGACGCGGCGTGGCCTTGAGCCTTGGGCAAACCGGAGCACGGAACACGGCGAGGTGGTGAACAGTCACGCGGCCACAGGAGACACTGTGAAAAAACACTTAGCACTCGTATTGGGAGGGTTGTTCTTGTTCGGTGGTTGCGGCGGTGGATCGCCTTCATCACCGCCACCGACGCCTCCCACTCTGAATCTCGCACCAGCGAGCCTGGTCTTCGGCGTGTGGTTGGTCGGAACCGAGAGCGGCCAGCAAGTCGAGACGCTGACCAATACCGGCGGCTCAGCGCTGGCTATCAACAGCGTGGCGATAACCGGGACCAACGCCACGGATTTCGACCTGAGCAGTACCTGTGGTTCGAGTCTAGGCGCGGGAGCGAGTTGCACTCTGAACGTTACTTTTGCGCCCAGCCAGTTGGGCCAGCGCAGTGCCTCGATCACAATCGCCGACGATGGTGTGGGTAGTCCACAAGTACTTTCCATGAATGGCGTGGGCGGTGATTCCGGACCCAATGCTACTTTGTCGCCTACGAGCTTGGTCTTTGGCGACCAGGTGATAGGCACAAGCAGCCCAGCGCAGTCCATCACACTGAGCAACTACGGCACGACAATGCTCAGCATCACCGATATCACCGCGAGCGCTAACTTTGGTCAGACGAACACTTGCAATTCGACTCTCGCATCCGTGGCGAGCTGCACGGTCAGCGTGACATTCACTCCGGGCAATTCAGGGAGCTTGAACGGCACACTCTTATTCGTTGACAGTGCCGCCAACAGCCCGCAAACGGTATCGCTCAGCGGGACTGGTGTTGCTAACACTTGCATTCCTCAGGGGGGGGCTTGTTTTGGTCCCAGTGCCCATTGTTGCCCTGCCCCTCGCGGCCATCATTCGTACTGCAGTAACCCGACTGGATGGGGGACTTGCGTGGAAAACTAGGAAGATTCGCGAAGCCCCAAAAGCAACGTCTCGCGTTTCTGTGGGAGAACAGGTCCATGGTTGACTTGAACACGCTGATTTCTCCTAATTCGTCGTTTTACTTATATTGGGCGCCGTTCATCGATGATCGGGGGGAGATCGGTGGATACGGTTCGCTAGCGAATGGTGACACACATGCTGTCCTGCTGATTCCCTGTGACGAGAATCATCCCCGGGTGCTGGGCTGCGATTACAGCTTAGTGGATGCGGCCGCGGCAAGTCGCAAGAGTTTGGTCCCGGCTGTGCAACAACCAGCCGACAACCCTCAACCCCAGAATATTTGGAGGATGCATGGCCGTCGGGTGGGCCCGCGGCCTTATTTTTCTCTCCCAATTGCGGGCTCGGCTGTTAGCTCGAAGTAATCACGGAAACAGAGCTCTGAAAGATGCGGACCGCCTTATCTCAAAGGAGACACACTATGAAAAACCTCGTAATAGCTCTCGCGCTCACTCTTTGTGCAATCACTGCGGCCGCCCAGGGAAGCAGGTTCAACGTGAATTGCGACAAAGGAGAAAAAATCAACAAACTCCTGAACACCATCGCCAAAGCCGGCGCGCAGACTCCGATCACAATTAACGTGTCGGGCACTTGCAAAGAGAGTGTCCTGATTCAGAATTTTGACCGGCTCACGCTGATCACCAAGACCGGAGCCGTGATTATTGGACCATCGAAGAACGTCAATGCGGCGGTCACCATCCTCAACTCAAGCTTTGTAACGCTGCAAGGTTTTCTGATTCAGGGTGGAGTCAATGGCATCGCTTGCGAGCAAAACAGCACTTGCAATCTCACTGGACTTACAGTGGAGAACGCCACCGGCGAAGGAGTTCGGTACGGGCGATCGGAAGGCGTTGTCACAGGCGGTGTGTTCCAGAACAATGGATTCCGCGGGCTCAATGCGCTGAATGGCTCGAAAGTGGTGGTCTTCGGAGGAGTTAGCCAGGGGAATGCCGATGCGGGCTTTGGACTTGTCTCCGGAAGTGAACTGGCCCTGCAGAATGTCGCTAGTCAAAACAATGCGGGGAGCGGAGTGATCGCCTTGCTTGGTTCATCGGTGCGGTTGCTCGACAACACAATCACCGGCAACGGAGGCAACGGGATCAGTCTGGTCGGTCAAGCCAACGGCTCGCTAGAACAAGGCTCAACCGGGAATGTGGTTACGGGGAATGCGGGCAATGGAGTCTTTTTGACGGACCTGTCGTTTGCTCGCTTCGTAAACACAAACAACGTGAGTGGAAATCTCACTCAGCCTGACATAACTTGCGTGCCCCAGTTCCCTGCAACCCGTGGCGCCGCAACGGCTGGCGGTACGACCGACTGTGTCGAACCTTCTGGGCCGAAAGCGGAACGCGTTTTGGATGCCCGCTAGTCCAATTCTGAGCGCTGGGCCGGGTGAAGCGGGTCGGCGCGAATGCGGTTTGAATTGCGGAAACTTCGAGTCGCGGTGATAAAAACGTGATAGTTCTGTGCTCAAAATGGGTCAACTGGAGCTGATGCAACGTCAGGTGGAAGACTAGCGAAAGACTCAAATCAGCGACGAGCGCGCAAAGCTGATTTTGTATGCCGGTTTGGGGACGGAAGCTGGAAGCGCCCCGAACGCTCGTTCGTGCGCCTTGACCCACGGCCGATCTCCGGAAGGAACCTACGCCCTAAATGCTGGTCCTGCCAGCATTCTACGTATATTGTCAGTGCCATGTGTTTACGTAACTGATTCAAAATAAAGGTGGTGGAGGCGGCGGGAGTCGAACCCTAGCCAGTGTTGCAAACACGCAAGTTATTGATTCTCAAAACGGACAAAAAGGATAAAAGGGATAGATCGCCGATTATTGCATGCAAAATGCATACAAAAAGCCCGATGCTCTGAAGCTGTTCATCAGATCCATTTTTCGCATAGCCTACCACAAAGAAAACACCGGATGGTTTAATACCCGGGAAAGCGCTGCGACCTTAACTGAGCGCCAACGTATCCTGCTCGCAATGAAGATTCCTTGCGTGGCGGTGCTCTTCGGTTTCGCCAGATCCTTTACCACGGCCCGATAAAACCTGGTCACTGCGATCGCCGCCGATCGCAAGGCCGCTCTTTCAGCGCTTGAGAGCTTCGCAGTCGGTTCTTCGCGTCCATGGTCGCCGATAGCTGCTTAGTTTTCGACGCTAGTTTCTTCGACTGCTGAATAACTTCTGCTTCCTTCGCATTCACGCGTCCGGTGATCTCTCGTCTTTCGCCTGTGTTGGGCATGTTGTAATGATGACTGAGTGCGGTCACACATTCTGGTCAGTTTTGTACAGTCAGGTACACACTACGAAGCGCTTGACCTAACAGCTCAGACGAAGTTGCTTTGTCCAAGCGCGGAAAACAGTGTGTTTCGCGGTTTCTAGCGTTTGCCAGATCAAGGAGGCCTCATAATGCCTGGACGCAACAAGGAACAGCACCGCATAGGACGCATTGGCTGGCTGCGCGCGGGGGTATTGGGCGCGAACGACGGCATACTTTCAACATCGAGTCTGCTGCTTGGTGTCGCAGCTGCGCATGCGACTCACAGCAACGTCTTAGTCGCGGGAGTCGCCGGCCTAGTCGCTGGGGCTATGTCAATGGCTGCCGGTGAGTACGTGTCTGTCCAGTCACAGGCAGACACCGAACAGGCCGAGCTCAAGCTTGAACGTGCGGAACTCAAAGCCGATGACGTGGGGGAGCACAAGGAACTCATGGCAATCTACGTCGCTCGCGGGCTCGATCCGTCACTCGCAAAACAGGTCGCCCAGCAACTGATGGTCCATGATGCAATAGGCGCCCATGCTCGCGACGAACTCGGTATCTCCGAGACTCTTCGTGCGCGTCCGATTCAGGCTGCGTTGGCGTCGGCGGGCAGCTTCGCTGTCGGAGCAGCCATGCCTCTCTTGGTCACCGCCATCGCCCCAGTGGCGGCTTTGATCCCACTTGTTTCTGGAACTTCACTGGCGTTCCTCGCTCTTCTTGGCGGATTGGCTGCACGCGCCGGCGGCGCAGGAGTGACGATGGGAGCGAT
>Ga0209736_1000220_pt1 | contig 18199 bp, 16 predicted proteins | sample BlaSpr_A8_Ref_M3_FD_187992 | JGI IMG/M metagenome (GOLD analysis project Ga0209736, IMG submission 187992) | Forest soil microbial communities from Thunder Bay, Ontario, Canada - Black Spruce, Ontario site 2_A8_Ref_M3 (SPAdes) (version 2) | ecosystem: Environmental > Terrestrial > Soil > Boreal...
TGGGCGGCCAGAAACCACTGCAGCTCTGCGTAGCTCTCATCGCTCAGCAATTCCTTGAACTGGCGGGTGAACACAGGCGACTCAATGAAGATCATTACGCCCAGAGTAAGTCAATGACGTAGGTACGTCAATGACGCAGTAGATACCACATCGACCGTGGCACTAAGGTCTCGGGCGCGGCACTAATAGGCTTCTCATTTCACTAATTAATCAATGAGATAGTGGCGTCGCACCCAAAAATAGAGGCACAAAAACGGCACCCTGGCTGAAAGAGGGAGGCGGGTTTTTCTCGCGTAAGTCTTTGTTTTCATTGGTGGTGAGAGAGGGACTCGAACCCTCGACCTCGGCATTATGAGTGCCACGCTCTAACCAGCTGAGCTACCTCACCATCGACTCTGAACCATCTTAGCTTTGGAATCCGGCAACCCAAAGAGCGGCGGATTTTGCGCAGCGCCGCCCGGCCTGTCAAGGCAAAAGGTCCGACGCAGTGCATGCCATTTCCTGCCCCCGCAGGCTCCTAAACATTGAACCTAAAATGCATCACATCGCCTTCTTTGACAATGTATTCCTTGCCCTCCAACCGCAGCTTCCCCACCTCTTTAGCCCCCGCCTCGCCCTTGAACGCAATGAAGTCCTCGTACGCGATGACCTCCGCCCGAATGAACCCGCGCTCAAAGTCGGTATGGATGACGCCGGCCGCCTGCGGCGCGGTCGCTCCCGAGTGCACCGTCCAGGCGCGCACTTCTTTGACGCCGGCCGTAAAATACGTTTGCAGGCCGAGCAGGGAATATCCGCCCCGGATGACGCGATTCAGCCCCGGCTCGTCCAACTTGAGTTCGGCCAAAAACTCCGCCCGATCCGCCTCCTCGAGCTGGGCGATCTCGGCCTCGATCGCCGCGCAAATCGGCACCACGATGGCGCCCTCCGATCGAGCAATCGCGCGCACCTGATCAAGGCGTGGATTATCGCTGAATCCGGTCTCATCGACATTGGCCACGTACATGACCGGCTTGTCCGTCAGCAAGTGCAGGTCGCGAAGCAGCGCGTGGTCGTGAGCGTCGAGCTTGAGCAGGCGCACCGGCTTCGCGAGATTCAATTGAGCGCGTACTTTCTCCAGCAGATCCCGTAATTTGACGGCGTCCTTGTCCGCTGCCTTCGCCGCCTTCAGCGCCTTCTGGTACGCCCGCTCCACGCTGTCGAGATCGGCCAGTGCCAGTTCGGTGTTGACCACCTCGATGTCGCCGGCAGGATCGATCTTGCCGGCCACATGGACGATGTCGTCGTTCTCGAAGCAGCGTACGACGTGCGCGAGGGCATCCACTTCGCGAATGTGCGCGAGAAATTTGTTGCCCAGCCCCTCCCCTTTCGATGCGCCCGCGACCAACCCCGCGATATCCACGAATTCCACCGTCGTCGGCAGTATTTTCTGCGGATGCACGATGGCTGCCAGTGATTCCAGCCGCGGATCCGGCACCGGCACCACACCCACATTGGGGTCGATGGTGCAGAAGGGATAGTTCTCCGCCGCAATTTGCGCGCGCGTCAGCGCGTTGAACAACGTGGACTTGCCCACATTCGGTAACCCGACGATTCCGCACCGAATGGGCACTATGCTTTTCCCGCGCGGCTGTGCAGCCGGGTCATGGCGCGCTCCGCGCCCTGTTCAAGCAATAGGGGCACGCAATCCGCCGCGGTGCTGACCGCTTCGAGGATGAGATCCTCTTCGGCGCGCGGCGCGCGCGTCAATACATAGTCGATGACTTCGGTCCTGTTGCCGGGATGGCCAATCCCTAATCGCAGCCGCCAAAAAGTCTCGCCGATATGCGCGATGGTGTCGCGCAGGCCGTTGTGACCGCCGTGGCCTCCGCCCTGCTTCAAGCGCACGCTGCCCACCGGCAGATCCAGTTCGTCGTGCGCGACCATGATGTGCTCGGGCGCAATCTTGTAGAACTCGCTGAGCTGTCGCACCGACAAACCGCTGCGATTCATGTACGTCGTTGGCTTCAGCAGAATGATGTCCTGCTCGCTCAAACTGATGCGCGCCGTTTCTCCAGAGTACTTGCGATAGTCGCGAAACTCGCCGCCATGCCGGCGCGCGAGCAAATCCACGAACCAGAAACCCGCGTTGTGGCGAGTCACCAGATGTTCAGGGCCCGGATTGCCCAGGCCGACGATAATGCGCAACGGTAAACCAGACATGACGCGCTCATTGCACTGTAAATAGAAAAAACAAGGGCCGCCCTGCCGACGGCCCCACGGATCCGAAACTCCAAAAAAAACCTATTTCTTGGCGTCTTTCTTTGCCGGTTCCTTCTTGGCTTCCTCTTTCTTCGCAGGTTCGGCTTTCTTCGCAGGTTCGGCTTTCTTTGCCGCATCCGCACCGGGCGCACCAGCCGCCGCTGCCGCAGGCGCCGCTGCCGCACCGTCCGCCGCCGGCGCACCGGCCGCCGCTGCCACCGTCGGTTCAGGCTCTTCCGCACGCGGGCTATGAATGGCCACGACCGCCGCGTCGTCCTTCGCCAGATCCGTCAGCGTCACGCCCTCCGGGACCTTGAGCTGCGAGAGATGGATGCTCTCGTTGAGCGACAATCCGGAAATGTCGACTTCGATGAACTCGGGCAAATCCTTCGGCAGGCACGAGACTTCCGTCTCGGTGCGCATATGCGACACGATTCCGCCCTGGGATTTGACGCCCGGAGAAACGGCCGCGCCCGTGAAATGCAGCGGAATGCTGATGCGAATCTTCTCGTTTTCCTCGACGCGCTGAAAATCGACGTGCACGATCGCATTCTTGAACGGGTGCCGCTGCACGTCCTTCAAGATGGCGGCTTGCGTCTGATCGCCCACCTTCAAATTGAGTATGGTCGAATAGAAGCGCTCGTTGTCGAGCATGATCAAGAGTTTCTGATGGCTCAATGTCAGGGTGCGCGCGTCAGCGTGCCCACCATACAGAATTGCCGGTACTTTTCCTTCGTGACGCAGGCGGCGGCTCGCACCTTTGCCTTGCGTCTCGCGGAACTCGGCGACGAGTTCGAAAGAGGTTTTCATAATCTTCTCCAGTTACATCACGAACACGGCACCCGCGCATCGCGACCAATTGCGGGGGCACCGACCAATCAATCTATTACAGCTCAATCTATGTACAGCGAACTCACCGATTCTTCGTCGTTGATCCGGCGCACCGTCTCGGCCAGCAATCCGGCGACACTGAGCTGGCGTATCCGCTTGCAGGCCTTCCCGGCCTCGGACAGGGGTATGGTGTCTGTCACCACCAATTCGTCCATCACCGACTTCGAAATGCGCTCAATCGCGGCGCCGGACAGCACGGGATGCGTGATATAGGCGACCACCTTGAGCGCGCCCTCGTCCTTGAGAGCCTGGGCCGCCTGGCACAAAGTGCCGGCGGTATCGACCATGTCATCGATCAGGACGCAGGTCCGTCCCTCGACCTCGCCGATGATGTTCATGACCTTCGATTCGTTCGGCCGCGGCCGGCGTTTGTCGATGATGGCCAACTCGGCGTCATCCAGGCGCTTCGCGAGCGCGCGTGCGCGCACCACGCCGCCGACATCCGGCGAGACCACGACCATGTTCTGATACTTCTGCTTCCAGGCATCGCCCAGCAGCACCGGAGACGCGTACACGTTATCGACCGGAATATCGAAAAAGCCCTGAATCTGATCCGCATGCAAATCGACGGTCAACAATCGATCGACCCCGGCGCTCGCAATCATGTTCGCGACCAGCTTGGCCGTGATGGCCACGCGCGTCGCGCGCGGCCGGCGATCCTGACGCCCATAGCCGAAGTACGGCACCACCGCGGTGATGCGCTTCGCCGAGGCCCGCCGGCAGGCGTCCGTCATCATCAACAACTCCATCAAATTCTCCGCCGGAGGATTCGTCGATTGCACGATGAACACGTCGCGTCCCCGCACGTTTTCCATCAACTCGACGCTCACCTCGCCGTCGCTGAAGCGACCCACATCGGCCCGGCCCAATTGCACGTGCAAGTGCCGCGTAATCTCGTGCGCGAGCGTCGGATTCGCCTTGCCGGTGAACACGGCAATCGTCAATGCATCGAACTCTTTACTCTGCGACATGGGCTTAAGCTCTAAATTGGCTGGGGTGGAAGGATTCGAACCTCCGTATGGCGGGATCAAAACCCGCTGCCTTACCGCTTGGCGACACCCCAACTTGGAATCAACGATCAGCGCAACAAGCAGGGCCGAAGCTCAGCCTGCCGCTAGTCTTTCAAGCAAGGGCGAGTCGTTCAGTCCGCGAGCCAAAAAAGCATCTAACCCTGGCGGTAACTTCCCCAAGATCTCGCGCCCGCGAGCCATCGTCTCACAGGCCAAAAAAACACAGGCCCCGGTGCCCGTCAGGCGAGCGGGCCCAAAGCCCGATAGCCAATCGAGCGCGCGTGCGACCTCTGGATATCGGCGCCGCACGACACCCAAGCAGTCGTTCCGTCCACCAGACGCCAGGAAACCGTGAATTGTGATGGGCGCAGAATTCCTTGTCAATTCAGCGTCCTGAAATACCTCGGCCGTACTCACGCCAATATTCGGCTTTAAAATCAGATAGTTAGTCTCCAAGGGCGCCGACGGGGGATACAACGGCGTCAGGCGCTCGCCGATTCCCTCCGCCCACGCCGCCCGGCCATGGACGAACACGGGCACATCCGCCCCCAACTTGAGCCCGAGCGCCGCCAGATCGTGGATGGGCCAGTGCAGTTGCCACAGACTATTGAGGGCAACCAAGCAGGTCGCCGCATCGGAACTTCCGCCACCAAGACCGCCTCCCATGGGTATTCGCTTGAGCACACTGATGTCTGCGCCGAGTGCGCAACCGGCGGCGCTCTTGAGCGCACGCGCCGCGCGCACGCAAAGATCGGCGTCCTCGGCCACATCGTCGATGTCGACGACGCGACGAATCCCGCCATCCGCGCGTACTTCGATCGTGATCTCATCGCACAGATCGACGAACTGAAAACAGGTTTGTAGCTCGTGATACCCGTCAGGCCGTCTTCCCAAGATATGCAAAAAAAGATTGAGCTTGGCCGGCGCCGGCCAAGGCAGCGAACGCGGGGTACTCATCGCGATACCCATCGATCGACCGCGATGCGCACCCGCACGCCCTCGCGGCTCATCACCAGGTGGCCTGGAAGCACATCCCCATCGACCGGCATATAGCGATCGAAGTCGATGGTCCAATCGCCTTGAGTCAGGCGCAAAGCACGGTCCTGATCGTTGCGCTTGAGTTCGAAGGCGGCGCTCGGATCGGGCACTCCAAGCAGCCAGAACCTTAAACGATCGACCGGCAGATCGAACCCTAGGCGGTCTCGCAGCTGCGCCAGCACCGCGTCGCTCGGCGGTGCGTCGTTCAAGGAAAGCCCGCTGGGTGTGCGCTTGAGCACCATCGCACCGACACCGAGCGGTCCCGACAAATGAACTTCCGCGGCATCGCCGCGCTGCCGCCAGTTAAGGCTGGCCTGCCACCCCTGCTCGCGATAAGCGACGGCCGCGCGGCCGTCAAGTTGCCAGGAATCGAGCTTTTGCAATTCGGTGACCCGCTGCTCCCATCCCTTGATGAGGGGGGCAGGCGTGCGCCGGGTCGTCACGCAAGCACCGAGCACGGTGCAAATCAAAAGCAAGGACAACGCGCGGTGCATCGTCCTTAGTTCACTGTGGGCGAGGATGGCCGCGTCGCCGGCTCGGCGGGTGCGGGCGGCGCGGCCACGGGCGGCGCGGCGCGGAATCGTTGACGCGTCGCCTTGAGCAAGCGATTGTCGACGTCCGCGATACTGGCTTCGGACCAAATGTGTTCCGCATCGGCTGTCCGGCCGTGCTGCCACAACACCTCGCCCAAATGCGCCGCGATGTCGCCGCCGCGGTCATCCGCGTAGGCAGCCTGCAAATAGACCTCGGCTTCGGCCCCGTGCCCCTGGCGGAACAGCACCCAACCCAGACTGTCGAGAATCGCGGCATTTTTTGGCGCTGCGGCGTGGGCAGTTTCAATGAGCCGGCGAGCCCGCGTGAGTTCTCGTGAGTGGTCGGCCAAGGTGTACCCCAGCGCATTCAAGGCCGCCGGGTCGTCCGGCCGTGCGCTCACGAGTTTCTCCAATTCGCGCAAAGCGTCGGCCGTTCGCCCCTGTTCCTCATAGATCGACGCCTCCGCATACCGCAAGTCGACACTGTCCGGGTACACCGTGACGCCTTGTTCAAGTACGGCGACCGCTTTCGGTAAATCGCCTGAATCGGCGTAGATGCGCGCGCGGGCGGCCAAGATTTCCGGTGCGCGCTGCGGTTCATCCTCGATGAGCCGGTCGAGCAATTCTTCGGCAGCCGCCGCGGCACCGTGCGTCTGCAATATTGCGGTCGCCCGCAGCAGCGCCGGCACCGTATTCTCGCCGCTCTGCACCTGTGCGTATAACCGCAGAGCGTGCTCCGCATCACCGTGACGGTCGGCGATCACTCCCAGATAATAGAAGGCATCGTCGAGATATTTTTCCGCCCGCACGAGCTCTGCGAATCTTGCCGTGGCGGCATCGAGACGCCCATCTTGAAACTCGATGAGGCCCATCAAGCGCACCGCCACCGGGGTGTATTCGGAGTTTCGAGCGAGAATCTCCAATTGCTGTGTCGCTGCGGATTCGCGACGTGCCGTCATCAGAGACAAGGCGTAGTCGAGGCGATTGGCCGGCGTATCTTCGTGCTCGACTTTCTCCCGTGCTTGCGCCAACGGGCTCTCGGCATCACCCGCCATGATCTCAGCGCGCGCCAGCGTTTGCTGCAACTCGCGGCGCGCCGCCTCGTCGTCCCGCCCGCTTAAGCTTGGGATCGCCAACGCCGCCGTAAAGCTGCGTACGGCGGCGGCAGGATCGTCCGCACGCAGGGCGGAGAATCCCTGCACTCGCAAAGCTGCCGCGGAAGACGGATACGACGAAGCCAAGCGATCCGCGAGCTGACGCGAGCCGAATATGTTGTCATTGCCCGTGAGGTAGGTCTCCAGCGCTACGAATTCGGCATCCGTGCCGATCGGCGAGTTCACCAGCACGAAGCCGTAGTGAGCGGCGGCTTGATCGATCTGCTGCAGCGACAACGCGGCTCGCCCTGCCGCGCGCTGCGCTTCCACGGACTTGGGATCGACGCTAATCCAGTGCGCAGCAACCTTCCCGGCCAACGACGGTTGCAAGGACTCGGTTGCGACTTGCGTCGCCCGCGCCAGCAACTCACTGTCGGTTTCCTGCGACGCGGCGGCTGCATACTGAAGCGCTGCGACGCGCGGCTGGTGCCGCGCGAGGGCTATCTCGGCCGTGACGGTATAAAATGCCTGCGGGACCGGGGCGTCTTCGGGCCTCTTGCCCATGCCGGCGCAGGCGGCGCAGGCAACAAGCCCAAGTCCCACTGAAGCCCTTGCAAAGATTGAAATCGAGAACACGGCCTCACTATAGCGAAATGACTACTCTGGTGCGGCGGATTCTAAGCTTGATATAGCGATGCCTCTTCCACGAGAATCATAGGGTTACGGCTCAAAAGCGCTTCAATGCCATTCAACGTCCTCGGCCTCAATCACAAGACTGCACCGGTCGCCCTGCGCGAAAAGGTGGCGTTCGGCGAGGAGCGATTGCTTACCGCTTTGCGTACGCTGCGGCAGGAAGCGGGGGTCGCTGAGGTGGTGATCTTATCCACCTGCAATCGCACCGAAGTGTACTGGGCGGGCTCCGCGAGCGGCGCGGAAATGTCAAATTGGCTCGAACGGCATCATGGCAACAATCTCAACCTCGCGCCCAGCCTGTACGTTCACCAGGAACAGCGCGCCGTGGAACACGCCTTCAGCGTCGCCTCGGGACTCGATTCCATGGTACTCGGCGAGGCGCAGATTCTGGGTCAGCTGAAAGACGCGTACCGCGCGGCGCAGGAAGCCGGCAGTACCGGACCCTCGCTCAATAAGCTGTTCCAAGCGGCCTTTTCCGCGGCCAAACGCGTGCGGTCGGAGACTCGTATCGGAGAGAACGCGGTGTCTATCGCTTCCGCCACGGTCAGTCTGGCGCGGCGCATGTATTCGGACTTGAGCGCCCACACCGCCCTCATGGTGGGCGCCGGCGACATGAATGCCCTTACAGCACGGCATTTCATGAGCGCAGGGGTCAAACGCCTGGTCATCGCCAACCGCACATTGGGCAGGGCGCAGGCTCTCGCGGCGGAACTCAAGGCCCACGCCGTCGGACTCGAGGACCTCGGCAAGGAACTGGCCCAGGCAGATATCGTCATCACTTGCACGGCAAGCGCCGTGCCGCTCATTACCCGCAGCGCGGCCGAGGCGGCCATTCGCGCGCGGCGCCGGCGGCCGATTTTCATGGTGGATTTGGCGGTGCCGCGCGACATCGATCCGGCCGTGGCCGACCTGGAAGATGTCTACCTGTTCTCGATCGACGATCTGCAGCAGTTGATCGACGAAAACCGGCAGCAGCGCGCCGTGGCGGCAGGCGGAGCGCGCTTGGTCATCGATGAAGAAGTCGCGAGATTTCTCACCGAATCACGTGCCCAGGACGCGGGCCCCGCCATCCGGGCGCTGCGCCAGCAGGCCGATGGGATCCGATCGCATACCGTCGAGCAGGCGCGGCGCCTGCTGGCGGCGGGCAAATCCGCTGACGAGGTCATCGACTACCTCGCCAATACCCTGACGAATCGGCTGTTGCACACGCCGACGCAGGCCCTGCGCCAGGCCGCCGAACTTGAGGATACGGCCCTGGCCGAGGCGGTTACACGGCTATTGATCGAAGATCGCGACCGGCATTGAGTGCTTTCGCCGCTATAATTCGCGGCCATGAACGACTCCATCCGGCGCAAGCTCGAAAAATTGGACGAGCGGTTCGAGGAAATCAGCCGCCTTCTGTCGGACGCGGGCGTCATTGCGCGCCAAAACCAATTCCGTGAACTGTCGATGGAGTACTCGCGGCTGGGGCCGCTCGTCGAGCGCTATCGGCGCTTCATTGCACTCGAGGGCGATTTGGGCGTCGCCCGCGCACTTGCGTCGGACAAGGACGCAGCGACTGCCGCCATGGGCGAAGAGGAGCTCGCCGATCTTGCGCCGCGCTTAAGCCGAGAGGAAGTCGAGCTTCAGCGCCTGCTGGTGCCGAAGGATCCGCACGACGACAGCAACATCTTCCTGGAAGTGCGCGCCGGCACCGGCGGCGATGAAGCGGCCATCTTCGCCGGGGACTTGTTTCGCATGTACACGCGCTATGCCGAATCCAAGGGATGGAGCGTCGAAACCTTGAGCGAAAGCCCGGGCGAGCATGGCGGCTACAAGGAGATCATCAGTCGCATCATCGGACGCGGCGCCTATTCACTGCTCAAATTCGAATCGGGAACCCACCGCGTGCAGCGGGTGCCCGCCACCGAGGCGCAGGGACGCATTCACACCTCGGCCTGCACAGTGGCAATCCTGCCTGAGTTGGACGAGGTCGAAGCCGTCGACTTGAACCCCGCCGATCTGCGCATCGATACCTTTCGCGCCTCGGGCGCCGGCGGCCAGCACGTCAATAAAACCGACTCGGCGATTCGCATCACGCACATACCCTCAGGGTTGGTCGTCGAATGCCAAGACGAGCGCTCGCAGCACAAGAACCGCTCGCGAGCCATGTCCCTATTGAAAGCCAGGCTGCTTGCCGCCGAGCGCGAGAAGCAGCAGAGTCAGCAAGCTCAATCGCGCAAATTGCAGGTCGGCTCCGGCGATCGCTCCGAACGAATTCGCACCTATAATTTCCCGCAGGGGCGGGTCACCGACCATCGCATCAATCTCACGCTCTACAAGCTCGACGATGTCATGAACGGCAATCTGGACGAACTGATCCGCGCATTGAATCAGGAACACCAGGCCGAAGAGCTCGCGCAGCAGGTCGAATGACACCCACACATCGAATCCGCCCAAGCGATGCGCAGGCGCACACGGTCGCCGAAGCCCTGCAGAATGCGGCACGCTCTCTACAAGGCCACAGCGACTCGCCGCGGCTCGACGCGGAATTGCTGCTGGGAAAAATCCTCGGACTGTCGCGATCGGGATTGATCGCGCGCGGCAGCGAGCTGTGCGCGGGCGACCGCCAACAGAGCTACGACCGCCTGATCGAACAACGCCGCCTTGGGGCGCCCGTTGCCTATCTGACGGGCAACCGAGAATTTTGGTCGCTCAACCTGCGCGTGACACCCGCCGTGCTCGTGCCTCGGCCGGAAACCGAGATCCTGGTCGAACTGGCCCTACAGCTGTTGCCGCGGGATCAATCGGCTTCGGTTCTCGATCTCGGCACCGGCAGCGGAGCGGTCGCCCTCGCCATTGCTTCCGAAAGACCCAGGGTTATGGTCACCGGCGTCGATATCTCGCCGCCGGCGCTCGAGGTCGCGATACAGAATTCGCGCGATCTTAAGCTCTCACACATCGACTGGCGGTTGGGGGATTGGTTTACGCCGGTGTCCGGCGAACGATTCGACCTGATCGTTGCCAATCCGCCCTATGTGGCCGCCGCCGATCCGGCGCTCGAGCAGCTGATGGCGGAGCCCAGGATTGCCCTCTGCAATGGACCTACGGGCCTCGAGGCCCTGGCCGCGATCGCCGCCGGCGCGGCGGCGCACTTGCATGATCGCGGCTGGCTGATCTTGGAGCACGGCAGCAATCAAGCGCGGAGCGTGGCGCAACTGCTGGAGCGTCACGGCTTCACGTGCATCCGCTCCCATGTCGATCTCTCAAGCAAGCCCCGCGTTACGCTGGGAACCATTCACTCATAAAATAGGAAACGTCATGATCCGCTTCGAAACCACGCTGGGCGATTTCACCATTGAGCTCCTCGAGAAGGACGCCCCTCTATCCGTCGCCAATTTTTCGCGCTATATCGACGACGGATTCTTCGACGGCACGATCTTCCACCGGATCGTTCCCGGCTTCGTCATCCAAGGCGGCGGCTTCACCGATGACATGACGCAGAAGCGCACGCAGCCGCCCGTCAAGAACGAGGCGGACAACGGCCTGAAGAACAAGCGCGGCACGCTCTCCATGGCGCGCACCAACGACATCAACAGCGCAACCTCGCAATTCTTCGTCAATTTGAAAGACAACGATTTTCTCGATCACTCGCGCGGCAACTTCGGCTACGCCGTCTTCGCGCGCGTCACCGAAGGCATGGACGTCATCGACAAGATCGCCGCGGTCGAGACCGGCCGGCGGCGCGGCTTCGACGACGTCCCGGTTGATCCCGTCATCATGAAGAGCGTTAAGCGAATACCCGCTTAAAGCCTGCGTGACGCGCAACAGGTCAACCTTAAGTCGGCTGCTGCGGGGGATTGTGTGGCTCGTCGTGATCTGCATTGCGGCGAGCGTCCTCCCGGTGCTGGCTCTGCGTTGGATCAATCCGCTCTTCAGCGCATTCATGGCTGAGGCGCAGGTTGCAGCGTGGATCGACCGCGACTCCAAATTCGTGTTCCGCCATAGCTGGGTCGATTTGGATCGGATCTCGCCCAACCTTCCGCTCGCAGTCGTCGCCTCGGAAGATCAGAAGTTTCCCGAGCACTGGGGCTTCGATGTCGAAGCCATCGAAAAGGCCTACGCGCTCAACCAGCATAGTCATAAGGTGCGCGGCGCGAGCACCCTCAGTCAGCAGGTCGCCAAGAACCTTTTCCTGTGGTCGGGACGAAGCTATTTTCGCAAGGCGCTGGAGGCTTACTTTACGCTCTTGATCGAAAGCCTATGGCCGAAGCGGCGCATATTGGAGGTGTATCTGAACATCGCCGAATTTGGGCTAGGTACGTATGGCGCCGAAGCCGCCGCGCAAAGATTCTTCCACAAGCCCGCAACCCGGCTCACGCGCGACGATGCCGCCGCGCTCGCCGCAGTGCTGCCGAACCCGGAACGCTATTCGGTGTCGGCGCCGTCCAGGTACGTTCAGCAGCGGCGCGAATGGATACTGGGTCAGATGCAGGCGCTGGGCGGACCGGAAATGCTGGATGAAATCGACGCCTATCCGCGGCTAAATCGCTGAGACGCAGAATCTCCTCGAGGATGGCCGGTATCTCGAATATCGCGCGGTTCTGGATGCGGCCGACTTGGGCTCGGTACTCATCCAGCCGGCTCGTCACTAGGGATACGCCGCTGCCGATGGCGTTGAACGAGTCCAGCACGACGCCGGCGCCGTGCTCTTGCACCCATTGCGCGTTGTATCGCTCCTGCGGCATGGTCCATGCGTTGCGCACGACGATGACGGGCAGGCGCTGCTGCATGGCTTCGCTGATGCTGCCGGGGCCCGGTTTGCCGATGAAGAAGTCGCACAACTGCATGAAATAGCCTATCTGCGCCGAAAACCCGATGACCGCCCGCGGCGCTCCCGAGCGCATCGCCCGCAATTCATCTGCCAGCGCGGAATTGTGGCCGCAGACCAAAATGAGCTGTGTATCGTCGAGGCGCTTCGCAATGCGGCGCATCACCTGCGATCCATGGCCGCCGAACATGACGATGCCCGTCGGTCGATCCGGGTCCAGCTGCAATTTGCGCCGCTCCGCCCACCGGTCAATGCTTACGGGCCGGTAGAAATCCGGGCGAATGATCATTCCGGAGGTCGGGTGAACGCTCGCGTCGTCGTAGCCTGCGGTTCGCGCCTGCGCAACCGCTTTGACGGTCCCGCAAATCAAGTGCTGCGCCTGATTCGGCTCGATCCAGAAATGCGGAGGCGAATCGGCGAAGTCCGTCAGGATGGTCACATAGGGTACGTTCGGCCGCGCCGCCTTGAGCGCCTGATACATGGCGCGGTTGAAATTCGGCACCAGCGATACCACCAAGTCCGGCCGGGTATTCTGCCAGTGGCGCTGCAGCTGCGCGGTCAAGGATTTGTGGCTCAGGCGAATGAGTGCCTGCAGTACCTTCAACTCCTGCCCCAATCCCAAGGTCCAGCCGCGGGCCAGACGCGCGTTGTAGTACTGTTCGGGCTTCATCCCGGTGGTCTTGCCGAACACGTCCTTGGGATCGAGTACTTCGAAGAGATTGACGAGCCTCACAGTCCACGGCAGAGCCAATTCCCGGATTACCGCATCGAGCGCCAAGGCCGCGGAGCGATGCCCGCCGCCCGCGTTGAAATACACTAGATCGATGGACTTCATTTTCGCCGTTATTCTGCGTATCCCATATGACCAAACGATGAATTTGTCATCCTCGTAGCTTGTTTCCTGAACTAAGGTGTCATATGAGACTTTTGCGCACGTTCCGATCGCAGTGGTTGCTGGCCGCGAGCCTGTTGCTGGCCGGAGCCGGGGTGCGGGCTGCGGATCCGGCAGCCGCACCCGGTAGAGCGGCCGCGGCGGCGTCCAGTGCGACACGCCTCACACACGGCCGCTTCCGGGATTTCCCTGTTTACCGGCCCGCGGGGACACCCACCGGTTTCGTGCTTTTTTTGTCGGGCGATGACGGCTGGTCGGCCATCGACGACACCATGGCGCGGCAACTCGTGCAACAGGGCGCAATGGTCGCCGGCATCGATTGGCCCAAATTCAAGGCGAATCTCGAAGCCGATGGCGATCAATGCCTATTCCCGGATGGCGACCTGGAAAATCTAAGCCACTTCGTTCAGGCCTATTTCCACACCTCCAGTTATCTGTCTCCCCTTCTGATCGGGATTTCCTCCGGCGCCTCGATGGCGTACGCCATGCTCGCGCAAGCGCCGCGCAACACGTTCGCAGCGGCAATGACGTTAAGTTTCTGTCCCAATCTCAATCTGGAAAAGCCGCTATGCAAGGGCTCAGGGCTCGAATTCACCCGCAGCCATGGTGTTGATCTTCTGCCGGTCAGGAGCCTCGGCAATCCATGGGTCAACCTGCAGAGCGAAACCGGCCGGTCCTGCCCGGCAGGCGCGGCGGAAAAATTTATCGCCCAGGTCCGCGGCGCAGCGACCGTGGTGCTGCCGAAGGTGGGCGCGCCGCAATATATCGCTGCCTACAGCAAGCTCGCGTCGCAGAATCCGAGCGCGCGCGTGGCGCCGCCGCCCGCGGGATTGAGCGATCTGCCGGTGGTCGAGGTTCCCGCACAGCCCGTGTCCCCGCAGCCCGATACCCTTGCCATCATCATGTCCGGCGATGGAGGCTGGGCGGGACTCGACCAGGACGTCGCGGCCGCGCTCAGCGCCAAGGGCATTCCGGTCGTCGGCCTGGATTCCTTGCGCTACTACTGGACCGCGCGAACGCCGGACGGTCTGGCGGCGGACACCGACCGTCTGATCCGCTACTACCTGGCACATTTCGGCAAGCAGCGCGTGTTGTTGATCGGTTATTCGCAGGGCGCCGACGTGCTCCCCTTCGCGGTCAATCGGCTGCCCGAAGCCACCCGCGCCCGCGTCGCGTTGGCTGCCGTCATGGGAATGTCCGAGCACGCGCTGTTTGAATTTCACGTGAGCAATTGGATCTCGGACAGTGAATCGGGCCCGGCGACGCTGCCGGAAATCAACCGCATTACCGGCATGCCGGTTCTATGCATCTACGGCGCCGACGAGAACGGCTCGCTGTGCCCCAAACTCGATCCGAAAAAATTCATCATCGCGAAACTCAACGGCGGCCACCATTTCGATGGCGACTATGCCAACCTCGCGCGGCAAATTCTCGCGGCGGCGAATCCTTCAAACGCCGCGCGGTAGCGATAATAGGTCGTTGGCCTACAGACAACCCACGTCGAAAGGACTATGAAGGTTGGTTATAGACCGTGCGCAGCGTCTGTGCTGGCGCGGTCCATCGTCCTTAGCGGGTTTCGGCGCTTCTTGCGTTTGATCAGACCCGCCCCCGTGTTGGATAACGAGACCGCAAAATGCCACAGGAACGCTCGGTGTCATCGCGTGATGCGCGCCTTTTACTGGTCGATGATGACCCGTCTGCGATCCAGGTCATGGGCCGAATGCTGTCGCAGTACCCCAATCAACGTTTTGCCACATCGGGGGAAGTTGCGCTGCGGCTCGCACGCGAGGTCACCCCCGATCTCATACTGCTGGATGCCGACATGCCTGGCGTGACGGGATTTGACGTATGTGAGGCTCTCAAGTCGGATCCGGATTTGGCGCGTGTCCCGGTCATCTTCGTGACCAGTCACGACACCCCGGCATTGAAAGTGGCGGCAATGCAGAAAGGCGCGGCCGACTTCATTACCAAGCCGCTGGTCGCGGCCCAGTTGAAAACACGTGTGCACGCGCAACTGCGCACCGAACCCAAGGCCGACACGCAAGTCCGGGGTCGCCTCGCCGCCGGCGCGGCACCTCGAGGGCTGAGCGAACAAACACGGCGATTTCTGATCATCGACGACGACGACGCTGCCATTCTGATCGTGCGGCACACGCTGTCGGATATGGGCGAATTCCATTTCGCCAAGACCGGCGAAGACGCGCTGCAAGTCGCGCGGCGGGTCAACCCGCACATCATACTTCTCGATGCACACATGCCGGGGGTCGACGGATTCGCGGTATGTGCGGCGCTAAAGGCGGATCCTGCCTTCGAACACGTTCCTATCGTGTTTGTCACGCGGTTCTCGGACCCTCGCAACGAGACGCGCGCCCTCGACCTCGGCGCGGCGGACTTCATCGCAAAACCGTTCACACCGGCGGTGCTGTACGCACGCGTTCGCAACCTTCTCGATCTAATGCGGCGGACCGACGCCAAACTGCAGGCCGTTCGCGCGCATTGGCGGCGGGTCGGCGATGCCCGCGTCGCGGACATTGTCGGGGGAGCGTCGGACGCCATCGTAACCTACGACGCTGACCAGAAGGTGGTGCTCGCGAACGCAGCGGCGTGCCAAGTGTTTGGTGTGCAGTGCGAGCGGGTGATCGGCTTGCCGGTGCAGGCCTTGCTCGGCGATGGGTTCCACGCGGCGGGCCAATGCCCCGGCAAGCCGGCTCTGATCACGCTTTCCAGGGGCAATGGTGCTCAATTCCTTGCGGAGGTCTCGGCGTCGCGGGTGGGTGACGATTCGGAACTCCTGACAACGGTGATTTTGCGTGATGTCGGCGACCGTGAGCGGCTCGAGGTGGAATTGCGCTCACGCATCGCAGCCGAATCGGCAAGCCGCACCAAGACTCTGATGATGTCCTACATTGCGCACGAGATTGGCAACCCATTGAACTGCTTGCTGGGATTCGCCCAACTCATGGCGGACGATGCCGGTCACCCGTTGGCCCCGGAGCAGACGAAGCGGCTCGAGCACATCGTAGCCAGCGGTCAGCAACTCGAGGGACTCATGCACGAAGTGTTGGACCTGGGCCGCTTCGAGGTCGGTAAGCTCACGATCGACTTGCAACGAGTCGACGCGGCCGCTTGCGTGAAAGACGCCGCGGCCGCGGTCTCGGCGCTGGCGCGGCAGGCAGGCGTGACGCTTTCGCCATTGCCGGTGTCGCCGTCCCTGCGTTTGACCGCCGACGCCTATCGACTGCACCAGTGTCTCTTGAACCTTCTGACGAATGCCATCAAGTACAACCGCGCCGGCGGCTGGGTCCGAATCGAGGTAAAGGGTGACGCAACGGAGGTTTCCATCGCCGTATGCGACAACGGCATGGGCATGGACGCGGCGCAGCGTCAACATCTGTTCGAGCCTTTCAATCGCCTCGGCAGACAGCAGGTGGCGCCGGGTTCCGGATTAGGGTTGGTGATTACCCGCCAGATTGTCGAGGCAATGCACGGCCACCTGCGAGTTGACAGCGAGCCGGGACAGGGAAGCTGCTTCACCATCACGCTGCCCGGCGTACAGGGCGCCGCGGCGCCATGAATAACGACATCCTGCTGGTCGACGACGACCCGGACACGATCAAGCTGCTCTGCCGTATCCTTGCAGGCTCGGGCAACCTGCGATTCGCCACCAACGGGGAGGATGCGCTGCGCCTCGCGCGCGAGGCCGCGCCCGATCTCATGCTGCTCGACGCTGAAATGCCCGGCTTGAACGGATTTCAGGTGTTCGACGCGCTGAAGGCTGAGCCGGCGTTGGCCGACGTGGCGGTGATTTTTGTCACCAGCCAAAGCGAGGCCTTGTTCGCGGTGTCTGCCTTCGAAAAGGGGGCGGCCGATTACATCACCAAGCCGGTGAACGCCGCGCTGGTGCTGGCGCGGGTGAGGACACAACTGCGCGTGAAGCGCTTGACCGACGAACTGCGCCGCACCGCCACCACGGACAGCCTTACCGGCGTCGCGAGCCGGCGTCAGTTCGACGAGTCGTTAAAACTCGAATGGTTGCGGGCACAGCGCACGGGCGACCCGCTGGCGCTGATACTGGTCGATGTGGACCACTTCAAGTTGTACAACGACCGCTACGGGCACCCGCCGGGAGATGTCTGCTTGCGAGAGGTGGCACAAGCCCTCGTCAGCGCAAGCCAGCGCTGTGCCGACCTTGTGGCTCGCTACGGCGGCGAGGAGTTTGTGCTGCTGCTGTCGCAGACGACGCGCCGCGGCGCAGAGCACATCGCCCACCTCATTCTCGACACGGTCGAGGCGCTGGGAATCCCCCACGAGGCCTCTCCCACGGCACGCAACGTGACCGTGAGCATCGGTATCGGTTGCTTGGACACCGCAGGCGCGTCCTGGGGGAACAAGCCTCCGGATTCGCGGCGCAAAGAGGCTTTCCACGCGTGCTATACCGCCGGCGATCTGGTGCTGGCCGCCGACAGAGCTCTGTATTCCGCCAAGGCCGCCGGCCGGGCGCAGGCCAGGGTGCTGGACATCGCCGACGCTTACTCTCCGCAGCTCGCGCGCGACATTGCACCGTCTGGATTGGCGCGCTCTAGCGGGGGTTGATCATGCCGACAAAAATTCGCGACCCCGGCATTATCGACAGCGCTGCTGACTCGCGGCATCACATCACCGAGCGCCGTCGACAAGGGTCCTTGCCGAATACCGGCGCCCTGCAGAGCGCCATTTTCAACAGCGCCAATTTCTCGAGCATCGCCACCGACGCGGATGGCGTCATTCAGATCTTCAACGTCGGCGCCGAGCGCATGCTCGGGTACGCGGCCGCCGAGGTGATGAACAAGATCACGCCGGCCGACATTTCCGATCCGCAGGAAGTGATCGCGCGCGCCAAAGCGCTCAGCGTCGAACTCGAGACGCCGATTGCGCCGGGCTTCGAGGCCTTGGTATTTAAGGCTTCGCGCGGCATCGAGGACATCTACGAGCTGACCTATATCCGCAAAGATGGCAGCCGC
>Ga0209736_1000221_pt1 | contig 18162 bp, 12 predicted proteins | sample BlaSpr_A8_Ref_M3_FD_187992 | JGI IMG/M metagenome (GOLD analysis project Ga0209736, IMG submission 187992) | Forest soil microbial communities from Thunder Bay, Ontario, Canada - Black Spruce, Ontario site 2_A8_Ref_M3 (SPAdes) (version 2) | ecosystem: Environmental > Terrestrial > Soil > Boreal...
CCCTCGACCAGCATTCCGCCATTCTTACTTGGCGCTGGCGAACTGACCCCAGAATTCCGCCGGCAGCGCGACAGTTCGCGTCTCTAACGACGATATTTTCAGATTACCATCGGAAAAGTGTGCCCTCCGCCATGAACAGCGGGCGATTGTGGAATACGACAACGCCTTTTAAGACAATCCGCATAGCGAGGATGCGGCTAACGCCGGGCGGACGGAAAATGTTAGGTGCGCTAAATATTTGGCATCTGTAATGCGTCGAGGTTCAATTCGCCGGTTGACATCGGTGGGATGGCATCGACCAGGACAATATCCGCGGGGATCATTTCAGTTGCAAGACTCTGTTTGATGAATTCGAACAGCTCTTGAATCAACTTTCCGGCGAGGTTCGTTTGGCCAGGAGTATTCGAATGATCGGCAAACTTTTCACTGACCGTCATCGGTTTGGGCCAGGCAACCACAGGCTCACTAGCAGGCGTTTCGCGTGGAATCCGCTGGAACAAGGCGTCAAAGCGGCCATCCGGCTGCGTGCTCGTCCAACTCCAATCCAGGGAAAAACCCATATCGTCAGCCATGCTGCAGAGGGCTTGCGGATGGACACCCTGAGCGGCAGCCTGCGCCACCGATTCTTTCACGTCGGCAACCGTCCGAGCCAGCTCTGACATACGGATCTCTTTCATGGCTGCGACATCGTTCTGCAATCGGGCGTTAGGAATATTCTTGATCGCAAGAATTTCGCACTCAGGCTTTTCAAGAGCTTCTTTGACAGATTCTATTGTCAATTCAAGCCCGGACCAGTCAAGCCAGCTAGGCTCCATGGATTTCTTGGCTTGCTCCCCCACGGAGAGAATCGCGTTGAACCGAAATCGAGTCAGTTCGTTATCGAAGCGTCCCCGCTTGGGTTTGACCTCCACTCGTGAAATCTTGGGGAAGCGCTGCTGCAGGGCAAGGAAAAAGGAGGGCGAGAGCAATAACTCTTCCTGCTGCCGTATCCGTCGAACGATTCGCTCTCGCAACTCTGCCAAATTCAGCGACGGAGGAGCTTGATGCAATTCGACCGAAGACGCATAAGTCTCCAGTAGAGGCAAGCTGCGCACATCGCCTATAAAAATCTTCCCACCCGGCTTGGTTAATTCCACTATTTGTTCCAACACTCGAATCAGGTAAGTGACGCTGGGAAAGTATTGGACGACGGAATTAAGGATCACCGTATCAAAGGAATTCGCGCTGAAACCTTCGAAATTGTCCGCCGATCTTTCAAGAAGCGTAGCGGCAGGCGACGACTCTGGCGACTGCTCAAGTTGCTCTTTGAGCCGCTGCAGCGCAGCGTTGGATTGATCTGCGCCAACGTAACGTTGGCAATGCGGCGCAATGCGGAGCAGGAGCAAGCCAGTTCCGCAGCCAATCTCCAGAACTTGCTGAGGCCGGAGCGCCAATATTTCTGTCACCGTGGCTTCGACCCATTCGCGCATTTCTTCCGCTGGAATTGGCTGCCTGGTGTAGCTGCTATTCCATCCGGCGATGTTAAAGGCCACAGCGGAAGCCGCCGCCTCCTTCCCAAACTGCATCAAGTCAAATGTTTTGCGCCACTTTTGGAGACGCTTGCGCTCTTCTTCGGTGCCAGAGAGAACCACCTCCCAATAATTCGTCTCTGGTAGAACGTAAGCGACAAGCTTTTTCTCTCCGGGAATAACTTCGCGAGAAACGATGGCGACATCGCGAACACCGGGGTGCGCTCGCAGAGCGTCCTGGGCTTCACTTAGCCGCATTTAGTTTTCCCTGAGCGAGGAGCTCCGCCAACTCTTTGCGGTTCACTTTGCCGTTGGCATTCAGCGGGATGGATTCGATGTGATGGACCGTCGAAGGCACCATATAACTCGGAAGGCGCTTCTTGATTTGGGTTTTCAAGGCGGGATCATCGGCTCCGATACGTCCGCAGACGAACGCCACAATACCGCTGGCGGAGCCGTGCTCGACGGGCCATGCGATGACGGCGACGGAGTCGGTTTCGTAAACTTCGCGCAAGTGCGCTTCGATTTCTTCGAGCTCCACGCGGAGACCGAGCACTTTTACCTGGTTGTCGATTCGACCGAGGTGATGGAACACGCCGGATGCATCGCGATAAGCGAGATCGCCGGTTCGATACCAACACCTGCCGGCAAGATTGGGAAAGCACTTGCTGCTGAGCTGGGGGTCGCCGAAATAGCCTGAGCTGAGCTGCGGTCCGGAAAGCAGCAGTTCACCATTCTGGCCGTCGGGGATGAATTTTAGAGCAGCGTCAACAATGGCCGCTTCCATTCCGGGGAACGGAGTGCCGATGGCGACGACGCCGCGGGCGGGAGTGGCATTTTCCGGGCCATGGAAGCGTTGGCCGATGCAAACGACGGTCGCTTCCGTGGGGCCGAACAGATTATCAACAACACTGTTGGGCGCTGCAGCTTTCCACATGGAGGCGGAAGCGACAGGGAGCGGTTCTCCCGCGAAAAAAGAATAACGCAAGCTAGTCATAGAATTCGGAGCGAGCAACTTCATGCGTTGCATACTGGCCGCGATGGAAGGAACTGTGAAGACGATCGTCGGTCGGTGCCGTTGAATGAAAGACGATGGCGCCATCATTTGCGTCGCAGGAACTACGAGAAGCGCCGCGCCGTATTTCCAGGTGACGAAGAGATCGAACACGGAAATGTCGAACGTAATTTCCGTGATGCCCGCCATGCGGTCCGTCGGCTCAATTGCATATTGCGACTGCATCGCCTCGACAAAATGAGCCACCGCGCTTGAGGGGATCATGACTCCCTTGGGGATGCCCGTCGTGCCGGAGGTAAAGATGATGTAGGCGGTGTGGTCCGGCGAAACTTCGACTGGCTTGTCGGAAGAATCGTAAACTGGAAGAGTATCGCGACCTAAAATAGTTATTTTTGCGCCGTCCGCGAGCTGGCGTTCGGATGATGTGGGAATTCCGGGAGCAAGAATGATTCGCGGGCCGCGGGCGAGGACGCGGTCGGTCAGGAGGGCCATTCCATTCGAATCGACGATAAGAGCATCGAGGGCAATGCGTTCGAAGTGTTGCAGGAGGCGCTCCTCTGGATACTTGGGACTGAGCGGGATGTAAGTGCCGCCAGCCCAACAGGTGCTGAGGATGCCGAGATAAGTTTCTGGAGTTCGCGAAGCGAGGATTCCGACACGAGGGGCGTTCGAATGAGAGTGGATGCGCAACCAGCGTGCAAGGGGCTGGACTTGGGCGCGTAGCCCCGCGTAAGTGAAATGTGTATCGCCAACAGAAAGCGCGAGGCTCTCCGGATGAGCAAGAGAGCTTTCATAGAAGGGATAGGCGAGGTTGTATTGCACGATTGTTGTTTTCTGCTCGATAAAAAAGGATACCAGCGCGCGTCGCGTCCGAAGGATGAAAGGCGAGAAAGGTGTGTTGGAAAGGACACCCAACAATCGCAGATACTCTTAGCAAACTGCGCGCTGGGGCAGAGCGTTCTTCCCTCAGGTCGAGGCGGCGAAGAGGGCGCCGAGCGCGGCTGCGGGGATGAATAGGGATCCTTGCGAACGGCGCTAAACGCAGGGTTGAACTGGACAAAGACGGAAGTTCATTGTTGAATGCGGTGGAGTCGCTGCGCTGCAGAGAAAGAGGGTTTTCCCATGGCCGAGCCGGAAGCAGACCTGAGCAAGAAATACGATGCGGTGATCATTGGATCCGGCGCGGCCGGAGGTATGGCGGCGCATGTCTTGACAACTCACGGGCTGCAAGTCTTGCTGCTCGAGGCGGGTAAGAAACTGAACATCGAACAGGAACTCCGTTCGATGGAATGGCCTTACGACAATGCAAACAGGGGAGGGCTTCCGCCCGGCTCGCATTCGCTGAATCATAACGAGTACACGATTCGAAGGCCGCCTTATGGCCCGGGTTTTGAAAAATCAAAGAATCTTTACAGCTATATCGGCAACAGCGACTACGCGAAAAATATCGTGGTCAACGAACGGGACAATCCCTACACGGGCACGAATTACGCTTGGGTCCGCGCGCGGTGCCTGGGCGGCAAGACAAATATTTGGGGGCGGCTCGCGCTGCGGCTCTCCGATTACGACTTCAAGGCCAAGGACCGCGACGGCTACGGCGAAAACTGGCCGATCAGCTATAGCGACATCGCTCCTTATTACGACAAAGTGGATTTGTATCTCGGCATCACGGGAGTGAAAGAAAATCTGCCGTATCTGCCGGACAGCATTTTTCAGCGGCCCACGAAACTGAACTGCGCGGAAGTGACCCTCAAGCAAGGCATACAGAAAATGGGGCGGGTGCTGACGCAGTACAGAGCTGGGGTGACAACCGACGGCTTGAAACACAATAAATATCGCAGCCGGTGCTATGGACGCGGTGCTTGTTCGCGCAAGGGCGGCTGCGATATTCATGCTGCGTTCGATTCGCCTACCGGGCTAATCTACCCTGCGATGGATACTGGTAATCTGACTCTGCGCACGAACTCCGTGGCGCGAGAAATCACCGTCGATCCAGAAACTGGCAAAGCCTCCGGCGTGCACTTCACGGATTCGCAGACCATGAAGGACTACACAGTGCGTGGAAAAGCGGTGATTGTGGCGGCGTCGACACTTGAGTCGGCGCGGCTTCTTTTACTTTCCAAATCCCGGCTCTATCCAAACGGCTTGGCGAACTCGAGCGGGCACGTCGGGCACAATTTTTGTGAACACATCATGGGACCATACGTTGCCGGTCAGGCTACGGACCTTGTCGGGAAACCGCCGACGCTTGATGACGGGCGGCCAGGCAGTTTTTATCTCACGCGTTTTCGCAATCTGGCGGAGAAGCATCCGAAATTCATCCGCGGCTATGGATTCGAAGGCGGCAGCGGAAGCAGCATGTTTCCGCCGGGCACCGACAGCAGCGGGTTTGGCGCTTCTTTCAAGGAAGAGATTCGGAAGAATCAAGGTTCATACATCGCCATGGGCGCGTTTGGAGAAGTGCTGTCGCGCTACGAGAATTTTGTCGATCTCGATCCGCTGGTGAAGGACAAGTGGGGCATCCCTTCACTGCGATTTCACTATAAGTTCGGCGACAACGAGCACCGCATGGCCGAAGACATGAAGGAGACGGCACAGGAGATGTTCGAAGCCGCGGGGTTGAAAATTATTTTTGTGAGCGACCGGGTGCTTACCGAAGGATGGTCGATCCACGAGTTGGGCACGGCGCGGATGGGAAATGACCCGAAAACGTCGGTGCTAAATCAATTTCAGCAGTCGCATGACGTGAAGAATTTGTTTGTGGTGGATGGGAGCGCGTTCGTCAATGCCAGTTGTCAGAATCCGACGTGGACGATTATGGCCTTGTGCTGGCGGTCGTGTGACTACCTGGCGGATCAATTGGCCAAGAACGAACTGTAAAAGTATCTGGATTGAGTCAAAGAATCGGCTGTGAATGCGAGGAGGGACAATGTCCGCGAAAGATCCCATCGATTTGAAGCAGGATCGGCGGCAGTGGTTGAAGACTTCGGCGACGGTTCTGGGGGCGGCGGTTTTGCCGTTGTCCCGTGTGTCGACGGATGCATTGCCTGGGGAATCGCAGAGTGCGCAAGCGTCCTCTGCTGGTGCGCCACAAGCGGCGGGCGGGGAAGCGAAATCTGGTGCGCGGTTTTTCACGCCAGCGCAGCACACGCTGATTGAAGAGTTGTCCGAGACGATCATTCCCGCTGACAGCCATTCAGGTGGGGCAAAAGCCGCAAAAGTCGCCGATTTTATCGAACAGACTGTCCGTGAGAGCACGGACGACCAGCAGAAAACGACATGGCGCGAAGGGCTGCGGCTGATGGAGTCGATGAGCCAACACTACAATGGAAAATCGTTCGTTGATGCGAGCGCGGAAGAAAAAATTGCTGTTCTCAAGGTGCTTTCTGACAACGAGCAGATGACCGAGCTCCCGGAAGTGCAGTTTTTCCACGAGCTGAAGCGTCTGACCGTGCGTGGCTATTACACAAGCAAAATTGGAATTCACGACGAACTCGAATACAAAGGAAATCGTGTGCTGATGGAGTACGTCGGATGCGGCGATCCCACGCCGCCGACTACATAAGACATCGTGGCTATCGCGTCGTCGAATGCATCGCTCGCAGGTTATTTCTGCGGCGACTGGGCTTCGATTTTATCGATTACGATGGCCTTGGAGCCGCCTCGTTGGTAGACCTTGCCGGTCACGATGACTTTGTCCGCCGCGAACGGAAGAAGTTTGGGATTTTGTCCACTGGATGGGGTGGTGCTTGCGATGGGCCAGTAGATGGTGCCGTCTTCGGCGAGAATAACGAGTTGTGAGCCCGCGTTTGCGCAGGAGGTCGCACATTGTTTGCTGATGGGCTTGCTTAGGTCCTTCGTAAACGCGCAGGCGGAATCGAGGACGTAGCCTTTTACGGTGACGGAAGGTGAGTCAGCGGCGGCCATGTAAACTGCAGCCATCAACAGAAAGCACGGGATAGATGCCTTGGCACAGATTGCGTTGAATTTCATTCGTATTGCCTCCGATTGTGAGCTTGCCGGATCAGATTTAATGTTTATTCGGGGAGGGAGAATGCCTAAGGGAGTCCCCGCAGCTCCAAGCGGATGGAAGCGTACACTACTGCGGAAAAATTGCTCTAATGCTTTTGTACTATCGCCGATCACGATTACGTTGCACGGGTTAGGAGCGGCCAGTCTCTCAAGCAACGAAGTAGCCGCAAGAGAATATCGCTTACCGCAGGAGCTTCTGCGGCGCTTGCAGTTCCTGCGCGCGTGCAACTAGTTTTTTGAGTTTGCCTTCGATGGAGGCGTCGCCGATGTGTTCGTCCTGGAGGACGCCGTCGGCGTCGATGGTAAACGTGTGGGGAATGGCTTTTACGCCGAAGAGGTTAGCGACGGATCCAGTGAAGCCGCCGTCGCGGTAGTGGAGCCAGGTCATGCCGTTTTTGGAGATGAACTCTTTCCACTTTTGTTCGTCGGAATCAAGGCTCACGCTGAGCACAACCAAGGGCTGTCCCTGAAATTTTTTCGCGATTTCGCGAATATGCGGCGTCGCTTCGCGGCACGGCCCGCACCATGTCGCCCAAAAGTCGATCAGGACAACTTTTCCGGTCAGATCATCCATGGAAATGTGCTGCCCATCCAGCGTGTCGATGGCAAAGGGCGGCGCCATTCTGGCCCGCGCCAGTTCGGGTTCCGTGATGTAGCGAAGGGCACGCTGGCGTTCCGGCTCGCCGACTGGTTTCAGTTGCACATATTTCTCGAATTCCGCTTTGGCGGCGGCGTCTTGCCTCAACTGCGCGAGGGCTTTGCCATCGGCGGGCAAAGCTTCCGGAAAATTTGCAAACGCTGTGAGAGACTTGGTGAATTCGTCATGCGCACGAGTAAAGAGATCGTCCTTGTGCTTGTCGCGGCCTTCATTTAGGAGGACTATGCCGAGTTCGAAATGCGCCAGCGCGACGCTTTTGTCGCCTTGCGCCTCGGCGACCATTTCGTCGGCGGCGGTCTGGGCAGTTTTCCATTCGTGAAGTTCAAGGCCGTACTGGATCATTTTCCTTTGGCATGCGAGGCAGCGGCCTTCGTCCTGTTTGTCGGCTTTCTTGAAGCCATCAAGAGCGAAGTCTGTCCTATGCTTGGGAACTTCCTCCAGGGCTTCTTTGTAAGATTTCTGGGCTTTTTCGCTTGTGGGGCCCTCTGGCGGAACTTGTGCGAGCAAGGGCGTGACGGAAAGAGAGCACAATACAAGGAGCCGGGAAAGCCTCCTGCTGGGTGAGAGTCTGTCACGGGAGGCTATCACGATTGGGAGGTGTTTCGCGAGGAGCCAGATGAGGACGAACAAACCCGCGAATTGGACGTATCTTTATATGTGGGCGTCAAAGGAGAATGGGAGTGGTGGCCGGAGGGGCAGGAGTGTCCGGTCGTGGGACGGGGATTCCCATATTCGGCCAAGGAGGCCGGATTGCGGCGTGGACGAAGCTCCGTAAGCCATTGACAAAGCGAGGCTTTAGGCGAATTCTCTTGGGCAAGGGATTTGCGCCTAGGAAAGGCGATAACTACTATGGACATCCAAAGACCATCAAACGCAAGAGCTAAGAAAATCCGCAGGATTGCCTACGGCACCATCGCCTTAGTGTTGATCGGCGGCGTCACTTATGGGCTTTCCAAGTTGAAGCCTGCCGCTCCGTATGTAGACCCGGGGACGGTCTGGTCCGACACCGTAAAGCGAGGGCCGATGCTGCGCGAAGTGCGCGGGCTGGGGACACTGGTGCCCGAAGACATTCGGTGGATTGCGGCGCAGACGGAGTCGCGCGTGGACCGCTGGGTGTTGCGGCCGGGGGCGATCGTCAAGTCAAATTCCATCATTATGGAGTTGAGCGACCCAACGTTGTCGCAAACCGCGCTCGACGCGGAGCTCCAGCTCAGAGGCGCGCAAGCAGATTTGGCGAACCTTCGGGTGCAAGTGAACAGCGATCTGATGAACCAAAAGGCAACAGAAGCTGGAGTGCGAAGCGATTACGAGCAGGCCAAGATCCAGCACAACGTGGATGAAAAATTGGTGAAGGAAGGCCTCACGGCACAGGTCATTGAGAATCTGTCCAGGGTCAAGGTGGAGCAACTTGCGATTCGCGTTCAGCTGGAGGGCGACAAGACCAGGATTGCCACGGACTCCGGGACTGCGAGGCTGGCAGCCCAACAAGCAAAGGTCGATGAAACAAAAGCTCTCTATCAACTGAAAAAGGGCCAATTGGAAGCGCTGCACGTCCGCGCGGGCATTGATGGCGTGTTGCAGCTTGTTCCCGTGGACGTCGGCCAGCACATAACCCCCGGCACGAACCTGGCGCGCGTGGCCGATCCGAAGAAGCTCAAAGCGGAAGTGAAAATTGCGGAGACGCAAGCAAAAGACGTGCTGCCCGGACAAAAGGCTACGATTGACACGCGGAATGGCATCGTTGGCGGACATGTTTCGCGAATCGATCCGTCAGTAATAAACGGCACCGTTACGGTGGACGTGACGATCGACGAACCCCTTCCCAACGGTGCGCGGCCAGATTTGAGCGTGGACGGCACAATCACACTCGAGAATCTGACGAATGTGCTGTTTGTCGGCAGGCCGGTGCACGGGCAGTCCGACAGCACGATTGGAATATTTAAGCTCAACGAGGACAGCTCGGAAGCGACGCGGGTGAACGTGAAGCTGGGGCGGAGTTCCGTCAATACCATCGAAATCCTGGATGGCTTGAAGGTGGGCGACAAGGTTATTTTGTCCGACATGTCGGCCTGGGACGCTTTCGACCGTGTCCGCCTGAAGTAGCAGATCCTCAGCCGCTGGCGGTTGCCGCGCATAGGAGTTCTGGTTTCGGTTTCTCTCATTCCGTTGATGGAGTTTGTGCGTTTCTTCCGGAGGCCCAGTTGCAGACTCTCTGGCAGGACATTCGCTACGGATTGCGAATGCTGGCGAAGAATCCGGGCTTCACAGCAGTCGCCGTTGCCACACTTGCCCTCGGCATCGGCGCAAATACCGCGATATTTAGCCTTGTGAATGCCGTGATGCTGCAATCGTTGCCGGTGCGTCATCCCGAGCAATTGGTTGTGGCGCGATGGTCAGCGCACGGAAAACCGCAGGATATTGGCTCAAGCAGCTATGGCGACTGCCATTCCACGGAATGGCGCGGACCGAACTATGGCGGCTGCTCGTTTTCCTATCCCACGTTCAAAGAGATTCGGGCTGAGAAGGATATTTTTTCGAGTGTTTCGGCTTTTGCTGGCCCGGCAAATCTGGACCTCAGCGGAAACGGCCCTGCCAGCATGGCCGAGGGCGAACTCGTCTCCGGAGATTACTTCCAAACTCTGGGCGTACGAGCCGCGCTTGGGAGAACGCTTGAGCCTTCCGATGAACGGCCTGATGCAGCGCCGGTAGTGGTGCTCAATTATGGGTATTGGCAAAGCGCGTTCGGCGGCGCTTCAGCGGCGATCGGTAAAACAATTCGGTTAAACGGCGTGGCGTTCACCATCGTTGGCGTGACGGAACCGAGCTTTACAAGACTGACGCCGGGCAAGTCACTGGACATGTGGTTGCCCCTTACGCAGCTTGTCCCGCTTGGTCTTCCGTGGGGCGGCAGATCCTTGGAAGCGCGAAACTGGTGGCTTACGCTCGTCGGCCGGTTAAAACAAGGGACGCCGTTGCCGCAGGCCCAGGCGGCCGTCAGCCTGCTCTTCCGGAATCAAACTCTGCATGGCGAAAAACCAGCGCTGAAAGATTCCGATGATCCGAAAGTCACGCTGCTGCCTGCGCAAAAGGCCCTGACTGGAATTCGCGCGAATTTCGGGGAGCCACTTTATTTGCTGATGGCGGCGGTCGGCATCGTGCTTTTGATCGCGTGCGCAAATGTTGCGGGATTGATGCTGGCGCGCGCGACCGCGCGTGAGAAAGAGATGGCGGTACGTCTGGCGCTCGGAGCAGGACGCGGACGGGTGATTCAACAGCTGCTGACGGAGAGTCTGCTTCTTTCCGTGGCAGGGGCGGCGCTGGGCGTGCTTCTCGCATACTGGGGCGCGGCCGGGCTGGCGGGGTTTCTCGCAGCCAATTGGTACCATCCCTTGGAAATTGATCTGCAACCTGACGCGACTGTACTCCTTTTTACAATCGGGGCGGCGCTCCTGACGGGAATCGGTTTTGGGCTGGCGCCGGCGTTCCGCGGCACGCGGATCAACGTTGCCCCGGTGCTCAAAGAAAACTCGGGAAGTCTGTCGTCTGCGAGCCATGTGGGCAGCAGGCGTTTCGGACTTGGCAGTTCGCTTGTGGTAGCTCAGGTCGCGCTCTCGATGGTCGTGCTGATTGGAGCGGGGCTTTTGTTGCGCACACTGGAGAAACTGCAGAGCATCAATCCGGGATTTGACACGCGAAATATTTTGCTCTTTTCGGTTGACCCCACGCTCGCGGGATACAAGGAATGGAATATCCAGAGCGTTTACGACGAACTCGATCGGCGACTCGCGGCGTTGCCTGGCGTGGTCTCCGCAAGCTATTCCTCGGACGCGCTTTTGGACGGCGGGCTGTGGACCTCGGACGTGCATGTTGAAGGGCATGGCCCGGGAAGTACAATTGAAACGCAGATGATGGCCACGGGGCCGGACTTTTTTGAAACGATGCGGATACCGCTGGTGAAGGGCCGGACTTTTCGAGCCGCCGATATGCGTTCGAAGCAGGACGTAGCGGTTGTCAATGAAGCTTTTGTTCGGAAATTTCTGGAATCGAGAGATCCAATTGGCATGCATTTTGGCGGGACCGATCCCAAGGATGCGCAACGGGAAATCGTCGGCGTAGTCGCCGATACGAAATATGACGACATGCGAAAGGCGGATGAGCCGACAGCGTACATCCCTCTGAAAAAGGGCCAATTGACTTTTGCATTGCGCACGGCGGCGGCTCCGAGTGCGCTCATTCCGGGGGTCAGGAAGATCGTGAGCGATGTGGACAACAACCTGCCCGTCTTCGGTGTGCGGACGCAATCACAGACCATCGATCGGTTGCTTTTTAATCAGCGCTTGGTCGCGCGGCTCTCTTCCCTTTTTGGATTGCTGGGATTGCTGCTGGCGTGCATTGGGCTGTACGGTTTGTTGTCCTACGAAGTGGCTCGGCGTACGCGCGAGATCGGAATTCGCGCGGCGTTGGGCGCACAACGGCAGGATGTGTTGCGCATGGTCATAAAGCAGGGTCTTGTGCTGGTGGTTTTTGGAGCGATGACCGGGATCATCGCGTCCTTCGCAGTGACCCGATTCCTGCAGAGTCTACTTTTTGGAGTCCGCGCAACCGATCCTTGGACCTTTGCGGCCGTCTGCGGGTTGTTGGTCTTTGTGGGGGCTTTGGCGTGTTACATCCCAGCACGGCGAGCTACCAAAGTGAATCCCGTCGTGGCGCTGAGGTATGAATAGCTATGAAATTGGGGATTATTGGGGGAACCATTGGGCGAGGCGTTGCGTATTCCCTGTTACAAAGGATTGAGTCCAGTGCGCCTGACATCTCGCGGCTTTGTACGTCAAATACGTGGAGTGTTGCAGGTTGCCCAATCTCAGGTTCCATAGGCGGAGGGAAACCACTTCTACAACCGCCGCCTCGGTACCGGTACTCGCCTCCGGTCGCGAGTAGGGTGTCTTTTGAACCGTTCGGGGCTCTTTTGCAGACGAAGACGGGCGCGAGGGTGAACGCTTAATGCAGAACCTGTGGAAAGACATCAGCTTCGGATTGCGCATGCTGGAGAAGAGCCCAGGTTTTACGGCAATTGCCGTGATCACTTTGGCTCTGGGAATAGGTGCGAACACGGCGATCTTTTCTCTGATGAACCAGATTCTGTTGCAGCGCCTGCCGGTCAAAAACCCAGACCAGTTGGTCATCCTGCGAGCGCCCGGGCCGGCCACGGGGCATGTTTCAACTGATGGCGACTCGGCCGAATCCTTTTCCTACCCGATGTACAAGGGTCTCAGAGACAACAACTCGGTCTTCTCAGGCATCCTGGCGCGCTATGGCTTTTCAGCAAGCGTCGCAAGTCACGGACAAACGGATCGGGCGTCGGGAGAGGTGGTTTCCGGCAACTATTTTGAGGTGCTGGGAGTGCAGCCCGCGATTGGGCGGGTATTCAGCCAGGACGATGATCGCGTGCCGGGGTCACAGCCGGTCGTGGTGTTAAGCCATTCCTACTGGACGCAGCACTTCGGAACTGACCCGAGCGTTTTGAACAAGGTTCTTCTGATTAACAACGTCGAGATGACCGTGGTCGGCGTATCGCAACCGGGATTCACAGGCGTACAGGTAGGCAAAATACCCGACCTATTTGTGCCGATGATGATGACCCAGCAGATGACGCAGTACGGAGAGACGCTCGACAAGTGGAACGATTATTGGATGACGCTGCTGGCCCGGCGCAAGCCAGGAGTCTCCGAGAGACAGGCCGAAGCAGGGATCAACGCGGCGTACAAGCCGCTGCTGGAAGAGCAACTGCCGCAGATCAAGAGCGCTTGGAATGAAAAAAAGCGCCAGCTGTTTCTCGACAAAAAGATTTTCCTCTCATCAGGGGCTCATGGACGCACGATCGTTCAGCGCGACTCCGGCTCACAGCTCATCACGCTCTTCGTGATGGTGGCGCTAGTCCTGCTGATCGCGTGCACGAACGTCGCGAATTTGCTGCTGGCTCGAGGCGCGGGGCGGCAGCGCGAGTTTGCGATCCGCACGGCGATGGGCGCGAGCCGCAGCAGAATGATTCGCCAGTTGCTTGCAGAAAGCCTTATATGCGCGTTCGGCGGCGGCGCGCTGGGCATTTTGCTCGGCACATGGCTGATGCGAATCCTCACTCCCATCGTGGTCGCGAACGCCGGAGTCAAGGGGTTGACGGAAAAACTCGATCCGAGTGTTCTGGGGTTTGCGATCGCCGCGACGCTGCTCTCAGGGATTTTCTTCGGTTTGATTCCCGCTTGGCGCGTCACGCGCCTGGGAGTCTCCGATGTGATTAAGGACCAGGGCTCGACTTCCTCCGCTAGCGTGTCGCATGTGGGCTTTCGTAAGGTACTGGTCGCGGGGCAAGTGGCCTTCACCATTCTTCTTCTCGCCGGCGCAGGACTCTTTATGCGTTCGCTGTGGAACCTGCGAAATCAAGACCTTGGCTTGAAGACCGACAATGTAATTACATTCTCCATCCAGCCCTCTCTCAATGGGTATGACGCTCCGCGGTCCATAGCGCTGTTCGATCAACTGCGCGCGCGATTGGCTACTTTGCCCGGCGTCAGGTCCGTCGGCACGGGAGATGTTCCGACGCTCTCGGGCGACGACGAGGGCAGCAACATCACCGCCGAAGGCGGCCCGCAGCTTGCCGAAGAATTGCAACACGTGAACTATGACGCGGTGAGTCCTGCCTACTTCTCTACTCTGGGAATTCCTCTACTGTCTGGCCGCGAATTTACAGAAGGTGATGGAGTGACATCGCCCAAAGTTGCCGTTGCGAGCGAAGCAATGGTCAAGCGCTTCTTCCCCGGCCGAAATCCTCTCGGAGCCCACTTTGCCTTCGGCGGCGGCAACAAGGTCAAGCCGGACATCGAGATTGTGGGGGTGGTCAAGGACGTAAAGCAGGACCACGTGAGCAGCGCTATCCAGCCTTATGTGTATATTCCTTATGCGCAAAGGCCCAAACTAACAGGAATGACCTTCTACGTTCGGTCAACGCAGGATCCGTTGCTGCTGGGATCGGCGCTGCAAGGCGAAGTCCGGCAGATGGACGCGAACCTCCCAGTTTATGATCTGAAGACGATGGAACGCGTCGTGGAAGAGGATTTGTTTTCAGCGCGAATGGTTGCGGTGCTGTCGGCAAGCTTTGCAGGTCTGGCGGCGCTCTTGGCGGCGCTGGGAATTTACGGTGTGCTCGCCTATGTAGTAGTGCAGCGTACGCGGGAGATCGGCATCCGCATGGCCCTGGGCGCAATGGCCGGGCAAGTGCGATTGCTGATTGTTAAGGAAGTCGGCTCGATGGTGTTGATTGGAGTGGCAGCAGGTCTGCCGCTCGCGTATGGGCTGGCGCGGTTCAGCGAATCACTGCTGTACGGCGTACACGCGGGCGACCCCGCGGTCTATGCCTCGGGTTTGGGTTTGATTGGCCTTATCGCGCTTGCGGCATGCTTCCTTCCAGCGAGGCGTGCGACACGCGTAGATCCACTGGTGGCGCTGCGTTATCAATGACCGGATCGGTTTTAGGCAAGTAGAACTGCAGTCGGGTGCACGGCAAAAAGTTTTTGGAAGATAGGTTTTAAGACAAATATCGGTTAAGGAGACGAAATGGCAGACGCAACACTCATCAAAATGGAAGGCGTAAAGAAAGTCTTCTACACGGACGAAGTGGAGACGCACGCACTTTCTGAGATCCACCTGGAGATTAAGAAAGGTACGTATATCTCCATTGCGGGGCCTTCAGGCTGCGGCAAGTCGACGTTGCTATCGATTTTGGGGCTGCTCGATTCGCCGACTGACGGAACCTACATGCTCAACGGGCAGCCCGTTGGAAAGCTGACGATCAGCGAGCGCACCCGCATCCGCAATCGCGAGATCGGTTTCATCTTCCAGGCGTTTAACCTGATCGGCGACCTGACGGTCTACGAGAACGTCGAGCTTCCGTTGACCTACCGCGGCACGAGCTCCACGGAGCGCAAGCAAAAAGTTCAAAACGCGCTCGAGCGCGTCGGCATGGCGCACCGCCTCCGTCACTATCCTTCGCAACTCTCTGGCGGTCAGCAACAGCGTGTGGCTGTCGCTCGCGCACTGGTCGGCGATCCTCTCATCCTGATGGCTGACGAGCCGACTGGAAACTTGGACTCGAAAAATGGCGAAGCCGTCATGGAATTGCTCCGCGATTTGCACCGCAACGGCGCGACCGTTTGCATGGTCACGCACGACCAGCGCTACGCGAATTTCGCCGAGCGCACGATTCACCTGTTTGATGGCCGCATCGTTGAAGAAACCAAGGAAGCCGGCGTAACCGCTTAAAGGGGGGGCCGGCAAAAGAGGGCGCTCCATGGGAACGATTGGGCAGGACATCCGCTATGGCGTGCGGATGCTCGTCAAGCATCGCCTTACCACCGTTGTGTGTGTGGTTGCGCTGGCGCTGGGCATCGGCGCGAACACAGCGATGTTCAGCTTGGCCGAAGCGTTCTTGCTACATCCCGTTCCCTTCGAAAACGCAAACCGCCTCGTGGCGTTAGTGGATTCGCACGCCGACGCCAACGGCATAAGTTTCGGCCAGGACCAGAGTCCCGTTGCGCCTGCCACTTACTTCGAGTGGAAAAAGGAAGCGCACTCATTCGATGAAATTACAGCCTACGCGTGGAATGAGCTCAACCTGACGGGCAATCCCTCGCCCCAGAAAATCCAGGCCTTTCAGGTGTCAGCGAATTTCTTCGAAACCGTCGGCGTCCAGCCGCAACTCGGCCGTATGTTTCTCTCCGAAGAGGAAGAGGCCGGCAAAGATCAGGAAATCATTTTGGGCCACGCTCTGTGGGAGCAGCGTTACGCGTCGGATCCGCACGTCATCGGCAAGAATATCAAAGTAAACGGCAAGAGTTTCACAATCGTCGGTGTGATGTCCAAGGGATTTGATTTCCCGAAACCAGCGGAGGCATGGATACCGCTCTCGTTCGACGTGAAAGAAAGGTTGCGGCGCAATAGCCGTTGGTTGTTTGTTCTTGGAAGGCTCAAACCCGGCGTTCCGTTCGCGCAGGGCGCCGCGGAAATGCAATCGATCTCCCAGCGTCAAGCTCAGGCGTATCCGGACACTAGCAAAGGGTTTCGACTGTATCCGCGGCCTCTCCAGGTATTCGTCACGGGCGACCTCACGCGGCAGTACACCTTCTTGCTTTTAGGCGCCGTGGGATTCGTTCTGCTGATCGCCTGCGCGGATGTTGCGAACGTGCAGTTTGCGCGCGTGACCGGCCGGCAAAAAGAATTGGCCGTGCGGACCGCGATGGGAGCGAGCCGGACACGCATCATCCGCCAATTGCTGACGGAGAGCATACTGCTTTCACTGGCAGGCGCGGCGGTCGGTTTGCTTTTCGCGCAGTGGGGCGTCTATCTGATATTGAGGTTTATGCCTCCGGAGGTTGCGAAATTCATCGCCGGCTGGAATACCATAAGCCTCGATACCAATGCGTTCTTATTTACGCTGGGCATCGCCGTTGCCAGCGGCATTCTCTCCGGGATTGCCCCTTCCTGGCTGCATTCCCAAACGCAAATCAGCGAAACGCTAAAAGAGAGCGGCCGCGGAGCAAGCACAGGCCCCTCGCGCCATCGTTTGCGGAGCGTTCTTGTTGTGGCTGAGATTGCGCTCGCTCTTGTGCTCCTGGTGGGTGCGGGGCTGCTTGTGAAGGGCTTTCGCGCACTGATCGTCGTGCATGGGAACTATCATCCTGAATCGGTCCTGACGCTCACGCTGCACTTGCCTGATGCGGAATATGAGAAAAAGCCCGGGCGCGCGGCGTTCCACGAACAAGTGCTGCAACGGCTTGCTGCTATACCACATGTCCAATCCGCTGCGCTCGCCACCTACGTGCCTTATGCAAACGGGGGAGGCACGGGCGTGGGGCCGTTCACCATCGAAGGACGCGCGCCCCAGGAACGAGGCGAGACCATCAGCTCGATAGTTGAAACGGTCAGCCCGAATTATTTTCGTTTGATGAATATCGGCCTGCGAGATGGCCGTGAGTTGAAAGAATCGGATGCGGACGCCACGCTCCCCGTGGCGGATATAAGCCGGCTCCTCGCGACGCGCTATTTCCCAGGAGAAAATCCGATCGGAAAGAAAATCAAGATTGGCAAAGCCGATTCAGCTAGCGCCTGGATGACGATTGTCGGAATCGTCGACGATGTCCACTACACCTGGATCGACAAGCAAGAATTGCCGACGATTTATCGATGTTACCGCCAGGCTCCGCCGTTCTACGCTTCCTTAATCTTACGAACCGAGGGCAATCCCCTCACGTTCGTTCCGGCCGTGAGAAGCGAGGTCGCCGCAGTGGATCCAGATCTGCCGCTGTTCGACGTGCTGACGTTCGACAAAGTGATCACCAACTCGATTGTGGGAATCGCCTATGTCGCCGCTATGATGGCAATCCTTGGCCTCATCGCGCTGGTCCTCGCCTCGGTCGGCATATATGGCGTGATGTCTTACTCGGTAGGCGAGCGTACCCATGAGATCGGCGTCCGCATGGCGATGGGCGCGTCGTCGAAGGACGTTCAGAGACTCATCCTTGGAAACGGCATGTTCCTGACCACAGTCGGCATGGTCATCGGTCTGCCATTGGCTCTGGGACTCGCCTACGCGCTTTCTAGCCTCCTCTTCGGTGTAAAGGTCGCTGATCCGCTTGCCTTCGTGGGGCTGCCCTTGCTTCTAGCCGGAGTCGCGGCAATCGCCTGTTACCTCCCCGCGCGGCGTGCAGTGCGCCTGGATCCGCTTGCCGCGCTGCGCTACGAGTAAGTCATGGTCCCCAGGGGCCCACAACGAAGGATGAAAATGGGCTCGAGATGGCGTAGCGTTTGTGTAGCCGCGTCGGCGACAGAAGCCGTTTCACTCTGGCGCTCGCAGAGCCCGCGTACGAGTATGGCTGGGACGCTGCGAAGCCCAACGAATT
>Ga0209736_1000222_pt1 | contig 18038 bp, 8 predicted proteins | sample BlaSpr_A8_Ref_M3_FD_187992 | JGI IMG/M metagenome (GOLD analysis project Ga0209736, IMG submission 187992) | Forest soil microbial communities from Thunder Bay, Ontario, Canada - Black Spruce, Ontario site 2_A8_Ref_M3 (SPAdes) (version 2) | ecosystem: Environmental > Terrestrial > Soil > Boreal...
CCTCTTCATCCCGACCAATCAGAATCCCCAGGGCGGACAGCCGGTCAACATCAACGGGCAGCATTTCAGCGGCAGCGCGTTTCAACTGGACGGCACCGAAAATCGCGATCCGCTGGAGGGCATCGTGGTCATCAATCCCACGCTGGATTCCGTCCGGGAGATGAAGGTCACAACCCTGGGCTACAACGCCGAATTCGGACAGGCGACGGCGGGTGTGGTCACGATCCAGACGAGGAGCGGAAGCAATTCCTGGCACGGAGACGCGTTCGGATTTCGGCGAACCGGCTGGGGACAATCAACTGACCCGTTTGCTCCCGCGGGCGTTCCTCCCAGTAAATACGGCATATTTGGCGGGTCGCTCGGTGGGCCGATCGCAAAGAACAAGGTGTTTATTTTCGGCGACTACCAAGGGACCCGATCTTCCCAGGGTGGGAACGTGTTGCTGAGCGTACCCCCGAACAGCGTCCGGAACACCTGCCTGGGCCCCGTTGGAAGCGGTGTGCAACCGAACTGCAATTTATCCGCTTACAGCACGGTCCTTAACGGTACCACCCTGACCGACAAAGAGGGTAGCCCGTTTTCGAACTACCAGATCCCAAACAACCCAAACAACGGGAACCCAGACCCCGACCATTTTGTTTCGAGCCAGGCAGCCGCGCTGCTCAAGCTATTACCTCCGCCCAACCACACCCCGACCGATTCAACCTGCACGCCCAATAGTGGGCAGGAGGCCGTGTGCAACAACTATCTGGCATCGGGACAAGAAGTGTTCCGAGGCGACCAGTTCGATGTTCGGACCGACTACAATGCGAGCTCGCATCTCCGGTTGTTCGGTCGCTATAGCTTTGGCGATTTCTACGACAACGGAACACCCGCGTTTGGCAAGGACGCTGGCGGAATTGGCACTAACCCTTCCGGATTCGCAGGAGTGGCCCGAACCCGGAACCAGGGGGTTTCCTCGGGGTTCACGTATACGCTGGGCCCGAAATTGCTCACCGACTTCCGCTTCGGTTACTTCCGCTACCGATTGAACCTCAACGCCCAGGATTATGGGCAAACTCCCCCACTCGATATACCTGGAATTTCTGCCGCCGCCACTGGTGATCCCTTCGCCACGGGCCTGCCTGATTTCGAAATCCCCCGCCAGACAGGGCTTCCCACAGGCCGTTATCTCCGCCTCGGTTATTCGATCGCTGCCAACTTTTGCAACTGCCCTTTGCGCGAGCGGGAACAGCAGTTCCAGTTTGTCAACAACTGGATCCGGAGTTCGGGCAAGCACCTTGTCAAATGGGGGGCGGATCTTCGCTATTTGCAAAACTACCGCTTGGAGAGTGATCGCCCGCCGACTGGATTCTTCAGTTTTGCGCCCGTTCTCACCGGATTGGGCTTGGCGACTTTTTTGCTGGGAGACGTGACTTCGTTTGACAGAGTCGTGAGCAGCCCGGCAGCAGTTGATGCTGGCGAACACCAGAAGAGATTTGGCTTTTACGGACAGGATACCTGGCGGATCAACTCGCGCTTCACCCTGAACTATGGCTTGCGGTGGGAGATCTACTTCCCTCAGACGGTGACCGGAGCGGGCGGATTTCTGGTACCGAACCTCAACAACCATGACCCGGCAAAAGCGGATTTCGAAACTCCGTCGGCAACAAACGCGGCAGGCGGCATATCGGGAAATCTGACCAATTTCGCGCCCAGACTGGGGATCGCCTATCTGGTCAACTCCACTACAGTTGTTCGGGCGGGATATGGGCGGAGCTTTGATGCTGGCTATGCGGGGGACCTCTTCGGCATTGCTGGCACTGAGAATCCCCCGGTAGGGGCGGAGCAGAATATTCAGGGAGGAGGATTCAATTTAAAGGACGGGCCGCCGCAATTTGTCTTCCCCACCAGTTCACATTTTTCCCTGCTGGATCTCGCCACCGCGAATTCTGGGAATCACAATCCGCCTCCTCCGTCTATAAAGATACCCGCTAGCGGAGCCGTGGTCTATGCTCTGCCCGCCCGCGTCCGCGTTCCCACGGTTGACTCCTGGAATCTGACCTTTCAGCACGAAATTACTTCCGATTTCTACTTTGAGCTGGGGTATGTGGGCAACAAAGGCACTCACGTGTTCACGGATGGCGACCTCGGAACTTATTACGAACTGAACCAACCATCCCTTCGGAATCTTATCCTGCAGACTGTGAAGAACGGCGTGGCCGTGCCAGGCGTAAAACTCGGTGCCGACTGCAAGGGAAGCAAGAACGGTGTTTTTAACAGTACGGACATGCAACAACAGTATTGCCTGAGCTTGCCCCAACTGAGAAGTTTTTACCAGGAGGTTGAACTTCAACCCGATCCTTGCCTTCCGAAAAAAACGTGCTACTTTGACCCCAATATTTTCGAGGTACGCTATTTCGGCAACAATGCCAACGACAATTACAACTCCCTCCAGGCAAAAGTTTACAAGAAGTTTAGCCGAGGATATTCGTTTCTGGCCCACTACACCTGGTCCAAAGGGCTCGACTATGACACGAACTACTTTGCCGTGGACCCGCGAGTGGGATACGGTCCCGACAGCTTCGACCTAAGGCACCGGTTTGTGATGACCAATATCTGGGATTTGCCGATTGGGCGGGGCAGGGCGTGGCTAGGTGGAATCGGACCTGCTGCCGACCGCTTCTTCGGTGGATGGACAATGAGTGCGATTACAATTTGGCGAAGCGGGCTTCCCTTCACCCCGTCGTATCTCGCTTGCGTCGCCGACACTGACCCCGGCGACCCCTGCCGCCCGAATCGCGTTGGACCCGTGCACGTCTCCGGCAGCCGGCAGCAATATTTCTCCACCACCGGAACTCAATCTCTTTCTGGCCATGACTGCAGTGTCGGCGGCCAGTTTTGTGGCGTTGATGCCAACAGCGGCGGCCTACCGGTTCTGGGACAAACGATCGGTCCCTGGCAACGTCCCGGCGCAGGACAAATCGGAAGCGTGGGCCGTAATTCCTTCGCTGGGCCCGGCTTCTTCCAAAGCGACGTTGCGGTCGCCAAGACCGTTGCCCTGACCGAGCGCGCCAATCTTGGTTTTCGGGCCGATGTCTTCAATGTCTTCAATAAGGTCAACCTGGGAAACCCTAACGCTTGTGTGGACTGTGCGGACGGGGGGAAAATCACTTCTCTTGGAGGGTTTCAACGGCAGTTCCAGTTTTCGCTACGGATCCAGTTTTGAGATTTTGGGAGACTGACAAGATGTCATGGATGCTACGACACTCGAGACCCGCTCCGATTCTTGGCGTGAAACCCTAGCGTGATTGTCGCTTAACGATTGGTGGTCAACGATTGTCGTTCCACGATGGGCAAGTCAAGAAACTTCAGTCGTGGAACTCAGTAACCATCTCAGTAGCTGTTCAGGCCCGTCCCTCCGCTTCCCGGCGAGCGCGATCGACGTCTGGCATGTCGCCGAGCGCGATGATCACTCCGCCCCTGGTGAGCGTCGCGTGGTCGGACGGATTCACAATCAGCTCGGGAAGCCCGCTGTCGGGCGGATGCTTGAGGCCGAGAACCAGCAGGTTCATGCGGCCCTTCAAATCAATTTCGTCGAGACGCTTCCCGGCCCACGGCGAACTGGCCTTTATCTCGATTTCCTCCACCCGCAGGGTCTTGCCCTGCTCCTTGAGAAGCAGGTCGAGGAAGCCCACGACATGCGGCCGGATTGCTTCGCTCGCCATGCGCAAGCCGCCGATCTGGCTGGGTGAGACGGTGGCATTGGCCCCGGCCTTCATCATGCGGTCGGCGAACTTGCGGTCGGTGGAGCGGCTCACGATCCGCAGCCGCGGAGAGCGCTGCCGGACGAGCACGGTGATGACCAGGTTGTCTTTGTCATGCGGAACGGCCGTGACTAGTCCTTTGGCGCGGCTCAGACCAGCCTTCTCAAGGGTGTCTTCTTCGGTAGCGTCGCCGATGACGTAAAGCATCTCGCGCAGCGCCTCCACGTGCAATTCCTGCATTTTGCGAACGTTTTCTTCGGAAAGGTCAATCACCACGCACGGCGTACGCGTTTTCTGCAGCTCCGCCACAACGAAACGGCCGGTGTCACCCAGTCCGCAGACGATGAAGTGATCCTTGAGCTCATCCACACGTGTTTGCATTCTGCGTCTCCAGAAGGGATTGGTGACTTCGATTTCGACCAGGAAAGCGGCGACCACCGAAAAGACATACACCGTAACCGCCACTCCAAAAAGCACGATAAACATGTTGAAGATGCGAAGCGCGGGATTGTTGGCGGTGTCGACAATTTCACTGTAGCCCACACCGGCCACTGTGATAACGGCCATGTAGAGTGCTTGCAGCAGTCCGACGGAAGGCCCGCCAAGCAAGCGATATCCGAGGGTGCTAAAGCTGATCAGGATCAGCAGCAGTACGCCTGCGTACATGAGCCGACGTCGGAGTTCCATGTCAGCGTCGCCACTCGTCGATGAGGTTGGCGATCAATCCACTCCAGCCGGTCTGGTGGCTGGCGCCCAGCCCCTTCCCAGTGTCACCGTGGTAATACTCGTGAAACAGGATCAGGTCGCGCCAATGGGGATCGTTCTGCATCTTCGCGTATTCACCCGAAGATGGACGACGGCCCGCGGCATCGCGCTTGAAAATCGAGATCATCCGCTCGGCAAGCTCCTCCGCGAACTGCGAGGGTGTGATGGTGCGACCGTCGCCGGTAACCTGAAGTTCGTCGCCCAAGGCCTGCCCGAACCGAAGCAGGGAATGGATCAGCAGGTAGCCAGTGGGAAACCAAATGGGGCCGCGCCAGTTGGAATTGCCACCCTTGACCTGGACTTCCGCTTCTCCCGGCTCATAGCCAACCGAACGGCCGGCAAACTCAAACGGAAGATGCTCGTGATACTTGGAGATACTTCTTAGACCATAAGACGAGAGGAACTCCCCAGGATCGGAGAGGCGGCGCAAGAGGCGCGTAAATTGTTCGGGAGCCGCAATCGAGAGCACGTAGCGCTCGCCGTCGCGCCCTTCGCGATAGCAAGCATCGCCCACCAGGTCGGCGCGGTTGTTGAGAAACCATTCCACGTCGTCCTTGAAAACTGGGAATGGGTCCAGGTCTTCGAGCCGCAGTACTTCGATCGCGTACAGCGGAATCAGTCCAACCAGCGAGCGCAGGCGGAATTTGTGAAACTCGCCGTTCGGATAGCGCAGCACGTCATAAAAGAACCCGTCTTTTTCGTCCCAGAGCTGGTAGTCGCGGCCGCCCATTTTCTTCATGGCGCTGCCGATGTAGATGAAATGCTCGAAGAACTTGGTGGCGATGCCTTCGTATACCGGATTGGTGCGCGCCAGTTCGAGAGCGATCTTCATCAAGTAGAGACAAAAGAAACCCATCCATCCGGTGGCATCGGATTGTTCGAGAATGGCGCCGCCGGGAAACTTCTCGCCGCGATCGACGACGGCAATGTTGTCGAGCCCGAGGAATCCGCCTTCGAAGACGTTGTTGCCTTGGCTGTCCACCCGGTTGACCCACCAGGCGAAGTTCATGAGCAGCTTGTGAAGACACTTTTCCAGGAACGCGGTATCGGCAACGCCGGTGCGCTGCTTCTCGAGTTCGTACACTCGCCAGCACGCCCACGCGTGCACGGGAGGATTGAGATCTGAGAACTCCCATTCGTAAGCTGGAATCTGGCCGTTGGGATGCTGGAATTGCTCGAACAGGAGCAGCCAGAGATTTTCCTTGGCGAACGCAGAATCGATGAGCGCCAGCGTTACACACTGAAACGCCAGGTCCCAAGCTGCAAACCACGGGAACTCCCACTTGTCGGGCATGGAGAGAATGCGCATGGAGTTCAGATGGCGCCAGTGCACGTTGCGCAGGCGTTTGCGGGAATCGGGCGGAGGGAATTTGGGATTGTCACCTTCCAGCCAGCGGTTGATGTCCCAGTAATAAAACAGCTTGCTCCAGAGCATCCCGGCGAACGCCTGCCGTTGGATCCGGCGCTCTTCCGCAGTGGCTTTGGGGGGATATACGGTTTCGTAGAATTCGTCGGCTTCTGCGTGCCGGGTTCGGATGGTTTCCTCGACCGGAGCAAGTGGATCTCGCAATTCCTGCGGAGTCAGCCGAAGGCGCAATACCCACGATTCGCCCGGCCCGAGCGACCTCTGATACCAGATGCAGGATTTGGTGCCACACTGCGCGGGATTGACGGACGCTTCACCGTGAATCACGTGGCGGTGAAAGCCGTCTTTCACGTAAGGCTTTGGATTATTCGCGCATCCGTAGAGCCGGACGGAGTTATTTTCGTTGTCTGTGAAGCGCGCCCCTCCGTCTTTCTCGGCATAGAGGAAACGCCGGCCGAGCTTGTACTGGAACTGCAGGTTCGAGAGAGGATCGGCCGCTGTATCGTCCGCCACTATGCAAAGGGAATCGCGCTGCGAATCTAGATAAATGATCGGCTCGCGGCCGCGCGGATCGGTCCACCCCCAGGTATTGCGAAACCAGAGGTGGGGCAACAAGTGGAGTGTCGCAGCTTCCGGACCGCGGTTGATCGCCTCGACGCGAATGCAGATGTCTTCTTCCGAGGCCTTGGCGTATTCCACAAAAATGTCAAAGTAGCGGTCCTGGTCGAAGATCCCGGTGTCGAGCAGTTCGTATTCCCGCTGGTTGGCGCCCCAGCGGCGGCGGTTTTCCTCGACTAGTTCCCGGTAGGGATACTCTGCGCTCGGATACTTGTAGAGCATCCGCATGTAGCTGTGGGTGGGCGTGCTGTCCAGGTAAAACCAGTATTCCTTGACGTCCTCGCCGTGGTTGCCCTCGTCGCAGGTGAGGCCAAACATGCGCTCTTTGAGAATGGGATCGCGGCCGTTCCACAAAGCGAGAGCAAAGACGAGCACCTGGTAGCGGTCGCAGATTCCGGCGATACCATCCTCGCCCCAGCGGTAGGCTTTGCTGCGCGCCATGTCGTGGGTGAGGAAGTCCCAGGCCGTGCCGTAAGAACTGTAGTCTTCGCGCACCGAACCCCAGGCACGCTCGCTGACATATGGTCCCCATTTCCGCCAGGGTTCGACCGGGCCAGAGTGGTGTTCCCTGAGCCGCTGGTGTTCCGAAGTATTTGGAGGTTGTGACATGGGCGGGGCGCGTCGCCTACTTTCCGGCCTGCGCTCCTCCTCGACCGAGCGCGGCGCCAATCTTCTGCAGTTGCGCTATGAAGGCTGGAGCCTTAGAGGCGAAGGGTTCTGCACCTGGACAAACAATCCGGCGATCGCGCTATGCAGGTTACGATTCGCTGCCCGGTTCTGCTTGCAGACGCTCTAGAGCGAATCGAGCGACATGGTGGCTTGCTCGGCTCCCCGCTGTTTCTGTTGCGCGATGGTACGCGAGTCGCGGCTATCCTACGCATGACGCTGTCGGACGGCCTTCGTGTGCTCTCGTGGATGTGCGAACGATCCATTAGCGAGTACCGTATCGGCCCAAGTGTGCCAACTTTGTTTGTACTTCGGTTGAAACCTCCGACGGATTTGCCTTTCCGCCTCGCCGAATCCTTGCCATCCTAACACGATTTCGTGTGAAATCGAGAGGCTCTACCTGCAGTTGAAGGGAACAAGCGAGTGGCTCGTTCCGGGTACCGGGAATTTAGGGCGAAGGAGGTTTTGTTAAGGCTCTTATTAACTTAACTCTGACGAACACATCCACTGCCATGTTCTGACGCGAGTAGTTCCATCAGCCAACGATGAGGGTCTGGTATCTCAACCGTGTCCGTTTGGATGGGATGCTGTTCAGGCGGAAGCACTTCCGGCCGTGGCCAGTGCGTGTTTTTCCTGGACCGCGCGCTTGGCTTCGCTACTGGCTTCTAGCGTCATGTCACGCATGCCGAAGCGAACGCCGATTTTCTTGAGGAAGGCGTAGGGAGGCACTCCACCGAGGAATATCCAAACGAAGTTGTTGGGTAATTCTCGTTTCTGGCCCAGAACGTCGAGAACCGCGGAGTCCGCCTTGAACTCGACCGGGTTGCTATTGAAGAGGACTTCGACTTTACCGGACCGCATGCAGTCTTCGATTCGCTTCGAATTGCGTTCCTTGATGCGGCTGAACTGCGCGCCACGGTAGCAGAGAGTGACCTTGTTGCCGTGCTGGTTCGCGAGTCCCATGGCAGCTTCGACCGCACTGTCTCCGCCGCCGACGATGAGGATCTTCTTGTTGACGTAGTGGTCGGCCTCGATCAGCCGGTACATCACTTTGGCCAGTTCTTCTCCGGGAACGCCGAGTTTGCGCGGGGTTCCAGTTTTGCCCAGAGCGAGAATGACGGCGCGGGCACGATAGTCATTGGTCGCCGTTTGAACCACGAAGATGCCGTCTTCGTCCTTGGCTATCTGCTCGACCTTGGCTCCGGTGACACAGTTAAAGTCGGCGCGATGGAGAACCATGTTCCAGAACGCGAGCAGGTTTTCCTTGGAGAGTTCGGTCTTTTTGAATTTGCCGTACATAGGAAATTCGACCGGGCTGGTCATCACCAGCTTCTGGCGTGGATACTTGGCGACAGTGCCGCCGATCTCATCTTGTTCGAGTGTAAGGTAATTGAGTTTGCTCTCGATGGCGCGGAGAGATGCGCTGATACCTGCCGGTCCGGCGCCGACAATCAACACGTCGTGAACCCCAGGCGGTGCGGGTACATGCGCAGTCGCGCGACGGCGCATGATGGAGTCCACACAATCGCGTCCCTGATTGACAGCGTTCTTGATCAGGGCCAAGCCGCCGAGCTCTCCGATGATGAAGAGATTCTCGATGCTGGTTTCGTACTCAGGGGTCATGTAGGGCATGTCCGCGCCCATGCTCGGTGTGGCCATCACCATGGTGATGGCGCCCACCGGACACGCTTCGGCGCAGAGGCTGTGGCCGATGCATTTGTGGCCATTGACGAGGACCGCTTTGCCCGCCAACATGGCCAGCACGTCGCCCTCAGGACAAACGGTGGTGCAGGTGGCGCAGCCGATGCACTGGTTGGCGTCAATGTGCGGATGCTGCGAGCTGGGGCCGTGCGAAAAGAGCTTGCCTTTTTCGGCCGCCCGGTGGGCGTGTTCATCTCTTTTCTTGAGGCCCTTCATGTAACCGCGCAGAAAGAACAGCGACAGCGCAGCGGCAATTACGAGGGTGATGAGCCAGTCGAGCCAGTCCATAAAGACAATCCTAGAAATATCCCATCATCAAAACCACGCCGATGTGAATGAGTACCAACACCGCAAAGGTGTAGCTGAAGGGTTTGTGGACCACGTGCCAGAGGTGGAAGACCTGCTGCGTACGGGACAGGAAAAGGATACGCTTCGAAAGGGCTGCCTCTTCCCGGGCCACGACGATCGCGCGCTCCAGTTCGCGGTGGCGCGTGGGGAGCAGTCCGCCGAGCGACGTGAGGTGTTCGCTGCCTAGCAGTGCTCCATTCCGCAGATGGGCAATCCGGAACGGCCGCAGCAGGTCGAGCAGCAACATGTAAATCAGAGCGGCGGGAATGGGCAACTGATCGACTCTCTGCTGACTGGGGAGACGAAGGGCAGAGCGCACGTCCGATTGTCTCAGTAGGTTCTGTCGCGCGAGTTGCTGCATCATCTTGTCCTGCAGGTCCTGGAGTTCCCTGCGCGAGAATTCAGCGGCGTTGACGCGATGAGGTATCTGGTTGTACAGGTAGCGCCCGACAATGCCGCTGATGGAGACCCCCAGCATGATCCAGAACGCGATACCGGCGAAACCATGGAATTTGAAAGAAGAGTGCAGCGCGATCACAAACGGCGCGGAGAGCCCGAGCAGAACGTGAAAATCAAGCCAGTGGCGCGAGTTGCCCTGCCGGCCAAGCCAGGTCCAGCGCTTGCGCAGGGGGTAGAGAAAGATCACCAGGAACATAACAACGCCGAGCATCCCAAGCTTGATGCCGATGCGTCCGCTGGGCTTGAGCAGCGCGTGCTTCGCCAGGAAAGGACGGTCGTGGGGGCCGGCGGTGTAGTAGTCAACGCCATAGGCCGCGATTCCAACGATTAGAGCGACCGCGATGATGTAGCCGATGAGCAGGCGAAGCTTGTGACCTGCCTCGGGATCGCTGGCGGCCGCTAGGGTGGTCGGGATTGGGGTTGGGGCGGTAGCTGTGCTCATTTTTGGGCGACGTGCTCCTCGGTGGCCACGGAGAACTGTTTATAGGTTAGGAAGCGGTGGGTGTTGCGCCAGTGCTGCTTGGGGGTTTCCACTTCGACCACGGCTTCGGTGGGGAACCAGTAGACGGGCTGATCCTTATCTTTATCTTTATCTTTATCCTTGCTGAAGGCAGCGGGGGCAAAACGCACGGAAGACTGCAGGGTCTTCATGCCAATGTCTTCCAGAGTGGAACCGATCCCCGCCTCGATGCGAAGAATGTTTCCGTTTTGCGGATCGACCCACACGGTGCCCGATAACTCGAGGGGATACTCGCGACCGCGCAAGGCAAGTGCCGCCACGGAGCGCGTGTTGCGAATGTGCTGGAAATGGATTTTGCGGGCAGCGTGGCCGTCGAGCATCTCGCTACCGGCGTCGCTGAACTCGAAACCGTTGATGTAGTAGGGATGAAATACGAGAAAGAGCGTGGCAAAGCCGTTGCTGAGTAGCATCGAGATATCTTGCCTGCGGTTGACTTTGGCTTCCTTCACCGGCAGGCGTGATTCGTTGACGCTTATATCGCCACCGGCGTTGGTCAGCATGACGAGATAGTCGTAGCTGGACTGCTGTTCGAGTTCCCTCTTGCCGTTGGCTTTGAACTTTTCCTGAGTGACTTGCTCGGTGCACTTGACGTTCGAAAACTCGTCCAGGAATTCCGACACGCGCCGCGAGGTGCGGTCGAGGACTCTCTCGAGGGAGGTGGTCTGGGCGCTGGCGAGCGTACCGGCAAACAGCAGCGAGGCCACGAGGCTTGGGAGGAGGCGGATTGAGATCGGCGTGCGCATCATTGTCCCCTATGCCCGTGGCGGTTATCAAAGCGGTAGCCAAAGGTGAACAGCCACTGGTCGTAGTTCATCTGGTTTCCGCGGTTGATGGTACCGCCCGCCTGCACGAAGTAATGTTCGCCAAGGGCGGTCTCAATCGTCCCATTGACGAAGCGGGATAGATTGGCGCTGGTGAGGCTGGAAGCGAAGTTTTGCTGACCAGCGAGAATCTGCAACTGCAGGGCCTCGCCGAGATTCTTGGAGAGCGAGAGCGCTTCGTAGGAACCGCTGCCGAAACTGCTGTTGAAGCGCGAGTAGCGCACATCGGCGTGCATGTTGATCCAGGGCAGACGGCCAAAGGTGATGCCGAACATCTGGTTGAGTGAGTTGTTTTTGTCGCCCGTCCGGTTACTGAGTCCCAGGTCGGCGCTGAGCCAGACCTGCTTGTAGATCTCGACGCGGGTGCCCGCGCTGAATCCTTGCATCAGGTATTTGTCGAGCAATCCGGTCTGAATCAGATTCGGATCGAACGTCGGCAGATCACGGAAATAGGTGTGGTTGAAGCTGAATTCGACGCGCGGGTGGGGCTGGATGCGAATGGTGGTGAAGCTGCGGCCAAGACCGAAGCCCGTGCCCGCCTGGTGGGCGGTAGTCCGGTTCGGATTTTGGTAGTCATATCCCGGCTGAGAATCAATCTGTGCAGACTGATAGATCGAGAAGACGCGCTTGTAGAAGACGCCATTTTCGAAGAAGAGAAAGGGTCGGTTAGGGCTCCACTTCAGCATCTTCAGCCCGCCGCCGCTGGTGGATGTGTAACGGAGATTGTCGTAGCTACCGCCTTCGAAGTTGACGAAGGCTCCTCCGATTTCACGGTTGGGGGCATAGCTGTACGACGTGGGATCGGGCGTCGACCCCAGGAATAATCCAGCCGTGACGCCCCGGCTGAGTTTGCGTCCGAAGTAGCCGCCGTCGATGGTGTCGAGGCTGGGGGCCCAGGGCAGATACATGCGTCCGAAGCCCGCCACCCATGAGGAGTTTGGGTTGTCGTACGTGGTGTACAGGTGATAGGTGCGGTTGATGAGATCCTGCAGAGTCTGCGGACCGGCGGAAGTGGAGTTGAAGCGTCCGCGCCAGTAGCCACTCACATTCCAGTAAGTGCCGTTGATGCGGGTGATGTCGGCGCGCAGGACCATGCCGAGATTTGAGCTCTGCATACCGGAACCGTCATGGTTAACGACGCCAATGTAGTCAAAGCCAATACGTCCACGGGCGCGGTTCACCGAAGGCAGGGGCGGCTTGGGCACTTCGGCGCGCGCTTCATCGTCGAGAGTATCGCTCGCGGTGAAACTGACTACGGCGGGATATTTGCGAGTAGCGCTAAGCGCGTTCTTTTCCACCAGGGTCTGCTGGTCGGCGGAGGAAAGATACGCGAGATCGCCGACTTTCACGGGACGCTTTGGACTACGGATCTCGGTGACCGACGAGGTCTCGGCAACGGACAAGACTTCGAGTTCGGCGACATCGCCGGCGGCGGCCGAATCCGCGCCTTCCGCAGCGACGGCACCCGAGTTCGGCAGGTCGCGCACGACTAGTTTCATGCCTTCAGCCAAGCCTGCCGCGCGGCCGCCATCGAGATAGGCGGCATCCTGGGCGACGTACTTGACTCGAAAAGCGGTGCGGAGATCAGGATTTTCGCCTGCGCGGGAAGGCAGAAGAACCCGACCTTGTCTAGAGCCATCACTACCTGGACTGGATTCCTCCGCAACGTTTTCAACCGGAGCTTCGGACGCCTTTGGAGTTTGAGACGCGGCGGGATTGGAGTGTTCGGTCGCGGTCTGAGCGACGGGCGTCGACACATTCGACTCCGATGTCTTCGCAACTTGTGGACTGGAATTTTCGGCAACCGACGCAGGCGGAGTGAGCAAGACTCCCTCCTGATTCGATTGGCCGCCGCGGCCAGAGTCCTGCCTGCGTCCCAGGTAACCGAGGAGCGGACCAGAGGCGGCGGCCGCCGGTCCGGTGCGCCGCTCGGCCGAAACACTCCGCGGAGTTTCTACGACCAGAATGATTTTTGTACCATTTGTCAGAATTTTGTAGGGATGCTCCTGGTCCAGATCCACGACCAGGTGGGTCTCTGGAGGATTGGGATGGTTCAGCCCGAAGCGGACAGAACGCACCCCGAGTTGTCGAACGAGGATGCGCTTTTGCTGGGCGTCGGAGACTGTTCCTGGAAGCTTGAGGACGAGGCGGTCGGGATGTTGCGCAACCTCAACCGACGGGACAACCGGCGCGCTCAGAGTGACTTCGACGCGAACCTCGCCATGGGCAGGAAAAACCTCAACCTTGCGCACTTCGCCTGAACGAGGATCGGCGGCTCGAGCCGGAAGCATCGCCGACAGGACCAGGAGCGATCCCAGATAGATCCACCGTTTCATTCTCCCTCTTCATACCCTTGCGTTATCGAATGACTTGCCACTTCCTGCCAACCTAAGAGCATGTCCGTTTCCCTTTATCAATTCTTGTGGCACTGGTAGCAATTCACACTGTTGTACACATAGCCTCCAATACCCTGGTGCGTGGCATCGGTCTGGGACTTCGTGTGGCAGTTTGTACAGGCGAAGACCGAGTAGTCGTTCGGATTCGTGTGGCAGGTGCTGCACACACCGTTGGCGTTGCCATGGTTCAGCGAGAACCAGGTGTGATTGAACTTGCCATTCGTCCACTTGACAGTGTCGTGGCAGGTGGCACAGGTGGTCGGGAAATGGGCGGCGATGTGGTTCGGATTGTTCGCATTCTGGTAGTCCGCCTTGTGGCAGCCATAGCAGTCCGTGGGCAGGTTGGTGTAGTTGTTGTTTACGTGGCAGTCGGCGCAAGCGCGCGGCGGGACGGTGTGCGAGCCGGTGAGCGGGAAGCCGGTCTTGCTGTGGTCAAAGTTGGCGTCGGTCCATTTGATCGTGTCATGGCAGACCTCGCAGGTCTGCGGAAAGCCAGCCTGTACGTGATTCGGGCTATTGGTGTTGTTGAAGTCGGTCAGGTGGCAAGTGACGCAGGCGGTGTTGTTTAGCCTGTAATTGTTGTTGACATGGCAGTCCGCGCACTGTCGCGGCGGCACCGTGTGCGAACCGGTCAAGGGCCAGCCGGTTTGCGCGTGATCGAATTTGCCGTCAGTCCAGGCCACGGTGTCGTGGCAGGTTTCGCAGGTCAGGGGCAATCCGGCCTGGACGTGATTTACGGGACTCACCGCGTTGTTGTAGTCCTGCTGATGGCAGGTGACGCAGGTCGTCTGGTTGAGCTTGTAGTTCCCATTGACGTGGCAGTCGGCGCAGGCACGGGGCGGGACGGTGTGTGAGCCGGTCAGCACCCAACCGGTTTGGGCGTGATCGAACTTGCCATTCATCCAGTTGACGGTGTCGTGGCAGGTTTCGCAGGTCAGGGGCAAGCCGGCCGCAACATGGTCGACCGGTTGCTTGGCGTTGTTGTAGTCCTGCTGGTGGCAGGAAACGCACGTGGTCTGGGTAAGGTTGTAATTGTTATTGATGTGGCAATCGGCGCAGGCGCGCGGCGGCACGGTGTGGCCGCCGGTGAGCGGGAACTTGGTTTTGTTGTGATCGAACTGGGCCGGCTGCCAGGCGCTGGTCGAGTGGCATGCTTCACAAGTCTGTGGGAAGCCGCCCTGCACATGGTTCGGATTGTTGGCGTTCTGAAAATCCTTCAGATGGCACGAGACGCAAGAAGTCTGAGTCAGGTTGTAGTTATTGTTGACGTGGCAATCGGCGCACTGGCGCGGGGGAACGCTGTGGCCGCCGGTGAGCGGGAATCCGGACTTGGAGTGATCGAATTTCGCCGGCGACCAGGCCGTCGTGGTGTGGCACGACTCGCATGTTTGCGAGAATCCCTGCTGCGTGTGGTTCGGATTATTGGTGTTCTGAAAATCCTTCAAATGGCAGGAGACGCAGGAGGTCTGGGTCAAGTTGTAGTTATTGTTGACATGGCAATCGGCGCACGTACGGGGCGGCACGGTGTGAGCGCCAGTGAGGAGGAATCCAGTGAGTGCGTGATCGAACCGTGCGTTCAGCCAGTTCTCGGTCGAGTGGCACGATTCGCATGTAGTAGCAAATTTTCCGGCCACGTGGTCGGGGTTTTTGGTGGCCTGAAAATCTTTCTGGTGGCAACTCAGGCAAGCCGTAGACATGGTATTGAACTGGCTGAGCGCGCCGTTCTTGTGGCAGTCTTCGCAGGTCACCGCCGCGTGCGCGCCGGTCAGCGGGAAGCGGTTCATGTGCTGATTGATCTGCTCGACCGAAACCTTCCAGCCGCGGACGGTGTGGCAGGACTCGCAAGCTGCGCCCATCTGGCGCTTGTGAATGTCGGCGTGGCAGTCAGCGCATTTGTTGCCGACGTTGGTGAAGACCATCTTGGTGTGGCAGGCAGCGCAGGCGACGCCTTCGTGCATGCCGCGCAGCGGATAGCGAGTCTGCTGGTGATCGAACTCGGGCACGGCACGGATCGGCTTCCAGCCATAGACAGTGTGGCAGTTCTGGCACGGCACATTGAGGTTGCCGTGAGGGCTCCGCGTGTTGTATTGCGTTGCTTGGGGCGGCGCGCCGAGAACGGGCGACGACAGCAGCAGCCCCCACATCATCCACTTTGCGATCACGATGGGCCCAGCCCTGGAACAAAATTTAGGACCGAAGAACCCTCGACGAAGGGGACAGCTCAGTCCGCAAAAAGCAATCGTGTCTCCAACAAGAGTAGATGTGTACTTATGAGTGCCCAAGTTACTTGAGCGAATGTTCATCAGTACAATACTCATCCGTTCAAAGATCTGAAACTTACTGGCATGGTCAGGTTCGCGTTGCGAATTGCAACGGTAAGTTATTCCTGAATAGAGCAGAATTTACGGTTCAGGAAGCTGAAGGGCAGATACAGATTCGAGACCGAGCCCTTGGGTCTAGCCCGATGAAGCGGGCGCTGGTGAGCGGGCAGGATGGCCCCAATCCATCAAGACTTCGGCTGGAATTTTGGATCCGCGCCGTGGCAGTCCTTGCAGTCTTTGGGGGTGGGTTTGTAGAAGAGCACCTGCTTGCCTTCGAAGTCGCGAAATAGTTTATGGCAATCTTCGCAGCGTACGTTTTTGTGCGCGCCCGCGAGCGCGAAGGAGGCCCGCTTGTCGTGGTCGAAAGTCGAGGGCTTCCACCTTGCGCTATTGTGGCAATCGGCGCAGGGCGTGAGGTCAGCCTTGGCGAATTGGCGGCCATGGGGGTCGGCGTGGCACGCCTCGCACTTGAGGGGAGCCTCGGCGAAATCGGCGTCGATGAGCTTGGTTCCTAGGTCGGGCGGCTTGTGGCAATCAATACAGGCCACAGCGCGATGGGCGCCGACCAGCGCGAACTTGGTTTCGGAGTGATCGAAGCGGGTAAGGTCTTTCCAGTTCCTGGTGGAGTGACAGGTCTCGCAGCCAGTGGGCTTTCCGTCTGCGCGGAGGGCTGTAATGCGCCCGGCGAACTGGCCGCGGTGAGGATCCTTGTGACAGGTGGCACAGGAAAAATCCTGAAAGTGATAGACGGCGGTCGTCCCGTAGTGCGGGGATTCCGATGGCGGTGCAGTTTGCACGGCAGCCGAAGCCGGCAGCAGCGCCGCGCTCGGGAAGGCCGAGGCAGGCTTGTGGCAATCGCTACAAAGAACAGCCAGATGAGCGTTGCTAAGCTGGAAGCGGCTCTGCTTGTGCTTCGCCAGTGAGAAGGTGGTGGGCTTGAATCCGTCGAGCGTGTGACACTGCTCGCACTGGTTGAGCCAGGGCGCGGCGGCGAACTGGGTTTGGTGCTCGTCGTGGTGGCAGTCGAGGCAGCGAGCGAACTTGATCCTGTAGCTTGTGTCTTTGCCTTTGGCGATGTGGCACTCTGCGCATTCGAGTTTCGCGTGTTTGCCTTGCAGCGGATATTGCGTTGCGGCGTGAGCTTTCAAATCGAACTTGGACGGCTTCCACCCGTCAACGTCATGGCAGGAAGAGCACTCACCGCCGTCCGCGCGCTTGAGGAACTGACCGTTGTGGGCGTCCTGGTGGCAATCCGTGCATTTGGCGAACGCAAGCGGCTTTTTGAAATCGCCGTTGGCGTGGCACGCGCCGCACGCCACAGTCTGGTGCTTGCCGAGCAGCGGGAATTTGGTTTGGGAGTGATCGAAATTAAGGCTGAGCCCCGAGCTGATGACACGCTTCCAACTGGCCGTTGTGTGACACGACTGACAGGTCTGCGGGGCGAAGCCGCCTTTGTGCGGATCGCTGTGGCAGTCATTGCACTTCGAGAAGCGAAGGCCGAGGTAGCGCGGCTGGTTGTCGGAGCCCGGGGTGTGACACCTTTCGCACTTGACCTGCGCGTGTTGGCCGGTTAGCGGATAACGGGTCTTGGAGTGATCGAAAGTACCGGCGACGTTTTTCCAGTCAGTGAAGTTGTGGCACTGCGCGCATTTTGGACCGAGGCGTCCATTGTGCGCGTCTTTGTGGCAGGTGGCGCAGGTTTCGGCGACGCCGACGAAAGTGAGGTTGAGGTCTTTGATTCTGATGAGCGCGCGCTCCGCGGCGGGAATGTGTTCCGGGATATGGCATTTCTTGCACTCCACGCCGGCATGCTTCCCTTCGAGGGCGTAGCCCGTCTGCTTATGATCGAAGGTCTTGGGGTCCCACTTGATGAGAGGAAAGTCGAGGCCGTTGTGATCGGAGTGGCACTTCGCGCATTCCTGGCTGGAGCCCGCCCGGATGCCAAACGAGAAGTGCAGGCCTTTGTGAGCAGATAGGCGGGAGGCAATTTCGGCGTGGCAATCTAGGCATTTGAAAATAGGCTCGCCGCCCAACTTGTGGCAGGTCGTGCAGCGAGTGGCGCCTTCAAGGTCTTGGTGAGCGCGAGCAAGGGGGCCGGGCGAAATCTGGGCGCGAGCGGTAACCGACAAAAGAGCCAGGAGCGCCAGGATCTGGAGAAGGTCACGCACGGACTTTGAAGGCATGTTCCGAGCACGTAAGGTTCCGTTCTTGATGCCCGGGCAGCGTCCTAACCGCAGTCCTGAACTCTGGATCATCAGCGAACCTTTTGGCGACGACGAAATAACGAGGGCGCGCTACGGCGATGAGAGTG
>Ga0209736_1000223_pt1 | contig 18034 bp, 19 predicted proteins | sample BlaSpr_A8_Ref_M3_FD_187992 | JGI IMG/M metagenome (GOLD analysis project Ga0209736, IMG submission 187992) | Forest soil microbial communities from Thunder Bay, Ontario, Canada - Black Spruce, Ontario site 2_A8_Ref_M3 (SPAdes) (version 2) | ecosystem: Environmental > Terrestrial > Soil > Boreal...
CTGCGGCATCCGTCGCGGTCGCGGAAGCTGCGGGCGTTTTTGGAAGGGCCTTCGCGGGATTACCTCTAGAAAGATTCAGTATTGCCGTGGAATTCTGAGGGGTTCCGAATACTTCCCACAATCTTAGGCGGGCAGTTCAACGTATGCGGAATAAGTCTGCGGTTCGGGGACGGCTTGTCCTTCTTCGCGCAAGCCATCGAGACGAAAAGCAATGGCCTCCCGCATGTTCTCTTCGACTTCCTCGCGGGTGCGACCGGTGGAAACACACCCCGGCAGGTCGGGTGAATAAGCCGAGAAACCTGTCTGTGTCGGTTCGATGACGATCAAGTATTTTTTCATTGCTTCAATGCCGCCTGTTTCAGGACGCTGTTCAAGGTTCCGGGTGCCAAATCGTCGCCGGGCTTCCCGGGCACGTGACCACTCTTAGTTTAGCAGGATGTTTGTACTGGCGGTGACTTCCTCGGGTTCTCGCAAGTACCCATCCATCTTGTTCCAGCATGCGGATGACGTCTCGAACCCTCACTGGCCAAAGTCATGCCCTCCGTCGATTGCCGTCAACTCCTGACGTTTTGCGGTGGGATGCGGGCGAAACGTGCTGCTAGACGAGTGATCCATACGGCCACGAAGGCGGCAAATCCGAGAACCGCGTACAACATGTGGTCCGGGTCGGGGCGGTGGTCGGGGTGCAGATTGGACTGGACCGCGTAATTGAACGTAAAGAGAAGGAGCACGAGAACTGCGCAGCCAAACCACGCGAACCACGTACTGAAGAACTCCAGCGTAGCTTCGGACTGGTCCGGACTGAGCCAATACTGTTTGTTTGGGAGATTGATGAGCTGCGTTGGGAGGCTCTTAAGCATACGCGGCACGCCAAACCCGAGGGCCGTGGTGATCACGATGGCGCCGACGAAGAACCCAAAGAACATTGTTTTGGACTGCCAACCGTTGGGGATGCCGCGGCCGTTGAAGTGTGACGCGACATTGTCGGGCAATTGCGAATAGTACGAAGAGAAGTAAATCGCCGCAAAAATGGCCAGTAGCGCAAACAACAATTTGGGCAGGCGGGAATCCAAATCGGGCCTCTCGGCTCTAGATTAACTGACGGAATGACGTGTCGCCAATAAATCGCGGCAGAAAAGCTCGAATGCGTTAGCCCGAAGATGCGCGTTTCGTTGAGCCACCACGCGTATTAGAATGAAAAGGGCCCGGCGGAAAACATATGAAAACACTGGAAAAGATTGCAGCGGCGGTGCTGGTGCTCTTGCTAGCTGCGGCTGTATATGGATTATTCCGCACTCAGGAGCCGTCCGACGCGGCGCGAAACAACAACAATGCGCCGCCTTCGGGCGGGGCGCGGGCGCCCGTCGTTGATCAAACGCCGCTTTTGACCGCAGAGAAGCTGGCGCGCATGCCAGCGACCGCCGAAGAACAGCCGTTGGCCCAAGAAGCTTTGCATCTTGCTGACCATAAGATGGATCTGGCCTACGCGGCGGCGGAGCGCGAGTTGGAGGAGCACCCACCTATCTCGAGCCCTGAAGCGAAAGAGATCCAGCCGAGACTGAAAGCAGCCGAGGACGCGCTGGATGCCGACAACGCACTGGTGGAACGTTTGACAGCTGAAGAGGCAAAAGCGAGCGGGGCAAAAAAGGACCAGGTGCACGACCAGCTGGTATTGGCGACGGCCCACCAAGGAGAGCATCAGGACGAAGTGGATGATGCGAAAGCGGATTTAAACCGCGCAGGCGGCGACCCTAAAAGTCTCATCGAGGCGATGGTCGAGGAGCACAAAGCCTCGTCGCAGGCAGTGGACTCCATGCATGTCGGTATCAGTCAGGCCCCCGAAGAGCGCGGACTGATTCAGAGCTTTCGGCGATGGCTGGCGATTCATCAAAAGCAGCTTATTTTGTGGAATGCGAAGCAAGAAGCGGAGTCTCACGCCGCGACGCTGAGGGAAAAGCACAATGCCTTAGAGGCGCAGATACGAGCCGGAAAAACGAACGCATCGGAATCAGGCGTGCTGCCGAAAGTAACTCAAGGCTCCGCTAGCGCGCAACCAGCAGCGAAGTTGAGCCGCGAAGATTCTGCGGCCCTGATAACCATGGCGAAGCGCCATTCCGCAAACCAGAGAGTGCTTTCGTCACTCGACAGGCAGATCGATGACGAGAAACACCTCGCAGATAATTATGGCAAGTGGATCGATGTCGCGGCGGGGATGCAAAGATCGGTTATGCACCGAGTGTTTACCGGGCTGGTCATCATTCTCGTGATTCTTCTGATTGGCCTCTTTTTCGATGGCTGGCTCGGGAAGATACTCGGCAGGATGTCCATGGATCGCCGGCAGGTGGAAACACTGCGAACGGTCACGCGAGTGTCCATCCAGGTGCTCGCCGTGCTGCTGATTCTTTTGGTGATTTTCGGGCCGCCGACTCAGCTGGCGACTTTCCTAGGACTGGCTGGCGCGGGGCTGACCGTAGCGTTGAAGGATTTCATTGTGGGATTTTTGGGCTGGTTTGTGCTGATGGGAAAGAATGGGATTCGGCTGGGCGATTGGGTGGAGATTAACGGAGTGACCGGGGAAGTTGTCGAGCTTGGAATGTTTCATACGGTGTTGCTGGAAACCGGCAATTGGACCGATTCGGGCCACCCGACGGGACGGCGCGTGACGTTCACAAACAGTTTCGCGATCGAAGGACATTATTTCAATTTCTCGACTTCGGGGCAGTGGTTGTGGGACGAATTGCAAGTGGTTTTGCCTGCGGGGCGCGATCCTTACCCGATCGTCGATGCCATCCAGAAGAAAGTGCTGGAAGCGACGGCGGAGACGGCGAAACAGGCCGAGAAGGAATGGCAGGACGTAACGCGGTCGCGTGACACGGAGCACACACTTACCGCTGCGCCGGCGATCAATGTGAAGCCGGTCGCCGGCGGCGTCGAAATCGCGGTGAGATATATCACTCGCGCAAACGAACGCTACCAGTTGCGCGCGAAATTAAATCAGGCCGCGGTGGACCTGCTAGGTCAGGGCTTTGTAACGCCACCAGCGGCAGCGGCGGAACCCGCTTCGAAGCCTGCTTGATGAAGTAAGCCTGAAACCGCTGCGGAAACCTTCCGCGACGGCGAGATGCCGCAAGAGATCACCAAGCGTGAATTTGCCGGGCGCGTAGGTCCAATCGATTTTGTCCGGCGGGATGCAACGCGCTACGCGCATGGTGCGCTCGCGAACATTTCCAAAATAGTGCAGGAACGGCTGAATGGTTTTGATTTCCACGGCGCCTCGCCCATTAAAGGAACTGCTTCTGAAGCTTATCGCATGAGCTGGCGGGCGCGGGAGGCGGAGAGCGTAGCGCCGGCGTATAGAAGCGCCAGCAAAGCATAACCCGCAACCAGGCTAACGCCCTGTGCGACCACACCCAGAGCGATGCTCATCGTGAGCTGAACGCAGGTCGTGAAGATGGCCATGGCGGATTGCGTGCGGCCCATGAAGTGGCGCGGGACGATGGACATTAACCCGGACTGCGCGGTGACGCCGCCGACCGCGCGGCAGAGCCCGAAGACGGCTTGCATCACGACTGCGCCGACGAGAAAAGCGACAAACGGCGTGGCCATATGTCCGATGGCGAGCACGGCGCAGGCGGCGACGTAGAGCGGCATACGCAGCGAGCTGCGCAGTTGGCTGGCGATGAGGCCGCCGGTGATGGCGCCGACGGCCCAGCCTGCTTCGAGAAAGCCGAGGCCGCGCGCACCGGCGTGGAGAATGTCGTTCACCAGTGCGACGAGGACGACGTTGCCGCTGACGACGCCGGCCATCATGATCGAGTGCGTGACTCCCAGCGAGCGGACGAGAGGCTGCTGCTTGAGGTATGCGAAGCCTTCCTTGAGATCGGCGTAGACGGCGAGGGAAAGGCCGGCTTCGGCGACTTCGGGATTTTCGCCCGATGCCAGAGCTTCGGCGGTGGCTTCGGTCGCTTCGGAATATTCGCGCGGATATTTCAGATGATCGCGGGGACTGACGTAGCCGCTGCGGACGCAATAGAGGCAGAAAGCGGAGGCGAAGTAGGTGAGGCCGTCGATGATTAGAATGCCTGCGATACCGGCGCGGTCGTAGAGGAACCCGACGAAGGAGCCGGCGATGAGCATGCCGCTTTGTACGCCGACGAGAACCGCGGCGTTGGCGCCGGTGAACTGGCTTGGCGGAATGACTTCCTGGACGAGGGCGTTGACGGTGGCCCAGTACATCGCGGAGCCGATGCCGGTGATCAGCGTCATGGCGTAGAGATGCCAGAGCTGGAGATGGCCGCTCCACGCGATATAGGCGGTGGCCAGAACAAAGAAGCCGCGGACGATGTCGAGGCAAACGCCGAGATAGCGGCGGTCAAAGCGGTCAATGAGCACGCCGCCGAGAAACGGAATGAATAGGCCCGGCAAGGTGACGACGATGACTTGTAGGCTGACCTTCACCGTGGAATGCGTGGCCGCCATGATGTACCAGCTGACGCCGACGAAGTTCATGCCGCTGCCGAAGAGCGAGACGAACATGGCGACGAAGAAATAACGGAAGCCGGGCTGCGCCCAGATCAGCTTCCAGTCCACACGGGATGTCGTCGCGGTTGCCATGGAGCCCTATAGCTTACTATCGTAGGCACGCGGATTTGCGGTCGGAGAGGCGAGCGGTTTACATCTGTTTACATCTGGGCAATCGAAAGCGGGGGCCTTATGGGAAACGAAGTGAAATGCACGGTGCGATTTGGCAAGGAAGTGTCGGAAGGGAAGGCGCTGCTGGAAACGAGCGAGGTTCTGTTTCGCGGCGGTTTTCGGCTGAAGCTTCCATTTGCTTCGATCAAGTCGGTCAAAGCGGTTGATGGTGAACTTCGCCTTCACACCGCGGACGGATTGGCTGTTTTTGAACTGGGGCCTGCCGCGGAAAAGTGGCGCGAGAAGATACTGCATCCCAAATCGCGGATTGAAAAACTCGGGATCAAGCCCGGGGCAAAAGTTGCTCTGCTCGGGGGTTTCGACGCTAACTTGGACAATGAGCTAAATGAGCTCAAAACCGCCGTGACCAAGGACAGAGTCGCAGATGATGCAGACGCGGTTTTCCTTGCGGCCGATTCGCTGAAAGAGCTTTCTTCAGTCGCGAAGATTGCGAAGTCTCTGAAAGGCGCGACGGCACTGTGGATTGTTTATCCCAAGGGGCAAAAGAGCATCACCGAGAACGACGTGATCGCCACTGGACGAAAAACGGGATTGAAGGATGTGAAGGTTGTCGGTTTTTCCTCGACGCACACTGCGCTGAAATTCGTCATCCCGCTCGACAAGCGCTAGAGCTGCGGTGCGCTTTTCACAGGACACAAGCGCGCAGTTTCGCATTTGGAGTTCCGAAATTCAGCACTAAGATGGCTGCGTGACTTCTTTATTGGACGTGAGCGGGCTGACAGTCGAATTGCCGACGCCGGCTGGATGGGTGCGGCCGGTCAACGAAGTGTCGCTGCGCATTGATGCGGGCGAATCGCTTGGACTGGTTGGGGAATCGGGAAGCGGAAAGACGATGTTGGCTTTGGCGTTGATGGGATTGTTGCCGCCGGGAGCGAGAGTGAAAGGCGAAGCGTTACTGGGCAAGAATGCAAATGAGGTAGAGGAAGTTAAAGAGGTAAAAGAGAAGAGCGCTCGCGAACCGGGAGTTGCACTAGGGAAGAATTTGTTTGCCTTGAACGAGCGGGAGTGGCGGGCCGTGCGCGGCGGCGAAATTGCGATGGTGTTTCAGGAGCCGATGACTTCGCTGAATCCTGTTATGCGCATCGGCGCTCAGATTGAAGAGGCGATTCGGGCTCACGAATCGGGCCTTGCCGCAGGGGATGTGAAGCGGAGGGCGGCGGAGGCGCTGCGTCGCGCTGCCGTTCCCGAGCCGGAAGTTCGCGCGGGGCAATTTCCTCATCAGCTTTCCGGCGGGTTGCGTCAGCGCGCGATGATCGCCATGGCTATGGCGGCTGGGCCGCGACTGCTGATTGCCGACGAGCCGACGACCGCGCTTGACGTGACCGTGCAAAAGCAGATTCTGGATTTGCTCGACCGTCTTCGGGGCGAGCTGCGTCTTGGGTTGCTTTTTATCACGCACGATCTCGGTGTGGTCGCGCAAGTCGCGGATCGCGTCGCCGTGATATACGCCGGGCGCATTATCGAGGAAGGGCCAGCTCGCGAAGTGCTGGCCGCGCCGCGTCATCCGTATACGCAAGGTTTGCTGAACGCTTCACCTACCCTCGAACGCGGTAAGCTGTCGCCGATTCCAGGCTCCGTTCCGCAATTGACGGCCCTGCCTCCTGGGTGCGCGTTTGAACCGCGTTGCTCGTTGCGCCGCGTAGAATGCACGGTTGCGGTTCCCGATCTTCGAGTCGTTGACGCGACCCACACAGCGCGCTGCATCTTGGTGTGACAACTCAGATGCCAAGCCACCAGACTGCAGCCACGGCGATGAACAACGGCGAAATCATTCTCGAAGCTCGCGAGCTGAGAAAATCCTACCGCCGTGGCGGCGGCGTGTTTTCGAACGAGGCGGAAGGGCCGCGGTTCACCGCGGTAGACGACGTAAGCTTGGAAGTCCAGCGCGGCGAAACGTTTGCCGTAGTCGGTGAGAGTGGCTGCGGAAAAACGACTCTGGCGCGCATGCTTCTGCGGCTCATCGAACCGGACTCCGGCGGGCTTCGCTTCGAAGGAAGGGATCTCCTAGGACTAAGTGGGGCGAAACTGCGCGCCGAGCGGCGGCAGATGCAGATGGTCTTTCAGGACCCGTTCGCTTCTCTCGATCCGAGAATGCGCGTGGGAGAGATTGTTGGCGAGCCTCTGGCGATCCATCATCCGGAGTTGAGCAGAACGGAGAAGCAGGAGCGCACCGCGGCGATGCTGCAACGCGTGGGTCTTGCAGCCGATGCCTTGAAGCGCTACCCCCACGAGTTTTCCGGCGGGCAGCGACAGAGGATTGGCATTGCGCGCGCCTTGATTCTCCGGCCGAAACTCGTAGTCGCCGACGAACCCGTTTCGGCGCTGGACGTTTCCGTGGGCGCGCAGGTTTTGCTGTTGCTCCAGGAGTTGCAGAGCGAGTTCGGCCTGACTTACATTTTTATTTCGCACAGCCTGCCGGTTGTGGCGCAGGTTGCGACGCGCATCGCGGTCATGCGCGCGGGTAAATTTGCCGAGGTCGGCATCTCACAACAAGTCCTTCATCAGCCAGCCCATGCGTATACGCGGGAGCTGCTGGCGGCCGTGCCGGCATTGCCATCGCAATAGGACCTCCGCCGCCCTCTGCTCTATAGCCCGTACCCAAAACTGACAATTTCCTTCCGATTAGGCTAGAATCCGCCCATTGAAATATTTGGCTGGGTCCCTGCGTAATGCTTTAGCAGAGAGTATTCCCAACCTCGTGGTGGAGGATTTTCTGATGGCAACGACAACACCTGTTCCCCCGGCTGCGCCTGAGCAGCAGCCCCCTATCAACAGCTTTGGAAGGCTGATAGGAGTGTTTTTTTCGCCCAAAGCGACGTTTGAAAGTATCGCGCGCCAACCCAGTTGGGTTCTGCCCGTGGTGTTGATGACCGTGCTGGGCTTGGTGGTCGGATTCGCCCTCAACCAGAGGGTCAATTGGCGAGATGTGGCGAGCAAGCGGATTGAAGACAGCCCGCGCGCGTCACAGCTCAGCGCGGAACAAAAAGAACAACAGCTGTCTATGAGTGCGAAGATTTCGCCTGCTATCGCGTACTGTATTGGCTTGCTGGCGCCGATCCTCATTGCCGTGATTGTTGGCGGAGTGATGCTCGGCGCGTTCAATCTGCTGGGGGGCGCGAATGCCAATTTCAAAGTGGCCATAGGCATCGTTTCTCACGCCTATTTTGTCTCGATCATTAGCAGCCTGCTTTTCATCTTAATTTTGTATCTGAAACCACCAGGAACGGTCGATCTGGAGAACCCCGTCGCAACAAATTTAGGAGCGCTTCTGCCTGATGGCACCGCGAAATGGCTCACAACCCTGGGTACAGCGATCGATTTGTTCAGCTTCTGGATCATGGCTCTTATCGCCATGGGGTTCGCTGCGTTCAATCCGAAGAAGATAAAGATGGGCAGCGCATTTGGCATTGTGCTTTCCGTTTGGGCCGTCTATGAGGCCATTCGCGTGGGATTCGCGTTTATCTTCTCCTGATACACTCAGTGTGTGAGTTTTTCGTTTGAAGTAGCAAAAACTGATCCGACTGGGGCGCGCCGCGGCGTTTTGAATACGCCCCGCGGGACGGTGCAGACGCCGTTCTTCATGCCGGTCGGCACGCAGGCGTCCGTAAAGGGCTTGCGCAACGAGGCGCTCGAAGAGCTGGGCGCCGAGATCATTCTCTCCAATACTTATCATTTGTATTTGCGTCCGGGGCATGAAGCTGTGCGCAGACTCGGCGGGTTGCACAAGTTCATGTCCTGGCCGCATGCGATTCTGACCGATTCTGGCGGCTTCCAAGTGTTCAGTCTTTCCGAATTGCGCAAAGTTACGGATGAGGGCGTGCGCTTTCGCTCGCATCTGGACGGATCGGAGCACATGCTCACGCCGGAAAAAGCCGCCGAGATCCAGCTCGCACTCGGTTCAGACATTGCCATGGCGCTCGATGAGTGCATCGAGACGCCCGCGCCGCGCGACAAAGCTGAAGCTGCCGTCTCGCGCACGACGCAATGGGCTGCGCGCGCGCGAAAGTATTTTCTTGAACAAGCAAGCCGCAACGGCGAGCTCGCGCAATGGCAATTCGGCATCGTGCAAGGCGCTACCTTCGCCGATCTGCGACGCACGAGTGCACAGCAGCTTCTCGAATTGGATTTTCCCGGCTACGCCGTCGGTGGTCTGGCCGTCGGCGAACCGCATGCATTGACTTGCGAGATGACTGGCGAAGTTACGGCGCTCTTGCCTCGCGACCGTCCTCGCTACTTGATGGGGGTTGGAAAGCCTGAGCAGATCGCCGACTATGTCGCTCTCGGCATCGACATGATGGATTGCGTGCTGCCGACGCGCGCCGCCCGCCACGCCTGCCTCTATACTAGCGAAGGCCGCGTGCTGATCAAGAACGCGCGTTACGCCGCAGACCAGCGCCCGCCCGATCTGAACTGCTCGTGCTCCGTTTGCCGACGCTACACGCGCGCGTATCTTCGTCATCTTTTCGCTGCCGGAGAACTCACCGCGGCGATCCTGGCCACCCACCACAATGTCCACTTTTACCTTGACTTAATGAGGCAAATCCGCGAGGCTATCGAGTTTGGGAACCTAGCGAATTTCTCATCTGAGATGCACGCACGCTATGCTGTAGGCCCGGCCTGAACGTTGGACCGGAATAGCGTCCGAGATTCTTCAAGTGCGGCTCGGTTTGCACCGAGGCTGACCTGCGCGGCAACACGAGCAGAGAATCCGGCGGGCTGTGAGAGCGGGGAAGTGGAACCCGCCGGGCTGATTCCGTCCCTAGTGATGTTGGGCCGGCCCGTAATTGGTGAAAGGAACGATGCAGCTCTTGACGATCATAGCGGCGATTTTCTTCCAGGCTTCAGGTCCGGCGAGTCTTCTCGGCAATCCTCTCGTAATGATGGTCGTGGTGATGGCCATCTTCTACGTAATGCTCATTCTGCCGCAGCAGCGGCAACGGAAAAAGATGCAGGCGATGATCGCGGCGCTTAAGTCGGGCGACAAAGTTGTCACCAACAGCGGCATCTACGGCACCATCAATGGCATTGACGGCGATACGGTCATCCTCAAAATTGCCGACCAGGTAAAAATCCGCATCGCGCGCTCGGCGATTGCCCAGGTGGAGGCATCGGAAGATGCGAAATAAACCCGCCTGCCGCCAGAGCGTGCGCTCAACTCTCTGACCATGAACCCCAATCTGAAGTGGAAAGCGCTGTTCATCGTTCTCGTCATTCTCGGCTGCATCTACGGACTCGTGGGGCTGCCCACGTTTCCCACGTCCATCGCGCAGTTGAAAGATAACTTCTCTCGCCAGATCAAGCTCGGACTGGATCTACAGGGTGGCACGCACCTCGTCCTGCAAGTGCAAACGCAGGAAGCCATCGCGCAGGAGACCGACCAGATGGTCGAGCGCATCACGACCTGGCTGCGCAGCAAGAACATTCGTTACGATGAAGTGCGCCGGGTGGACGACACGCACATCCTGGTGCGCAACGTCGAGTCCGCGCGGCTCTCCGAATTTCGCGACTACGTCAACGCGCAATTCACCAACTTTTGGGACATGTCGCCCGCAGCTGGCGACCCTTCCGGTTACACCCTTACTCTTCGCGGCGCGGCTATTGCGCAAATTCAAGAAACCACGATGACGCAGTCGCTCGAAACCATAGATCGGCGCATCAACGCCCTCGGCCTGACCGAGCCTACCATTCAGCTACGCGGTGGCCGGAATAACAACGAAATTCTCGTGCAACTTCCCGGCGAGGGCGATCCTTCACGCGCCAAAGGCGTCATTCAAGAGGGTGGCCAACTCGAGTTGCGGCTCGTCGAGGATCCCGCTGTCTACTCCTCGGAAACCGACGCATTGAGTAAGCACGGCGGCGTTTTGCCCGCTGGCACGGAGCTTGTTCCCGGCCGTCCGGAAACGCGCACGGCTACCGGCACTCCACCAAATGGCGAAGGGTGGTACATACTGACGCGTTCGTCCGTCGTCACCGGCCGCGACCTGCGCAGCGCCACGGAAAATCGCAACACCAACAACCCCGGCCAATGGGTCGTGGATTTTACGCTCTCAGGCGATGCGGCCCACCGCTTTGGGCCCTTCACGCAGCAGAATCTTGGCCGACAGATGGCCATCGTGCTCGATCATCGCGTGTATTCCGCCCCAACCATCAACGGCCGCATCGATGATTCCGGAATGATCGAAGGCAATTTCAGCCAGGATTCGGCCCACGATCTGGCGCTGGTGCTGCGCGCGGGAGCTCTCCCGGCATCGATTAAGTACCTTGAAGAGCGCACCGTTGGACCGTCTCTGGGAGCGGACTCTATACGCCACGGCGTGCAAGCCTCCGTTCTGAGTTTGCTGGTCGTGATGATTTTCATGCTCTTTTACTACCGGCTTTCGGGCGGCAACGCGGTTCTCGCGCTCATCCTGAACCTCGTCATCCTTCTCGCGGCGCTGGCTTTCTTTGGCGCGGTGCTCACTTTGCCCGGCATTGCTGGTGTGATCCTGACCATCGGCATGGGTGTGGATTCTAACGTCCTGGTCTTCGAGCGAATTCGCGAGGAATTGCGAAACGGCAAGTCTCCGGCTTCCGCCGTCGAGGCGGGCTTCGACAAGGCTTTCCTCACCATCATTGATACGCACGTCACGACCGTGGTCTCCGCCTTCTTTCTGTTCCTCTTCGGAACGGGGCCGATTCGCGGGTTTGCGATTACCCTGACGATCGGTTTGATCGCCAACGTTTTCACGGCTATCTATGTGTCCAAGACGATTTTCCAGTATCACCTTGCCAAGATGGACCGCCAGAGCGAATTGAGCATCTAGGCGGTACTAGGACGCATAGGGCCGAAGATTTGCTTTAGCGAAACGAACGAGTGATAGGAATCTCGGGCAGTCTCCTCCAAGCTAGGCAGGGAGGCAGCGGGAACAATTCGACCCACGTTGGAGTCTAAGGAAGGGAAGTAAAAGCCGGATGATCGAGCTATTCAAAGAACCCAACATCGACTGGATGGGCAAAGCCAAGTATTTCTATGCCCTTAGCGGCATTCTGCTCATTGCCGGCTGGACCTCGATCTTTCTGCATGGCGGGCTTCGTTACAGCATCGATTTCAAGGGCGGAACCAGCGTGGACGTCCGCTTCGCTCAGCCCCCCAATATCGACCAGATCCGCAGCGGTCTAACCGCGCAAGGTCTCGGCAATAATGAAATTCAAACAGTGAGTGACATCGCCAGCCCCAACTCGAACGAAGTGCTCATCTTCGTTGAGCAGAAGAATCAAGGCGACGAAGCCGGCGACGCCAGCAAGATCCAGGTCATCAACGCGCTGAATGCAATCTACGGAACAGCGAACTCTTCCAAGCCCGATTTCAATTCCGCTACGCCTTCCTCCCTCATCGCTTTCCTCACCCAGCACGATCCTCTTCTTCTCTCCACGAACGCCGGCGACCGCTATCAGCAGCTTGCAAAGAAGATTCTCGATTATCGCGATGCGAACAGCAAAGGCGTACTCACGAATTTCGATGACCTCACGAAGGTAGATGGCGTTACCCCGCCAGTTCTCTCAGCCTTAAAGGCTAACTTTGCCCTAGGTTCCTTCGCCATTCGCGGCGCGGAGATCGTCGGCCCCAAAGTCGGCGGCGAGCTTCGCCGCCAGGCAATCTACGTTACCCTCTATGCTTTGGGAGGCATGCTGGTATATATTGCCTTCCGATTCCAGTTGGTCTACGGGGCGGCCGCGGTCCTGGCGGTGTTTCACGACGTTTTGATCACTCTAGGCTTTTTCTCGCTGCTGCATTTCGAGATATCGCTGACGGTTATCGCGGCGCTTCTCACATTGGTTGGTTATTCGATGAACGATACCATCGTCATCTTCGACCGCATCCGGGAGAACAATCGATTGCTGCGCCGGGAGCCCTTTCCGGACGTCGTCAACAAATCCATTAACCAGACTCTTTCCCGGACGATACTAACTAGTGGATTGACTTTCCTCACCGTGCTCGTCCTGTTCCTGATGGGCGGCCAGGTGCTTCGTGCGTTCTCCTTTGCTCTGGTGGTGGGGATTGTGGTAGGAACGTACTCCAGTTTTGGTATTGCTGCACCGCTGGTGGTCGCCTGGAATCGCTGGCGCGGCCAAGGCGTTGCGGTTGGCACCGGACCCGCAGCCGGAAACAAAACCCGCGGAAGCGAAGGCGTCACGGGACGTCTAGCTCCTTCGGGGAGGAGGTAAGATTCATGTTTGAAGATATGGTGCTTTCAGGTGATACGAAGCGGACGAACAAGCCTTGGACTGTCGTGCTTTCGTTCGCTGTGCAAGCCGTTCTCTTGACCATTCTTATTCTCATTCCGCTGATCTACACGGAAGCGTTGCCGAAGACGATGATGGCGACCATGCTCACGGCTCCGCCGCCACCCCCGCCGCCGCCGCCGCCTCCTCCTCCCGCGGCGGTGGTGCACGTCAAGCCGCAGGTCCATTTGATGGACGCGGGCAAACTCGTGCAGCCGAAAGCCATTCCGAAAGACGTGAAGATTATTAAGGAGGACGCGCCCGAAATGGATGCCGGCGTACAAGGCGGCGTTCCTGGCGGCGTTCCTGGCGGTTCGATGGGCGGCGTTATTGGCGGCGTCATCGGCGGCATGGGCGGAGCTCCGCCACCGCCGAAGCCGACACAGACCCGCATCCGGCAGGGCGGCAACGTTACGGCAGCCTCGCTCATCAACCGAGTCCAGCCGGTGTATCCGCCGCTCGCTCGGCAGACGCGGATCTCAGGGACTGTGCGCCTGCACGCGATTATCAGCAAGGACGGTACGGTAAAGGAACTCGAAGTTCTCTCCGGGCATCCACTGCTGGTACAATCCGCGCTCGATGCGGTGCGGCAGTGGCGCTATCGGCCGACGCTCCTCAATAGTGAGCCGGTCGAAGTCGACACCACGATCGACGTGATTTTCTCTCTGAACCAGTAAGCGGTCTGGCGTGCCGGTCGTGGGACAGGCGCGCTGGTCCGGGCGGCAAAGCTTGGCAAACTCTCGCGTTGGCTCTGGGAGACCCGGAGTCATCAGAACTAAGGAGCAAAACGAATGGTAGCGACCCTGTTTGTGAACGCGGCCCTGTTTCTGCAATCTCAGGCTACTTCCTGGGATCTGCGGAGCATGTGGTCTTCGATGAGCACCCTTCCCCGGATCGTTGTTGCGATCCTTTTCATTCTTTCCATCTATTCCTTCGGCGTAATGATTGACCGCGCCCTGATGTACAGCGCGGCCCGCAAGCAATCGCGTGTTTTCGTGCAACAGGTTGCCGGCGCTCTCAAGGAAGGCAAGCTGGACGAAGCGATTGCCATCGCCGAGCGGAATAAGAAGAGCCACATCGCCAAAGTTGTGGCGACCGGCCTTTCCGAATTCCAGTCCGCTTCCCAGCAGGTCACCGACGCGGACGTGATTGAAGCAGCTAAGCGCGGTCTGGAGCGCTCCGTCGCTATCGTTCACGCGGAAATGAAGCGCGGTCTTTCGGCGCTGGCCACCATCGGTTCGACGGCTCCGTTCGTCGGCCTGTTTGGCACGGTCGTCGGCATCTTGAACGCGTTTAAGGGAATTGAAACGAGCAAAGCGACCGGTCTGTCGGCAGTCGCCGGCGGTATCGCGGAAGCTCTCGTCACCACGGCTCTTGGTCTTCTCGTCGCCGTCCCTGCCGTGTGGGCCTACAACTACTTCACGAATAAAGTCGAAGCCTTCGACGTGGAGATGGACAACTCCTCGATGGAGTTGATCAACTACTTCATCTTGCGTCGCGGCGCGAAGAAATAAGGTAACCCATGGGCTACAAACCAAAAGTCGGCGCTCAGATGGCGGCACCAAACGTCATCCCGATGGCTGATATCATGCTCGTCCTGTTGATCATCTTCATGGTGGTTACTCCGATGTTGCAGAAGAGCCTGCCTGTGGATATGGCCAGGGTCAACAATGCAAAGGAAATGCAGGACGCTGATAAGGATGATGCGATTATCGTAGCGGTCACTCGAGATGGGACGATCTACCTTAAGAATACGAAGATCACCAAGGAAGATATCACCGGGCAGATTAAAGATATGCTGTCCGCCCGTCTCGATAAAACTGTCTACGTGAAGAGCGACGCTCGGGCCAAGTATGGCGACGTTGTGGCGGTGGTGGACGAAATCCGCTCTGCCGGCGTCGATCAACTCGGCCTCTTGACGGAGCAGAATCAAGATCGCAGGACACCGCCTCCGCCACCCAACGCATCCTCTCCATCGGCGGATTGAAGCCGCTGGAGAGTCGTTTGGCTGAGGTGTGGAGTGTTTGCACCATTCGTTTGCTGAGTCAGAAGGGCCGCGCCGGATCCCACCTGGCGCGGCTTGATGGCCTGCAAAGCTCGCGAAATGCAGGCTGACAGGAGATTCGCAATGGGAATGTCTGTTGGAGAAAGTAAAGGCGGTGCGATGGCGGAAATGAACGTCGTTCCGCTCATCGACATTTTGCTCGTGTTGCTCATCATTTTCATGGTCATTACTCCGCTCACTCCTCACGGGCTCGATGCGCTTGTTCCACAGCCCAATCCAAACCAGAAGCAGGACGTCGAGCTGGAGAACAAGACCGTGGTGGTTCAAGTGCTTTCCAATAACAAGCTGAAGATCAACAATGAAGATACGACCTGGGACGGCCTCGGTCCGCGTCTCGAAACGATCTTCAAAGAGCGCGCCGAGAAAATTGCTTTCGTCAAGGGCGACAACGATGTACTGTTCATGGAAGTTGCCCGCGCCATTGACATCATGCGCGGCGCGGGAATCGACAGAGTCGGTTTGATCACGGCCAAGCTCGAGGCCGGGCAGTAAGCAGCAAGGATTTCTTTTTCACGGGGGCCGCGTCTCGGCTGGCGCAGGGTGTGAGAGTCCTCCTCGCGGGGCAATTTACTTCGTGCGAGGTGACTCATGGGAATTTCGCCTGGCGGTCCAAAGCTCGGAACGATTGCGGAAATGAATGTGGTTCCGTTGATCGATATTCTGTTGGTGCTTTTGGTCATATTTATGGCGGTTCGTCCGCAGATGCAGTATGGTCTTCCGGCAGATTTGCCCCAGCAGACGGAAGCCAAGAGCAAGACGCCTCCGCCGCCGGATGTGATTGTTGTTCAGGTCTTCGGCGATGGGACGCTGCGAATCAACGAGGACCCGGTGCAATGGAAAGATCTCCAGGGCCGGCTTGAGGAGATTTTCAAGATGCGGGCCAGCCGCATTGCTTTTGTCCGTGGAGACAGCACCATCGAATTTGGCGTCATCGCCCGGGCCATCGATGTAATGCGTGGGTCGGGAATTACGACGGTGGGCTTGATGACGCCGGAACTCGAAAACGTTCGCTAAATAGTGTAGATTGGCCCCTCGCAGGGCGGATCTGAATCCTAGCAGGGATGGATGCTTCGATGACTTATGCATCAGCTGGTATGGCTCGCCGGACCGCTTCTCTGGCAGCGCTGTTGATCCTCACCGTCGGAATTTCGGGCTGCAACAAGCTCAAGGCCCGCGACCTCCTGAACAAAGGTGTTGTGGCCTTCAAGGCCGGCAAGTCGGATGATGCCATTGAGAATTTCAAGCGCGCAACGCAACTCGATCCCAGCTTGACGACCGCTCACCTTTACTTGGCCACCGCTTACGCCAGTTTATACATCCCCGGCGCCCCTTCCGCGGAGAATAAGGCCCGCGGCGAACAGGCCATCAATGTATTTAAAGAAATTCTGGACGCTGACCCCAACAATCTTACCGCCATTGACGGCATCGGCTCGCTTCTCTTCCAGATGGCTGGCACGCCGTCGTACAACGAAAAGGGGTTCGAGGAATCGAAGACCTACCATCAGCACCACATCCAGATCAAACCCGATGATCCGGAGCCGTATTATTGGATCGGTGTGATTGACTGGACGCAGGCATACCATGCCAATCTGGAAATGCGCCTGGATTACAACAAGAATAATATTAAAAAGCAGGTGCATGATGACCAGCCGCTGCCCCCTGCCGTCCGTACGGAATACGCGACCAAGTATGGTCCCAGGGTGGATGAGGGCATCGCTGACCTTCAAAAGGCCATCTCGCTGAAGCCAGACTATGATGACGCCATGGCCTACCTCAGCCTTCTCTACCGCCGCAAGGCGGACATGGTGGACAGCATGGACGAGCGCGCTACTCTCCAGAAGCAAGCCGACGACCTGCTCGACAAGATCAAGGAAATCAAGCAAAAGCGCCTGGACCTGCAGCAACAGTTATCCTGAGCAGGCTTGCTGTATCGGCAGGAATAAATCGATTTTCTAGCGAGAGGGCGCCTGCAAGGGCGTCCTTTCCTTTTTCCCGTGCGTCGCGCCTCGCCGCTGACCCTGCGGCTCGCGCGCTGGCCGATTCGGACGTATACTAGAACATGCCGTCTCCCAGTAATGTTCCCCTGAGCTTCCAGCGCGACCGCGCCATCCGCCAGCTCGAAGCCCGTTTCGAAGAGCTCCTCGAAAAACTCCGCAAGAACCGTCCATCCGAAGATCCCTGGGTTGTCCGCCGTGCTTACGAGATTGCCTCCGAGCGCCATCGCGACCAGTTCCGCAGTTCGGGCGATCCTTATATCTCACATCTTCTTGAGGTGGCCCACATCCTTGCGGACATGCGCCTGGACGCCACCACGCTGACAGCCGCGCTTCTTCATGATGCCATCGAAGACACGGAATATCCCGTCGCTCGCATTGAAGAACGTTTTGGGCCGGAGGTCGCCCGCCTCGTCGAAGGTGTTACCAAAATCAGCCGCCTTAACATGACCGCCCCGGAGACGCGCCAAGCCGAAAACGTCCGCAAAATGCTCTTGGCGATGGTCAACGACGTTCGCGTCGTTCTCGTAAAGCTCGCCGACCGTCTCCATAACATGCGCACGCTCGAGTACCTTGGGCATGAAAAGCAGCAGCGAATTTCCCGCGAAACTCTGGATATCTACGCCCCGATCGCTCACCGCCTGGGAATGGGCGTCATCCGCGGCGAGCTTGAAGATTTGTCCTTCCGCTTTCTCGAGCCGGAGGCCTTTCTTTCCCTCCAAAAAGAAGTCACGGAAAAGAGCCCCGTTTACCAAAGATTTTTGGAAGAAGTCCAGGGCACCATTCGCACGAAGCTCGTCGAAAGCAGCATTCCCGCCGAATTGGAAGCGCGAGTCAAAGGCCTCTATTCCTTGCACGGCAAAATCCTGCGGCAGCAGAGCAGCCTCGAGCAGGTGTACGACCTGCTCGCCGTGAGGGTCATCACGGATTCAGAGCGAAGCTGCTACGCCGCCCTGGGCGTAATGCATCACATTTGGCGCCCGGTTCCGGGCCGCTTCAA
>Ga0209736_1000224_pt1 | contig 18032 bp, 19 predicted proteins | sample BlaSpr_A8_Ref_M3_FD_187992 | JGI IMG/M metagenome (GOLD analysis project Ga0209736, IMG submission 187992) | Forest soil microbial communities from Thunder Bay, Ontario, Canada - Black Spruce, Ontario site 2_A8_Ref_M3 (SPAdes) (version 2) | ecosystem: Environmental > Terrestrial > Soil > Boreal...
GCGCAAAGCCGGTGTCGTTTAGGTCGGCGGTAGATGTTGAAAATCCCCGTGGCTGTTGAAAAACTCTTTTCGCGGGATTTCACGAACGAAATTCGCTCGCAAGTTATTGAATCTTCGTTTGCCGTATGCGCTGAAATTGACTGAAATTACTGCTTTGGTTCCTTTTTCAACAGCCACCCCCAATTCCAACAACAACCGGGTTCTGGGTGTAAACGCTTACATCAACTATCCGCAGAGTACCTAGATTGAGGGTACAGATGCAGTCTTTGACGTTCTTCTTTTGATCTCTGTAGCGGCCGAAATGTCTGCAGACGTATCATTGCGATCCTGACGATCTCGGCCTGCACAAGGGCGCGCTGCCCCTATGGACAGCGTTCCGCTGAGCGGCTTACTCCGACGCATCGACAGAACAGGAGGTTTTCCGTGAGTTGGTTTCAAACAAGAGTACTCGGTCTGGTGCTGCTTCTTCCCCTTCTAAACGCGGTTTCCGCTGAAAAACCCGCCATTGATGGGGTACCGACCAGTCTTGCTTGGCAAAATATACCGGCGGCTTGGCACGTCGAGCATGGAGCCGAACTCACCATTCTCTCCGGCAAGGAAACGGACTGGTTCGTTGATCCATTTGACGGCACGGTTCACAACACGGCGCCCCTGCTCCTCTTTACGCCTGCGGGGGACTATGTCTTCAGGGCGAAGGTGAAAGTTGGATTTAACACGAAATGGGACGCGGGCGCTCTTATGGTTTGGGCCGGCGATCATAATTGGGCAAAGTTGTCTTTCGAACTTTCACCAGCGAAACAGCCGACCATGGTGACCGTGGTCACCCGGGGTCTATCGGACGATTGCAATTCAATACCAATCTCGGGCAACACGGTTTACATCCAAATTGCCAAGAGTGGCCCAGCGTATGTCTTCTATTCATCAACCGATGGGAAGAGCTGGCAGGTGCTAAGGGTTTTCAGCTTGGGAGACAGTTCGAAAGCTAGGATTGGCTTCGAATCGCAATCTCCGGTGGGCGGTGGCACCGAGGTCGTTTTCTCCGAGATCCACTACAGCACGAAAAAGATCAAGGACATCTACGACTATAAAAACGAAGGCTTCTGAACGATGCTCCCGAGAAGCCGCCATCTCACTTGGCGTAAACGCCTGATCAGCAACTGCGATGGTCATTGCGCCAAAAGTAGTCGCTTCATGCGGACTCAACGACCACGAACGTTAAAACCATACCGGCGTTTAGCAAGCAACCCACGAAGGAGAGCCACTTGGCGCACTTAAGCCCAAACGGAAGGATGAAGCCCGCGATGAGTCCTGAAACCAGACTGATGATGAGTCCATGGTCTACCGCTTCCATCCGCCCCCACCAATATATGGCGGGTATGAAAAGCGGGATGAGCGCGCAGCACGAGACGGTAGCAAGAATCTGACCGATCAGGAACGCGGGATCGTCAATCAGATCCTCCAGCGGATTCCCTTTGGTGCGCGTCCGCGCCCATTTCTTCCAAGCCAAAGCTACGAGCACCCATGGGGTCGCCAGCCAAACGAGAGCCAACCCGACGAGAATCCACTCCGGCGTCTTATGCATGATGTTTGGCCCATCACAATCATGGTCCCTCAGCGTCGCTGGATTTTCTGCGGCGAATCCGGGAAGCAGGCTATGAGGGAGGCAAGACTGCCCTCTACGCGCTGGTCGCCTCGCTCCGCCCGAAGTCGGCCAAGCAAATTCGTCCGTAAGTTAAGTTATTGAATGTTCGTCCGCCGTCGACGCTGAAATTCACTGAAATTACTGGCTTTGGTTCCTTTTTCAGGACAGGCGTGGGTGTTGAAAAAGTCACTGTGATTAGTGTGAGTTCCGCAAAATCTGACCCACCTAATTCCGGAAATTCTGAGCCACCCAGTGATCGTCATAAGCGGTAGAACTTCTCTCTATGCCTATAGGGCCTCCGGCCCGCGAAACCGCATGAAAAATAACAACTTCTCAACCCGCTAACCAAGCATGAGCGGAGTGATTTTCGACCCTGTTTCCATCAACTATCTGCGTTCCGTTCGTTCCTCGAACCGCTTTTCATGTCACACGATTACTCTGGACCGCGATTCTAAAGGATTTTCCCCTTAAAGATTTTCATCAATCATTCATTGAACGTTCACATTCTCTTTACAGTTCCGAAATATTTCGATGGTAAACCCGAACAATCCATTCTCTCAGGATCAAAGCACCATTTCGTCACTCAAAGGGAAAGGTTGAGGTACCGAAAAATGAGGACATTTGTCTGCTCACTAGTCTGGGTAGCGATCATCATCAGTGTTGCGAGTCCAATTTCGGTCAACGCACAGCAATCTCCCGGCAGGATCAACGGTGCCGTTACCGATACGAGTGGCGCGGTCTTGCCCGGGGCCACCGTGGTACTGGAGGAAAAGGGACTGAGAGCTGTGTCGGACGCTCAGGGTCAATTCAGTATTCCCGTCATAGCCCCAGGCATCTATACGCTCAAGGTCTCCTATGTCGGCTTCTCGACATTTGAGACACCCGTCACTGTGGTTGCCGGGACGCCGTCCAATGTGTCGGCCGTCCTGACGGTCGGCTCTGACGCCGAGAGTGTCATCGTAACGGCTGAGCGCGCCCACGGCGAAGCCGAGGCGATCAACGAGGAGAAGATCGCCGACAACATTCTCAATGTTCTGCCTTCCGAGGTGATCACCAGCCTTCCGAATGCGAACATCGCTGACGCTGTCGGCCGTCTGCCTGGAGTCACGCTGGAGCGCGACGAGGGTGAAGGCAAGTACGTCCAGATTCGTGGCACGGAACCGCGCCTCGCCAATCTGACCCTTGATGGTGTCGAGGTTCCTTCTCCCGAAGGCGGTGTGCGCCAGGTGAAGCTCGATGTCATCCCCGCCGATCTGATTGAGTCGGTCCAGATCAACAAAACACTGCAAGCCAACATGAACGGCGACGCTATCGGCGGATCCGTAAACCTGGTGACCAAGAAAGCTGGAGACCGCCCCACCCTTTCGCTCTACGGGTTAGGAGGCTTTACCCCCATCGCCAACACTCGCAAGGTCTACGAGTTCGGCGGCACCGCGGGCCAACGCTTCGGCGTGCAAAAGCGCTTTGGTGTGATGGTGAGCGGCTCGTACGATTACAACGGCCGGGGGATTGATGATCTTGAACCGGCCCCTTGGCAGGTGCTCCAGAATGGCACGACCCTCATTCCGGATCTCACGAGCGTTGCAATCCGGCAGTACCTGTACGATCGCAAGCGTTATGGGTTCGGCGCCAGCGCCGATTACAAGCTCTCTGACAACTCGAACCTCTACGTTCACACACTCTTCTCCGACTTCAAGGACTATGGCCACCGTTTCGAATACATCCTCAACACGAACGATGGCCCCAACCCGGGGTCCCCCCCAGCACCCCCCAACCCGGCGAGTTGTGACGTGGCCCCTTTCATTCCCTGCGTCAACGTAGCGCAGTTCACCACAGAAATTCGTAATCCCGATTTCCAGGTTGCAAGCTTGTCGGTCGGAGGCAACCATGTTTTTGGAACGTCCTTAATAAACTGGCAGTTCGCCGTTGGACGCGCTCGCATGCGCAACCCCATCGGGGGTGGCGAATCGCATACTATCTTCAACTACTACCCCGATGGCACTGATCCAAACATCGGGCCTCTGAGCAATTGCCAATACCTGCCATCGGCCACAACCAATCCCTATCTGCCGCAGTTCTCATCGGCATGCTTCTCTGAGGCCTACAACCCCGCCAATCTGAAGCTCAACCAGATCCAGCGATCCGACAACGGACTGGCCGCCCAGCTCAACCTTGAGGGCACGGTATCGTACGCGAAGAACTACCACATCGGTTCGCACACCAGCACATTCGAGGCCGGCTTCTACATCCGGAACGCTCACAAGTTCGACGACTCCTTTGAGGTTGACTACACGCCGAACGACGTCACGGCGATACCGGCAACGCAGTTTGTCACGAACTTCCGCAACCCCGACTACTACGGTGGCCGTTATAAATTCGGTCCGGGGATCAGCTGGGAAGCCGTCAACGCCTACCTTGCCGCTAACCCAAGTCAGTTCACCGTCAGCACGGGCAACTCTCCTAACTCGAACAATTTTAATTTGGTCGAACGGGTCACGGCTGGCTACATTATGAACAGCCTCGATTTCAGCCGCTTCCGCGTCGTCGCGGGCGTGCGCTTCGAAGGCACGCAGGATCGTACTGCGAGTTTTGTACCTAACCCAAATCCCCCACCCCCCGGCGCCTTGTCGTTGCTGGGGCAGGGCTCCTACATTGACGTATTGCCCAGCGCCTCGCTCCGCGTGCGCCTCGACAGCCAGAATAATTCCGCTTTGCGATTCGCATATGCCCGGGGACTCTCACGTCCGGATCCATCGTTCCTGACTACCGCTACCAGCATTGACAACTCGACTACGCCTGCCACCGTGACCATCGGCAACCCGGCTCTCAAGCCCGAGCATGCGAACAACTTCGACGTGCTCTACGAGCGATATCTAACTCCGCTGGGCTCGATCCAAGCCGGCTTTTTCTACAAGCGCCTGAGCGATCCCATCGTCACTCTGTTATCAGGACCTGGACCCCTCCCACAATGCCCACCAACGGTAACGCCCTGTTTTGTGAGCCAAGCCGCGAACTCCGGCACCGCTTACATTGCGGGCCTCGAGTTAGCCTTCCAACAACACTTCAGCTACTTCCCGGGTCTCCTGAGCGGGCTGGGCGTCTCAGCCAACTACAGCTATGCCACTTCTCAGGCGAAGAACGTAAATCCGGGTAATCGTACGGATAGTCCCGCACTCCTGCGCCAGGCCCCCGATACGTGGAACATTAGCCCGACATACGACCGCGGGCGCATTTCGGCTCGCGTGGGGCTCGCCTACAACGGGGCCAACATCTTTTCATATTTCTTCACGGACGGTTCACCCCTCGGTCTCAAGGGCCCCCTTGGCGACGTATACCTCTACTCGCACTTCCAGGTTGACGCCCAAGGTAGCGTCTACCTCGGAAAAGGGCTTAGCTTTATTGCATCGGGTCTGAATCTGAACAACGAGGTGTTCGGGTTTTACCAGGGGAGCCCGCAGTTCCCAATTCAGCGCGAGTTCTATAAGCCGACTTACTCATTTGGCCTACGTTGGGAACTGGGGCGTGAAAAATGAAGCCCAGCGCCTCGCCCCACAATTGGCATGCCACTGGTCTGAGGTGGTACAGCACATTCGATACAATCCGCGTTGGATGCAGGAAGCGGCGGATATTCAGAGCGGATACTTGCCTCCCGTTCCTGATTTTGCTAGCCACAGCCCATTCGGGGGAGCAACTTCTTGGTTCCAGCTGCATACCGCTGACCGCGATTCAATAAATATTCTATTGATTCCAACTGGCACCACGTCGGCGCTTCAATGAGATTGTTGGTGATCGCGGTAGGGACCACAGCAAGCTGGCGGCAGAGCGGCGAAGCCCGTAAAGTCCGAGCCACCTGATGTGATTTTCCTTTGCATGAGCAAAATTGAAGTGCTCCGGTTCAATAGGTGTCGAAATATCCCCCATTGCACTAACTGACCAGGCTCTGGGTGTGGCCAGCGGGCGTTCTGACGCCGGGTGGCTACGTGTCCCAGAATCAGTTTATTTTCGGAACAGTTCACGCAGTTCGTTTCGCGTGCGAAGAATCAACGGGTTGCGGTCTGGCTTGCGCCGCCGTTTTTGGAACACGGAAACACCCGTGACAGGACGGCGTGTCAGAATTGACACGCATACGGTCGAACCTAATCGTGATCCCGAAGAAGTTCCGTGCGAAGCGCTTCGAGTGCCCCTTCCGTATGTTCGTGAGACTCCTGAGCTAGGGCACTGGCACGAAGTTGTTCGAGGTATTCCTCATAGGCCCGAAAAATCTCAGGATGCTTCTTTGCTACCTGCTCAAGAGCTTTCAACTTCAACGCATATTCACGCGAGTGATCAGCCATAGCCGTTAGAAATTGGATTAGTTGATCGATCGTTTCTTTTTTCATAAGCGCAGCGAATTATACCCCCAATTCACCTCCAACGATGGAGGAGCCGTGACAGAGCAGCAAGAAAAGCCTAATTTGGAAGTCCTTTTGTCGGAGTTCGTGGCAGAGTTAAAACGGCCTCTTGATCCTCAAGTGCTCTCATTATTTTCTCGATGTGGGGATCAAATTTGTCGTCAATCTCCGCCTTTAGTTCAACATCAACGCTGACCTCTGGCGCGCACAACAATTGCAGCTTCGCGTATTACGCTTGGTTTGCTTCAGGATGGGGGTCGGGATCGGCATCCTTCCAGAGCTTGAGGAAATCTTTGTCAGCGGCGAAAAGAGTTTCGAACGGACCCTGTGCAGTTTTGCTCAGTATTGAACGAACCGTAATGAGACAGTTTTTTGGAACCTTTTGCCCCCTTTACGGCGAGGAAGTAGACCCGTGTGGACTCTTTCAAGACATCGAAGCAAACTGACATTCAGGCAATCCCGCTCTCAACTTGAACTGCTGGTCCTGGAGCGCACAGAAGCGCTCCAGAGGCTTTCACAACGGCTTCTCCGGGTGCAGGATGAAGAAAGGCGCAAGGTGGCTCGTGACTTGCACGATAGCACTGGGCAAACCCTAACGGCGTTAAAAATATCCGTTGCGCTGCTGCAAAAAAGGCTAGACAACGGCGAACGAATGCGTGAGGAGGAACTGTCCGGCATAGCGCTTTTGGCTGATGCGGCACTTCAGGAAATTCGCACAACCTCCTACCTGCTCCATCCGCCGATGCTGGACGAGGCAGGTTTCACTTGCGCCGCGCAGTGGTATGTCGAGGGTTTCGCCCGGCGTAGCGGGATGAAGGTGCGGTTAGACTTTGCGCCGCAGGTTGAGCGATTGCCCGACACGATCGAGACGGCGCTTTTCCGAGTGCTGCAGGAGAGTCTAACTAACGTGCATCGCCACTCTGGAGCATCTGAGGTGGAGGTTCGCTTTCTTCGACAAGCCCGCGTTGTGATCCTTGAAGTGAGGGACTACGGACGCGGCATACCAGAGAAATTGTTGAGGCGCTTGGGTCAGTCGGTTCAGGATTCCGGCGTCGGTCTCGCCGGAATGTGCGAACGGTTGAATGAACTGAAGGGAGACTTGGAAATCACATCAGCCGATCCTGGCACGCGGCTGCGGGCTATCGTCCCTCTGTCTCCTGGACCTCAAAGAGAAGAGGCTCTCAACGACCGTGCATCTGTGCCGGCCGCAGCAGGGAACCGTGCGATATATCAGCCTTGCGGAACCTTCATGGCACGGGCCAGGAAGTTGCCGGCGCTCACGCGTTCAATCTGGGCAGCGTTAAATCGAGCAAAGCGCATTCCGTTGAGTGTGGGCCGTTGGGAAACCGCTGTGGGCGTGGCTGCAGTGCTGGTAATAGCTTGCTGGATTGGCTTCAGGGATCGCCGCCCCCTGTCTCCCTTGGGAGTTTCAGGGCTACAGGGATCAAATGCCCTCCAGCAGCAGATACCCTTCGCACCTGCGAAACAATTTGTGGCGAACCGTACCTCCAAGCCGCAAACCGCGCTGGGTCGAGAGCCGGGTGAGAGGAAGACTTCCAGAACCATGCCGCGGGAGGTGCTGGACAGGAACATCCGAGTCCGGTACTTCTCAGACGACGTGACGGTGCGCTATTTCATTCCCCAACCCCCACCGCAGCGGGTGCCGGACAGGAACAGCGGATTCCGGTACATCTCAGAAGACGTGACGGTGCGCTATTTCCCTCCCAAGTCCGATGTAGCGTCGCCGTCGACTCCGAATGGAACCCTCGCGCATTCTGTCAGCCGCTAGTTTTCACTGACTGATCGTGCACTTCTCATACACCTAAATCTGTCTGAGCAGCGCAGTGTGGGCCTTTCCAACATGTTCAATATTGCTCAGATTTTCGCTGCCGGTGGGATCATTCTGGTTTCTGCAGGTATGGACCGGACAATGAGCGCCCCAAGTAGCATTCGACCGGACTGCCGTTGTCCCTCTCTGCTCAACCACGAAAACGAGCGAAACGGAATGCTTCCGTGCGAACTGTTTGTAAAACTGAACCGAGAGACCTATGAATAACTTCCGAATTTTGGTGGCTGATGACCACGAAATAGTGCGTCTCGGTCTGGTTTCGTTAATAGAGTCACATCCCGGATGGGAAGTGTGTGCCGAGGCCGACAACGGTCGGATGGCCGTGGATAAGGTTAAGGAGTTGAAGCCTGATATTGCCATTCTGGACATCGGAATGCCTATCCTTAACGGCCTAGAAGCTACGCGCCAAATTCTACGAGACAACCCGCAAGTCAACGTCTTGATTATGACTGTCACGGATGCAGATTCGACCATCCGCGCCGCATTGGACGCAGGAGCCCGTGGCTTCGTTCTAAAATCCGATGTAGCGCGCGATGTGGTTGCCGCTGTGCAGGCGTTGCAATACGGCCACACTTTTTTCACGGCACGAGCGAGCGAAATGATTCTATCCGGATACCTTGGAAATGCTCGCGTCACGAATAAGGACGAGGTGACTCTGCCCACTTTAACCTCTCGTGAGCGGGAGGTTATTCAGCTCATGGCTGAAGGGAAGTCGACAAAAGAGGTGGCCTGCCTCTTGGATGTTAGTACTAAAACGGCGGAGACTCACCGCCGCAACCTTATGCGAAAACTCAATCTTCACTCAGTGAGTGAATTGGTGCTGTTCGCTCTCCGGAATGGCGTCATTCAACTTGCCGCTGATGCAATTCGACCGTCGAAGCAGCCTGTCACTGATCGAGTCGCAGCCTAGCGGGAGAGGGCCACGGAAGTGGCCAATCCACGGACACAAAAGCTCTGTCAATCTGTTCAATTTTGCACCGTTCCGGGCAAAGTCACACTTGTTTTGTCAGTCATAGCGTTGTCCCCCTTCAAGGTCTATGCGCTGAAACATCCCGTCAGTAGCGGAAATGGTTGACTTTCGAAACCAGTGGTGCAATCATTATTTTCATCAAACGGATCGCAGTTTTGCTGACAAAGATTCGCGCCCTTCTTGCGCATTAATCATCCCTACATCATCACCGATCGTATTGTTCTCATTCGGAACTCATGAGAAGGGGCAACATGCCACCCGTGCTAGCCGCCAAGAAACGCAAATTCGACACCAAGATATTCCTTTCGACCATCGAATGCGGCAGGAAGGTCGCAGTTGTTCGCAAGAAACAAACGATCTTTGCTCAAGGCGACTCATCCGATGCTGTTTTTTATATACAGAAAGGAAAGGTGAGACTCACGGTTGTGTCGAAGAGCGGGAAGGAAGCCACGATAGGCATTCTGAACGATGGCGATTTCTTCGGAGAAGGTTGCCTTGCTGGGCAGCCATTGCGCCTGTGCTCCGCAACAGCAATGACCGATTGCTCGGCGATGCAAATCGACAAGAAGTCCATGATGAAAGTGCTTCACCGGGAACACGCGTTTTCCGATATGTTCGTGGCATATTTGCTGACACGGAACGTCCGCTATGAAGAGGATTTGGTTGATCAACTCTTCAATTCGAGTGAAAAGAGACTGGCCCGACTATTGCTATTGCTGGCTCATTTCGGCAAGGAAGGTAAGCCCGAGGCTGTAATTCCCAAGATGAGCCAGGAGACCCTGGCAGAGATGATAGGCACCACGCGGTCGCGGGTCAGTTTTTTTATGAATAGGTTCAGGAAGTTAGGCTTCGTTGACTATGGCGAGAGCGGGTTGCAAGTTCACAGTTCACTTCTAAATGTCGTTCTTCACGACTAGCTTCCGCGTTCCGTTCCCAAAGGCACAGCTCAAAGAAGACAACGATGAGCAAATCAGGAACTTGCTGGATACCGGAATTTGCCCTGCCCGGTTGGTCGGCATGCGTCGGGGTGGCGTCCGGGCGTTGCATGGCGAAAAAATCGCCAAGAACCCAGTGTAAGTGTAATCGCCACCCAGGTTGCATCAACAATTCTTACCGGGGCGGTAATCAGGTGCGATCTGACGCGCGGTAGAAACAGGGAAATGTGGCTGGGCGGATTGTTGCTCGTTCCCCAATGGGCGGAAACTATTGGCCGCAGAAAGCAAGAAGTGCCCGATGAACTCGCAACAGCTTGCCTTTCGGTCCGTAATAGATGAAGCCCGAGTTCTTGAACTTCTTCATGAAGAAGCAAACGCGCGACCGCGTGGTCCCTACCATTTCTGCCAGCGTCTCATGACTGACCTTCGCAATTGTTGTCTCGCGTGCTCCACGCCTATCAAAATGGGCCATTCGGAGGAGAATATGGGCCAGTGATGGGCGACAATCATACCTCCCGAGCCTCTGATGACGCATCGAAATCGAACTCAGACGACATCAAAACCGGAATATCCCGCTTGTTCCGGGAACAGCATGGAAGGGGACCTACTTACTTACTGGCCATGCGATGTCCGGTGTATAGGAGGCGTGACTCTCATCCGGGCTTTCGTACGGAACTTGAGAACCTAGTCGGCAATGCAAAGGGAGAAGGCCCAAGCGGAAGCCCCGCGAGGCCGACAGTACCGATGTGCCGAACAGGGGCGGACTGCTCCGTAGTAGCGATGAGACCGGGTAATTCTCCTGGAGCGAAGGGGGCGGGTCGCCGAGTCTAATAACCACCGGGAGACTACAGTCATTGCGCCTTCTCGACTCTACTCGCCATTACGCTAACAATTCTCGCTGTTCCCGCTGCCGGACTATCGTCACTTTGCCAGTATATCGGCAGTCTTTGGCCTGTGGATTGAAACTGAGCCACTCCCCGCCTCACAGAATCATCTGATCGTGAAGACAACACACAGACAAGGTTCCCGTTCTTCAGTGTGGTGATGTAACTGCTCGAAAAGGACGATGAGGGCGGAGACCTTTGTGAGCAACAAAGGGTTTCACGGAAGGGCGAACCTTTCCGAAGATAGAGGAGGGCCCATGAGCAGTGTCCCACTTGTACCAATCCAACGCTTAATCCATGATGTAACGGGAGACTTGGGCGTCGTTGTTGCAGCCAGCGAGCAGGGCTTCCGCGAAACCGCCTTGGAAGCATGTCTGTTGGCCAAAGAGAAGCTGCAAGCGATCCGCGAGGAGTTGCTCCGGCCGGAGCCTGGAATCGCAGACCCACGGTACGATTACGACAGCTAGTTTCGCATGTGGTGCCTATTTCCAGTGTGGATGTTCGAGACCGTTGACTCTCAGAAGTCCTGCGAACCTGCTCCCCTCGTAGAGTCAAAGGCTTGCTGATTTCGCGAAGTTGGCATGGAAAGTGCCATACCAATTGGCACCCGCCTCTAGGATGGAGGAGAACCCTGGCAACATGAGAGCGTACACGGTCGATGCCCGCGCCCATCCCCGGTTCAAACTTGAGGTCGATATCCGGATCAATTCGCGGACGTGCGGTGTGCTGAAGGGGCATACCATTGACATCAGCGAATCAGGAATCGCAGCGATGCTGACCCTTGAAGCGCCCTTGGGTGAGATTCTGGAGTTGAACTTCACGCTTCCGTCCGGACCTGTGATGATTCTTGCGGCGGCTCGCCAAAGAAGCGCATTTCGCTACGGCTTCGAATTCGTTGACACAGACTCCATGTACGAAATCCTTCGTCGCACATGCCGTGACCTTGCTGTTGACCAATCCCTGTTCTTGCCCATCCAGTGACGCTCATCTCGGAGAGCCAGCAACATATGCAGGTCGAGCCGGCGATTACCACCGCCAAGAAGGAGGCCTCTACCAGCAACCAGCTGGTGCTCGGTTTAAACGTCGAGTACACCGACCGCAACGCTGTCCGCGCCCAAAGAATCTGTAATGCCTTGACCTCGCTGATCGTGGATGAGAACCTGCGCCTCGGTTCCGACCTTGCCCATACTACCGTCGATTTTCTTCCTCGACAGCTCAAACTAGCCAAGGACGACCTGGAGCATAAGCGTGCGCAGTTGCGTGTCATCAGCAAGAGTCCGTCGCCGCGCAGCCCCAAGGAGGAGGCGACCTACAAGGCGCTGGCCCTCGACTACGCTAACGCCCACGCCTTCTACAAGGATCTGCTGGCCAAAACAAACACAGCCGAACTTCATGTCGGCGGAGATAGTCAGCCGCCGTTGGTCGAGCACGTACGCATCGACACCGCCGATCTTCCCGAAGCTCCCTCTTTCACAAACCGGCCTCTGTTTTCTCTATGTGGGCTGGGTGCCGGTCTCTTACTTGGGATCGGTCGTCTCCTTTGGTTTACGGAGAGCAGTGACATGCTGCTATACCTCGCTGGAGTCAATGAACATGCGGTCTTGCGCATTGTTGGAAGCAAGCGATGGAGCGTAGCACATTTTCGGAGGACAATTCAGTACCTTTTCGAATACAGAGTTCACTTCCTAGCAACTTGACGCTACTGTACGAGCCGTGAAGGCCTACGCCGCCGCGGAATTACTTCTTGTTTGCCGACCATTCGCCCAGAACCTCATCTTTACGAGTCCGGTTGTGGGAAGTCGGAAGCTTCCTTTGGAGCTTGCCGCCGATTGAGGGCGGATCACGGCCTATGCGGAAGTAACCGAATTCCTTCCGGCTTGCCGACCATCCAGGAGTTTCTAGTGGTGGTTCGAATGAAAATGTCCGGTACGCCTACGCCTCTGGAAAATGCTTCTCTTCCGCCTGCGCAACTGGACCTCTTGAGGTGATTCGGTCATTCCGCGTAACATGCAACCATGGTCAGCATCCTCGGAGCGGGCGGCGCAATCGGCAGCGACCTTGTCAAAGAGCTCATCGCTCGTAACGAGTCCATTCGCCTGGTCAGCCGGAATCCCAAACTGGTTCCTGGCGCAGCGGAGGCAGTCGCAGCCGATCTGTCCAACCTTGACAACACTGTTAAGGCGATTGCTGGTTCCAGGATTGCGTTTCTGCTTGTCGGTCTGAAGTATGACATCACCGAATGGCGGGCACTGTGGCCTCGCATCATGCGCAACGCCATCGAAGCCGCCAAGCGCGCGAACGCAAGATTGGTCTTCTTCGACAACGTGTATATGTACGGGAAAGTGGAAGGCGTGATGACGGAGCAAACGCCCTTCCACCCTTACAGCAAAAAGGGCGAGATCCGTTCGCAGATCGCCGCTATGCTCTTAGACGAGATGAAGACGGGCAACCTCACGGCACTCATCGCGCGCTCCGCCGACTTCTATGGCCCCCGTGCCCGGACCGGCATCCCCAATGTTTTAGTGTTCGATAAATTGGCCAAGGGCGCGAAAGCGAGTTGGCTTGCCAACGATTCCGTGAAGCACTCCTTCACGTTCACGCCGGACGCTGCGCGGAGTCTGGTTCTGCTGGCGGAGAGCGAAAGTGCCTGGAATCAAACATGGCACGTTCCTACTACTCCCGATCCGCCGACCGGGAAACAGTTCATTGAACTCGTCGCCAAGGAGTTCGGAACGCAACCGAAGTACCGCGTGCTCACGCGGCCGATGCTCAGGGTGGCGGGGTGGTTCAATACGACCGTCCGGGAATTGTACGAGATGCTTTACCAGTACGAATTCGACTACATCTTCGATTCAACAAAATTCACGACGGCGTTCCGCTTTCAGCCGACTTCTTACGCCGAAGGCGTACGAAGAACAGCCCAAGCCTACCGACAATAGGGGGCCATGACCATCGAGGAATGCTCGCCAAAAAGTAAATTGGATTGCCTCGGAGCCAGCCAGAAGGCACCGCACTTCGCCCTGTCATCAGACGAGAGCAGAAAGAACCAGAGTCTAAATCCGAGCAGAAAGAAAACGGCGCGTACTGCGTGCGCCCGCTCCCACTGATTGCGCCACTGCGTCCAATTCGCTGGCACGGACGTGGTCGTCCACTTGTTGATTTCGGCGTTGGCGGGTGCCACGCGTACGAACCAGATTACGAATGCCACCACGTAACACGACGCCGTAATAGCTGTCAGAAAGAATGTTGAGCCGCCCTTGCGATTGAGTATTGCGAGCACGATGGTAAGAATGACTGCGCCCGTCTCGATTGCCGCACCGAGAGGAACTCCAAAGTTGCGATAGAGCGTCTGCTGGAGTGTTGTGTACAGTGCCGCGTCGTACTTCATCTTCGGCGACATTTCCAGTAGGTGACAGAAGGCCATTGCCAACGTAAGGGCCGCCAGAAGGAATGTGATGAACTGCCAAATCAGCAGAAGCATAGCGGGATCTTACTCCCGGATTGTATGAGTTAACAGTACATGAATTGTGGCCTGATAGTGGATCGTGGCGGCGTTCAAAACATGTGTAGTGTGTGAGTGCTTTACGGCTTCCAATCGCTACTGAAATCGAATAGCTGCTGAAATATCACTATAGCGCTCACAATCCGATCGGGGCACGAGCGGGTGCCGCGGTCTCGGTCGTACGCTTACGCAGTTTTTCATTGCAGACAGTTTCTCCGACGCTTTGGTTTACCTTCCCTATAGCCTGCTCAACCTTGCCAGAAACCTGATCCTTAATTCATTGTTCTTCTCCTTGTCGCCGCAAATGCGGCTATCTTTTGTGCGTGAAATATGAATACAACCCTAATTAGTAGTTGGCCCAGCGGCTGGTTGAAATCATAAGCGACACGAAGGCACGAAGCTGCCCGAAAGTGTACAGTCTTGCAGACATGCCGATGTTAGCTACGCACTATTGTCGTGCCCGAACCGTCCCAAACAGATTTGTCAACGGCATGAACTCCAAATGATTCAGGCGAGCCAGAATGAGCAGGATTGACCATTCACCGCACGCAGAGGGTTGTAAACTCAAACTGTCTTACACAAAACTTGCTGTGCTGGCCGAGCGGCCTCTTGTGCGGGATTAATCCCGATGACCGAGCAGACTTGGGGCCACAAAGAACCTATTACCCAAAACTAACGAGGTCCGCATGGCAACTTTTGACCAGTTTCCTGCTCTTGATTGCAAGAACTGCTCTCGGCCCATTCCACTCCCTCCGGCCACACGTCCCGATACACTCGAAGGTCAAGGATTGTGGCCCAAAGGTGGGTCAAAACGAAATTTCTTATGTCCCGCGTGTAGGCATGTGCATGGATACTCGGCTCCAGATGTCCAGCTAATGCTCCCACACACGGACCCACGCAGAGCAAGCACGTCCTATAACGTGGTTTACATCCGGATACAGTGCGGAGTGCAAGGCTGCGCATCAATTTTACGAATCCGTACACTGATGGCTTTCGATAAATGCCCGCATGAAGAGGCCACGGCAATGTTCGTATCAAGCCAAGCTCATGAGATTGCTTGTGGCAACGGACACAGCCTCAGCGGCCCGATTATTCTTTACGGCCTCGCTTACGACGCCAAATTTGACGAGGATTGGGAGATCGGGGAGGGGTGGAATAGGCGGTCTCCTGCACGATTGCTATTGTGCGCTTAGGTGCCCGGACAACTTTCAGACTAGCCAGGACCACACATCCAGGCTTTTCTATTTTCCGCTATATCTCAAACGGGGACGGATGAGACATTTTGGAAAGGGCTGGTTGTTTACTTCTGCGAACGGCGACGGGGGCCGGATTGTGTGCCTTGGCCAAGTGCGAATCTCGACCCGTTTTCAGCGATGCCACGCCCACTCAGCGGAAGGTTACTACCGTGGCAACGACGCTCTGGTAACCGACGCCGCTCTGACGAGGAAGTCGCTGGAGAACTCTCCGGTGCCGATAGAGGCAGTCCCGCTAGAGTCTTCAGTTCCAGACGACGCGGTGCCGGGATTGCCGCCTCTTGTATAAAGGCGTGGTCCACAGCTTCGAAGAAGTCTTTCATCAACATAGGGACGCCAAGTGGGGCTTCACTAGACTAAGCGGCCGGTGCCTTCGCCGAGATCGCCAACTTCGGTGCCTTTGGCGAATTCGCAAGTTTCATGTAGCTGCCCATGGTCTGAGTCAATTGTGCGTCCACCTCGTCCGCAATCGTCATGACATCCGGTAATAGCAAGCTGAAATCCAGAGCATTCATATTGTCTTTCAATGTCCCGAACAGGGTCACCTGAAGGATTCGGGATTCGTGTACCAACATCTCGGGCGTGTAGCCTTGCGCGTATCGCAACTCGCCGTGTAGGACGGCGGCGGGAGAACAGATGGCATCGCTGTCCTGCGGTGATCCGGGAATGGGCCTGTTCAGGCGGGAAACGAGGTCTTCTATCAGCTTGGGGAGATGTCCGGTACGCTCTCTATCGATAAGCACAAGATGGTTCAGTTCACGGGCCTGCTTAACCCGTGCCAACCAGTTCTTGACAACAAGGTCGGAACAGCGCTGGAGTATCTCGCTCACTCTCTCCTTGCTCGGCCGATTAGCAGGTTTTTGAATGAGCAGTCTTTCTCGTACCATTTCGGCGAGTTGCTTAATCGCGACAGGTTTCACGACGATTTCGTCTGCCTCAAGAATGATCGCTTCCATTGCGCTTTTCACGTCTGGGAAGCCGCTCAGCAGCATCGTCAATGCGTTCGGTTGGGAGTGTCGCATGGCAGAGATCACAGTGAAGCCGTCGCCTGCGTTGGGCATGTGCAAATCCGTGATGAGAACGTCAAAGCTCGCGGTGGAAATGCATTTCAGAGCTTCCGTTACGCCGCCCACAGCGACTACCTCGAACCCCTTGGACTTGAGCGATTCGCTCATCATGTCCAGTACAACTTCATCGTCATCTACCAAGAGAACTCTATGGATTGTCTGTCCTTCGATTGAAGCCACACGTCACCCCTCTCGTATCACGACTACGCTCACTCTAGACTTCGGACTAATCTCAGGACTGGTCAATTCGGATCAGGTCGCTCATAAACTTTCCCGAGCCCCAATCTTTGGTAACCACTTTCACCACAGAACGGTCGTGATGTGCATCGAATGCGCTGCCGAACAATCCACCTCTGCTCCGTTACTTCTTCATATTTCTTCGGAAGGAGTTGAGAACTATACTCCTGTACATCGGGAGGAGCGGATGACGCTGATAGCTGCGAATGGTCTACTTAGCCCTCGTGACGTGGGCCATCATTAAAAGCAATCGGCGATGGATGACTCTACTTTGGATCGTGGCCGGTCTCGCAGCGAGTCTGGGTTTGTTCGCTGGCGCGGCTCAGATTTGGCCCAAAGCAGACTGACGGTGCTTCACGCTGAATGTTTTCAGATTTTGCCAGATGACAGCGGGGCCCAGAATGGGCTTTACGTGACTAATTATTATCATCCTGCCAAGGTAATTGAGTGCTCAGATGCCCTCTTTCGGTACTTCGTTGACCGGCAATTTCTCATAGGCGGCCTCAAGAAGTTCCGCGTTTACCTCCGCCCCGATCAGAGCGGCGGCGCCGCTCAGATAAAACCACAGGCCGAAAACCACCATCCTGGTGGAACCGGGCCACCGGAACCCCACGAATCGCCGCTAATCCAAGTTGCCCTGTCCCTCTTAACTTCTTAAGAACAATGCGATTAAAGGAATCGCCGCTCGTCGCTCGACATTGGCACCCAGCCTGCATTCTTTCAGGCGGACTCGTGTGTCCTGAGGAAGGTGGAGATACCAATGAAATTCAAGGCAATGCAATCAGGAAGTACGCCGCTACGAAAGAAGCCGTCAATGGCGAACCAGAACGTTTCGTCCTGTGACAGCAAGCGGGTACTCCTTGGGGCGCAGCTGCAGATGCGGCAATGAGCCGGAAGCTGGTATGGATTGAGCAAAAGCGTTTTCAGGGTTTTGGTTGCTCCGAATGTGGCTGGCGATTCAAACCCTCTGGTGCGCCCACCGGTAAATCATTCGATGAAATGATGCGCAACTTCGAGTTGCAGCGCGACAAAGAGTTTACATCCCACGTTTGCGCCGAGCACTCTGAAAGGGTTAGCTAGTACCAGTTCGAACACGCATTGACCTGACCTGCCGACATTAGTTAGAGAGGCGATATTTCGCCAATTGACAAAACCGCGCGGCCGTTGTGACTGTCAGTCCGTTACCAAGGTTGCCGTTTGTGCGTGCTGTCCGCCGAAAGTACAAGACGGAACTCCAGACTCTACGGTGCCGGATATCTGCTACGTGACGTATCGAAACAATAAAGTTGCGCGGTTGATGCT
>Ga0209736_1000225_pt1 | contig 18029 bp, 20 predicted proteins | sample BlaSpr_A8_Ref_M3_FD_187992 | JGI IMG/M metagenome (GOLD analysis project Ga0209736, IMG submission 187992) | Forest soil microbial communities from Thunder Bay, Ontario, Canada - Black Spruce, Ontario site 2_A8_Ref_M3 (SPAdes) (version 2) | ecosystem: Environmental > Terrestrial > Soil > Boreal...
AAGCCCGGCCATGACGGAGTTGACGGGAAATCGCGTGATCAAAAAATATTAAATCAGCTGTCGGACCGATACCCGCTTGTTCGTCCTTCGGTCGAACCCGCCCAAAGGAGCCCCTCATGACCAAGCTGATCTTCGTCAATCTTCCTGTCAGCGATCTCGCCCGCGCCACCGCCTTTTATCAGGCCATCGGTGCCGAAAGGAACGCGCAATTTTCCGACGAAACCGCGTCCTGCATGGTGTTTTCGGAAACCATTCACGTCATGCTGCTGACGCACGACAAGTTCCGCCAGTTCACGCCAAGGAAGATCGCCGACGCCAGAACCTCGAGCGAGGTCTTGATCTGTCTCTCCGCCGAGAGCCGCACCGCCGTCGACGACGTGGTCGGCAAGGCGCAAGCGGCGGGAGGCGGCGCCGATCCCGGCCCCAAGCAGGATTACGGCTTCATGTATGGCCGCAGCTTTGAGGATCCCGACGGCCATATCTGGGAACTGATGTGGATGGATGTCGCAGCCGCGACCACAGCCCCGACCGAAATGACTCACGCCTGAAACCCGTCATGCCAGGGAGCTCAACAATGTCCAAAGTTTCCCCCCGGCGCGCAGCGGGCGATGGCCGCGATGTTGCAGATGGTCAAGCTCGATATCGCCGCGTTGAAGCGCGCCTATGAGGGCAAATCGGCGGCGTGATCGAGAGGCTTGTCGGGAGCGGCAGGTGGCCTTGCGGGAATTAGCGAGGCTGCCGGCTGCCGAGGGCGAACTTCACGGTTTCCGGCGCACGGATGCGTTCGGTCAGCAGCGAAATGCGGTCGCCGCCCCAGAACAGTTCGCCGTTGAACACCATCGTCGGTACGCCAAACACGCCGATCTTTTCCGCCTCATCGATGATGCCGTCGTGCTCGTCCCGCGCAGCGCCATGGACATAAGCCTCGAAGTCGCGGACCGAACCGCCGAGCGAAGCGACCACGCCGCTGATTTCCGATAGCTCATCGAGTTCGAGTTCGTGATTCCAGAAGCGCCTGAAAACCGTGTCGTGGTAGGGACGAAAGATCCCGTTGCGCTGCGCGAACAGCATGCCGGCGCTGGCATAGAACGCATCGTAGATTCGCTTCGGACCTTTGACGGTCAAGCCCTGGGCGTTGGCGTAGCGCCGGGCGTCCATATAAAGGTAACGAACCTTGCGCCAGAAGTGCGGGGTTCGCTCTTCGACCGTGCCCATGAATTCCGCGATCCGCAAAGTATAGGGTAGCCATTCGAGCGCCACGCCTTCCTTTTCTTCCAGCTCGAACAGCGCGCGGTTGGCGACGAACGCATAGGGGCTCTTATAGTCGGTGTAGACACGTACGCGCGGCCTTTCCATCGCAGTTCCTCCTTAAAGGCGCCAGATCCGGCGCCGGCACGGCCCGCCCAAGGACGACCAAGGCGCCGGTCTTGTGGCTGCCGTATGAATTACGCTTCGACCTGAAAGCTGCGGGCCGGCCGTCCGTGTTGCCAATTCTGCCACATGGTCACGTAAGCACTTTCTATATCCCGCCGATACCGTTCGGTGTCGAACAAGGGACAGCTCAGGCGATTTCGTATGAGTTTCTCGCGAACCTCGTGCAACCGGCTGGGCTCGAGGGCAAGTTTAAGTGCCAGCGCTTCATAATCCTCGAGGCTAACGGCGATAAGTTCGGAAAGGCCCGCTGCTGCGAGCAAACTTGCGGCCACCCGTCCCGCAAAACATTGTCCGGGACACGTCACCAGCGGCAGCCCGGCCCACAGCGCATCGCTGGCGGTCGTATGGGCATTGCAGGGTAAAGTGTCGAGGAACAAATCAGCAAGACGATGACGTGCCAAATGCACGTCGAGATTTACATGAGCGGCGAAAACCAGACGGTCGGCCTCGATCCCATGCCCGGCCGCTTGATTGCGGAGATTTCGTTTGGCTGCCTCGTCCTCTCCCAGGAGCCATAATACGCTTCCGTCGATCCGTCGCAACAGTCGCATCCAGATTTCGAAAATCGGAGGCGTCACCTTGTAAATGTTATTGAAGCAACAAAATACAAAGCCCTCCTGAGGCAGTCCCATCTGTTGCCGGGTGGGAGTATCCTCTGCGATTGCCCGCTTGGAATCATTGCCCTGATAACAAGCCGGCAAATGTACTATTTTCTCGGCGTAGTATTCTTGTTGATCGAGCGGCAGAACGATCCGGTCTGCGATGATGTAATCGTACCAGTCGGCGCCAAGCGAGCCGGGAAAACCCAGATAGTTCACCTGAACAGGCGCGGGCCTCCGCGCGAAGATGCCCGGGCGTGAATTGATGGTATAGCCGCTGCGGTCGACAAGGATATCCACTCGCATTTCATGAATGAGACTTGCGATCTCCTCGTCGGTCTTTGATCTGGCGTCGATAAATTGGTCGACGCCCCTTATGATCCGAGCACGAATCTCGCTGCCGTCGTCGGGCCCCAGCGAAATTCCGATGACCTCGAAGCGAGAACGGTCGTGGGTCTCGAGAAGTTCCGCACTCAAATAGGCCGTTGGATGCTGATGAAAACCTCCGGCTACATAGGCGATCCGTATTTTTTCGTTTCGCCATACGGTGTCTCGCCACAGGACCGGCGAGGAGACGGCCCGCCGGGCATAAATTTTGGCACACGCCAATTGCAAGTAAGGATCGTCGGAGTAACCCAGCAAAATAAAGGGTTCGAACATGTTTCCTTTGGCGACCCACGCCTCAATCCGGCGTGACAGGGCTGTGGTTCGTTTCCAGTCGCAGGCGGCGAGCGCCGAACTTGCCAGGCCAATGAAGGCAAAAATATTGTCGGCTTCCAGGGATAAGGCTTTTTCGAAATCGACCATCGCATCTTCGTGGCGCTTCAACGCAGCGTATGCTGCGCCTCGCCTGACGAGCGCGTCGACGTTCTCGGGGTTTGTGTCGATTACCCTTTGGCAATAGCTGATAGCTTGATCTTGTTGATGGCGTGAGGCGAGGATGTCGGCGATGTTCAGAATCGCTTCGGTGTGGACCGGATCGATCGTCAGGACTTGCTCATAGGCAGCGACCGCCTCGTCGGTGCGGGCGAGAATGTGAAAGGTCTTGCCCAGACCAGTGAGCGCTTCAACATAATTGGGACGAATAGCCAGCGATTTCCGGTATTCCGTTATCGCTTCGTCGCATCGTCCAATCTCTCTAAGCGCGTTGGCTAAATTCCAACGCGCCTCGGTATAGTCGGGCCGCAGGGCTAGCGCTTTGCGGTAATGCACGACGGAAGTGGCCGACCGACCCAGGAGGTGCAGGGCGTTCCCCAGATTATTGTGGGCCTCGGCGTAGTTGGGATTAAATCTCAAGGCCTTGTTGTAGTGGACGACTGCCTCCTTTGACCGCCCCAGGACCTGAAGCGCATAGCCCAGATTATTGTGCGCTTCGGGAAACGCCGGCTTGATCGTGACGGCTTTTTTGAACGCCCCTATTGCGGCCGCGGTCTGCTTGAGACCGGTTAAGGCAAAGCCAAGAGAATCGTAGGCTTCGGTAGATTTCTTGTCGGCCTTGATCGCTTGCCGCAACAGTTGCTCAGCGTCCTTGAAATTGCTCTGCTGCAGCCGCAGGACGCCTAACCCGTAAAGCACATCAAATCGATGTTGATTACGATCGAGCAGGCGGAGATAAAGCTGTTCGGCCTCGCTTAATCGACCCGAAGCCTGCAAGGCAGCTGCTTGCCGGAGCAGATTGGTAGCCGTCTCCAGACCCGTCGACTGCGCAATCATGAGCGCATCCTTACCGCAGAACAGCGGCGCTTGCGCGCAACCTCGCCACCCGGCCGCGATGACGCGATCCTATGAATTCCGGATCGTTCGATCTACCGCTCGACCGCTTCAAAAATTCAGGCGCAAACCGGCGCCGCCATGGACCGTATTGCCGACGGGGGATGGGCCGAGTGTGCCGTTCACGAATATATCGCCGACCAAATTCCTGGTGAACCGAAATCCGATACGGCCCCCGACTTCACCCCAATGCTGATTGCCCATGGTCGGAACAATGGTCCCCACGCCGGTGACGGTGGCGTTGATTCCGGAAGAACTTGCGAACGACTGAACGAACCCGCCATTGAGATCGACTTCAATCCACGTACCGAACAGATGAGTCCACTGGCCGCCGATTTTCGCCAGGTTGGTGCGGTCCGTGCCACCGGCGAAATTTGCGTTGAACGGATTGGTTGGCCCGGTCATCTCCTGGTAACCGTCGACCTGTTGCCAGCCTTGCCACAATTCCGCCGCCACTGCGAACTCATCGCGAGGTGAGGCCCGGAAAACCCAGCCGGCGCGTCGAATATAGAATAATTCGAACTCTGGGTGGTGGTCGGGATCTGAGACACTCCGATGCTACTGATGTAGCTGCGCAGATAGCTCGCCCGCTGAGCCGGGGAGAGAACTGTACCGAGATCGAAAAATGGTCTGGACCTGCCCCACTCGGTAAAATCGTAGCGTGCTGCAATCGCGATGATCGGCGCGGTGACGCTGTATCCGGCATGTCCGTACTGGGTATAGGCAATACCCCCAAGCAGGGACAAATCGTCCGTAATGGTTTTGCGACCATGCGCGCCGGCCGAAAATGAACCCGCAGAACCGAAAGCACTAACGCAATCTGAACAATTCACCTGCTCGTTGACCCCAAGCAGGACGCTGCCGAGAATCCGGTTGGTTACGATCTGATTGGTGTGCTGGTTGGCAATATCCTGAACCGAGAACGTGCTGGATGGCTGATTAGCCGTTGGCCCCGGTGGAGGCGGCGGTGGGGGTGGCGGCGGAGGAGGCGGACATGGCCCGCTACAGCCGGCTATCTGGGCAGCAGCAGGGTGCAATGTGGTGTCCGCCACAACCATGATAGCGGAGAACGAAAGTCCAATCGTCAGGACGCTTGAGAGTTTTTTGCTCATGACCGACCTCGACGACCCCACAAGGTAGTCTCGGCGGTTTGCGCAGGAACGAGCAAAGGCACGATCATCCCTTCGAACGCGCCCGACAGAGTCCGGTTGGCCGTGAATTGTGCCATCGTCAGCGCCCGCACAGCATGCCGGTGGGATCACCGCCGTTATCGACAAGAGGTGTTACCGGACCGGCATCCGCAATTGCGTGACGGCGCAGAGCCCGGCCGCGGCCGCGCAGTTTGCGGCGAAGGTCCAGGGCGGGGTGTTGGTCTTTTGGATGGTAATCTTGCCGCCTGCGGAAGTGATGACGGCGGTATCGCCGGGCTCGGTCAGGTCGATGCATTGACCGCTGGTGGTGCAGACGCGCGAGGCGCCATCCTGCAGCACCACGGTGGTCCTGCCCCGCTGCACCAGGAGATCGAGCGTGGTCCCACGTACGCCGATCGTCGCCAGCGCGGTGGTGATCCTGTAGGCGGTCTTTGCCGAGTGTCCGGTGACGAAGCGAAACGCGCCGGTCGCCAACCGGATGGCGATATCGCGGTAGCTGTGCTCGTCGTTGAAGACGGTGCGATCGAGCTTGATCGTCGCATTGGGACCGAGCGACAGATTGGTGCTGTCGGCCATCACCAGCCGCGCCGCGCTGTCCAGCCCGGTACGCACGATTTCGTCGCGCAGGACGCCGTCGCCGACATTGATCGGGCTGGCCGCCGATCCCGCAACGCGGACGACTTCATTCTTGATGACGACCGCTTCGCCAACGCGCGCCTGCGCATGAGCGGGGCTTGTCGCAAGCCCTGCAGCCAGGCAAATCGCAAAGATACAAAGAGCGCCGTGACGCCAATTCATTTTCAATACCGATTTCAATACCGATCGACTTTAATCCCGCCATCCTACCGGATCGCGCGGGCTTACGATGTTGCAAATTTGCCACAAGCGGCGACTTATCAGCGCGACGGTTAGTGACCGCCGAATCGAAATGCGTTCAATGAATGGACATAAAAGTTGCCCGTGCCCACACTCGATCCCCAAGCAACGCGTTCATCTGTGAACATCGTGCACATATCACCGTCCGTTCCCGATCATTCGAATTCGCGGAACGCCCTTGTCGCGTTCATCATTTTTCTTTTCGCGCATTTCGCACTTCTGATCGGGGTCACCACGCCGGAAACATTCTATTTCGACGAAGTGCATTATGTGCCGGCCGCCCGGCAAATGCTCGAGCCGGTCATGCCGACGCCGATGCTGAACCCGATGCATCCGCCGCTGGCCAAGCAGCTGATGGCGCTGTCGATCCGCACTTTCGGCGATGGGCCGCTGGGCTGGCGCTATCCGGGCGTGCTGTTCGGATCGCTGGCGATGGTCGCGATGTATCTCTGCGGCCTTGCGCTGTTCGCACAACAGGGGCCCGCGGTGGCGTCGGCGTTGCTCGCCTTCTTCAATCAGATGGTGTTCGTGCAGTCGCGGATCGCGATGCTGGATATTTTCGCGCTCGCATTCGGCCTGTTCGGAGTCGCGGCGTTCATGCACGGCTTTCGCAAACCAAGACCGCATCCCTGGTTTGCCGCTGCCGGACTGGCTTTCGGTCTCTCGATCGCGTGCAAATGGAGCGGGCTGTTTGCGCTGGCGACCTGCATCGTCCTAGTAGCCGTGATCCGCCTGCTGCAGCGCTGGGGCACGCAATTCGCCGATGACAATGCCTGCGACTGGTACCGGCCCGGGCTGTGGCCCGATTTCAGATATCATCATTTCGCCGCCTGCTTCGTCCTGATTCCGGCGATGGTGTATCTGGCGAGCTTCATTCCGCTTTATGGATTTTCGCTTCCCGATCTCGTGGAGGCGCAACGCCGGATTTTTGCCGACAACACCACGACGGCGATCGCGGGCCACACCTATATGAGCGCGTGGCCCTCCTGGCCGTTTCTGGTGCGGCCGGTCTGGTATCTGTTCGACAAGATCGCCGATGACCGCATCGCGGCGGTCGTGCTCCTCGGCAATCCCTTGGTGCTGTGGACGGCGCTGCCGGCGCTCATCGTCTGCCTGCGCGACTGGATCGTGACGCGCCGCGCCGATGCGTTTTTGATCCTGTCGTTTTATTTCGGGCCTTATCTCGCCTGGGCGGTGCTGCCGCGGAGCGTCGGATTCCTGTATTATTACTTGCCGTCGGCAACGCTCGTCAGTCTCGCGCTGGTCTATGTGCTGAGGCGCGGCAATAATCCGCGCTGGCTGTTATGGGCGTTTGTCGGAACGGCGTTCGCGGGCTTTGCCGCGATGCTGCCGATTTCGGCAGCGTTCGTCGGCACGTCGATGGCGACGTTCAACCGGCTGATGCTGTTCCAGAACTGGATTTGAGGGGGAGCTGCTTGAAGCCCCCTCAAATCGGCATCGCCCGGGTCGGCGCCGGCCTCAGAAATTGAACGCCCAGGGGATCCGGCTCCAGTGGATCCGGCTGCGGTAGAAATGCGGCCAGTAGATCGGAAACGGCTCCCAATAGGCATAGCGGCGCCAGTGCCGATGGGCGTAGCGCCGTTGCCGTGGTGCTGGCTCTGTTGCGACCGGCGTTGACGTCGGCTCGGCGGCTTTCGGCGCCAGCGACGGACGCGGCACGCTCGCAGGTGGCGCCTCGGTTTGAGTGGCGGGCGCCGGCGCAGCCGCCGGCACGGCGGCGTCTTCGGCGTAGCCGGGCAGGGCGGAGGCGGCAACAAGCAAGGCGGCGAAGGCAAGGCCGGTGAAATGCGATTTCATGTGAGTCATCCCTCAAGCTAAGGTCATTCCGGGATGGTCCGAAGGACCAGACCTCAGATGTGCAATTGCACATCGGGGAATCTCGAGATTCCGGGTTGCGCGGAAAGACGGTTGCGGAATCATTTTGCCGGTGCGGCATCCGAAGCTGCGGCCTGCGGCGCAGCGTCCGGCGTTTTGGCCGGCGTGGTTTCCGCAGCGGCAGCAGGCGCGGCGTCTTCCTTCTTGGCGGAGGCGATCCGCGAATTGTCCTTGTGGACCTTCCGCACCTTCTGCTGATGTCCGCCGTTAAAGGAGCCGTAGCCGGGCGCCACCACCGACACGCATGACGACGACCTGCAGCCGTCCTGCACGTGAACGGTGACGCCCTCGTAATTGTAGGTACCGGCGTGAGCCGAGGCGCTGATGGTGAGAAGCGTCGCGGCGATGACAATCTTTTTCATGGAAATCCCCTGTTCAAAAAAATATCGGAAAGTCAGGTGTCGCGAACAACCGGCCATCCGCCTGACGATCGGCTGGTCCGAAACTCCATCCTTGAAATTCCGCCTGCCACACCGCGGCAGGCGGGTCAGCGTTGCGCCGTCACTTCGACGCGGTCTTGGTGTCCATGTTGACGACCTGAACGCGGCGGTTGATCGGGTCCATCGGCGCGTTCGGATCCTTCGGCTTGCTCTTGCCATAGCCCACGGTGACGAGATCGGTGCCGGCAATGCCGAATTTGTCGACCAGGTAGCGCTTGATGGTGTCGGCGCGGCGCTCGGAGAGATCCTGGTTATAGGCTTCGCCGCCGATCGCATCGGTGTGACCGGCGACCACAAAGGTCGAACCCTTGAGGCTGGCATCCGAGAGCGCCTTGCCGAGTTCCTGCACGGCCGGCATCGAACTCGTTCGGATGTCGGCCGAATTGTAGTCGAACTGAATGTCGAGATCGATCTTCGGCTTGGTGGAGGCGATCTCGGCGATTTCTTCGCGCTCGCCGAGCGAGAGCGACCGGCTCTTGCGGTCGCGCAGCGTGGCGATGAAACCCATTTCCTTGGCCTTGACGGCGGGATCGGCCTGCGGCCCGACCGACAGGCCGCGCGTCAGCGGCTTCGGCTGCAATGCGTTGCGGATTTGATCGGCCGATACGTTGCTGTCGCCGGCAAATGCCAGGCCCGCCGTCATCGACAGCGCGGCACCGAGGGTAATCGCCTTAAATAGGGAGAGGCTCTGAAAGCTGGTCATGGTCCTAATCCTCGCTGGTACGCCTGAAAGCGTTTTGATGGTCGGAGGATAGGACCGCTGGATGGCCAAGAATGTGATTTAGGTCACCTTGCGTTTTATAGGGATATCTCTATATATCGACATGTGGGCCGTTTACACCGTACGTTTTGCCGGCGTGGTGTATGTGCTGCACGCCTTTCAGAAGAAAGCAAAAAAAGGCATCGCTACACCGCAGCAGGATATCGACCTTATAAAATCGCGTCTGCGTGATGCTGAAATGCATTACCGCGCACGCGCCGAGAGCGAAGGGCATAAACCATGACGAAACTGAAGATCGAGGTCCATCAAGGCAGCGGCAACGTGTTTGCCGACCTTGGCCTGCCGAATGCCGAAGACCGGCTGTTGAAAGCCAATATTGTGAATGAACTGCATCGGTTGATCAAAGGGCGCGGCCTTACGCAGGTGAAGGCGGCCAAACTCGTCGGCATCCATCAGCCTGATCTCTCACGCCTCTTGCGCGGTGATTTCGAAGACTATTCCGCCGAACGTCTGATGAAAATGCTCACCGCGTTCGAGCAGGATATCGAGATCGTCATGAAGCCGAACCGCAAAGCCGGAAAGCCCGGGCGTATCACCTTCAAATCCGATGCAGCGTGATGAGGCGTCCGGATAGTGGGCTCCGCGCCTGACGCCAACGACGGCAACCAATGTTCCCAAGCGGCTTGGTCGTCCCCATCGCGCCATCCGGCGGCGGGGTTCGATCACGGGCCCGTGCTCGGCCTCGCTAAGTGACCCAGATCACGGTCTGTGCATGAAAAGTTGAACATGTTGGCCTCATCCGATCGGCCTCTTGACCGGACAGATCGACGATCAGATCAGGGGAGAATGGATCATGCGCTTCTTGATCGCAGCAATGTCAGTCGCAGCACTTCTCGTCAGCGGCAATGCGGCCCTGGCCGACAAGCGCGTTGCTTTCGTGGTCGGCAACAGCGCGTACAGGAACGTAGGGCCGCTGGCCAACCCGGCGATCGACGCCAAGTCGATGGCCAAGTTGCTGCGCAATGTCGGTTTCGACGTGGTGGAAGGCGCCAACCTCACCCGCGACAAGATGACAGAGCGGCTGCTGGAGTTCGGCAAGAAAGCCGAAGGCGCCGATGTAGCGCTGTTCTTCTATGCCGGCCACGGCATCGCGGTTAACGGCACCAATTATCTGCTGCCGGTCGATGCCGACCTCAAATCCGAAATGGACGTCAAGCTCGGCGCCGCCATCAATGTCGACCTCACGCTCGAGCAGACCATGAGCGACGCCAAGGTCAAGCTGGTGTTCCTCGATGCCTGCCGCGACAATCCGTTTGCCGCGAAAATCCGCTCCGCCAAGGCCACCCGCAGCGTGTCGGTACAGTCAGGCCTTGCCGAGATGAAATCCGGCGAGGGCACCCTGATCGCGTTCGCCACCGGTCCCGGACAGACCGCGCTCGATGGCGAGGCCGGCACCAACAGCCCGTTCACCCGCGCGCTGATGGCCAATATCGCCTCGCCCGGCGTCGAGATCCAGCAGGCGATGACCAGGGTCCGCGCCCAGGTCAATGAAGAGACCAGCAGGAACCAATTGCCCTGGGGTCACACCAACCTGATCGGTTCGGTGTATCTCAATCCGGTCGCCGGCGCGGCGGGCCAGCAGGCCGATGCGCCGAATACGCCCGCGGTTGTCGCCGGTCCGGTCTCCGAAGTCGAACTCGAGTTCTGGCGTTCGATCAAGGACTCCAACAAGCCGGAAGAATTCAACGCCTATCTCACCAATTATCCCAACGGCACCTTCAAGTCGCTGGCGCTGGCCCGCATCGCTTCGCTGCAGGACGGCCCGTCGACCACCACCCGCAACCTGACCACCGGCATCGATCCGGCGACCTTTACCGAGGAAGCCGACCAGACCAGTGAGGACCAGCTCGGCCTCGACAAGGGCCAGCGTCGCGACGTGCAGCGCCGCCTCACCGCGCTCGGCTTCGATACTTCCGTCAACGGCAAGTTCGACGAAGCCACCCGCTCGGTGATCGCGCGCTGGCAGGCCGCGCGCGGCTATCCGAAGACCGGCTTCCTCAACAGTCTGCAGCAAAGGGCGCTGCAGTCGGAGATCGTCGCGACCCGTGTCGCATCCGCCGATGACGGCGACGACGAGCCCGTGCACCATTCCCGCCACTCCGGCGGTGGCGGCGGACATCATTATCATCGCGGCGGCGGCGGGCTGTTCGGCGGCATGATGGGCGGACTGTTCGGCCGCAGGTAAAGTTCCGAATGGAACATTTCGAGGGGGCGGTTCTCGCGAACCGTCCCTTTTGTCGTGGCGTCTCCGCTGCGACGATCCGGTCGCAAAGCTGTCGCGTCGGCGCCGATCTGCGAACAACAAATCGGCCAGATGCGGATTTAAGCCATCGCTTCGCCAAAGAAAAACAAAAGCCAGCGAAACAATCAGGCCTTGTTCCAGTCACCGAAAAGACAAAGCGAGTATCGGGGGTATCGCGCGATCATGGCGGATCATGCGGGCAATGCGATGCCGATTCTGATCGGCGCCGGCCTTATTGCCGCGGCCATCTTGCTCTCGACGCTGATCACAGCCGTCGGCACCCGATTCGTGGGGATGGAAAGTCCCAGCGAGGAGACGGTATGGCTGATCGATCGGCTCACCGGCAATGTCTACAAGTGCCAAGCCACCGAACACGGCAAGGCGACCTGCGAGGCTGAGGTCGCGACCGGGAGTATCGGCGAGCGGCCGAAGCGATGAGCGGGCCTTGAGTCAGGCGCTGGGCCGGCACCGAGCCGCCGGGCAGGCGTTGCGTTGCACCGCAGCACAAAAAAATGTCTTCGTATTGAAACGCAGCGGGGGAAAAATGCGTATCCCGAATGCCAGCATTCCGCTGGCTTTTGATTTCTCAGCGAGGTTCAAATGAAGATATTGATCGCTGCTGCGCTGTTTTCGGCCTTGGCCTTCTCGCCCGCCTCGGCGGCAATGATGCCATGCACGAGTGACAATATGGCCAAATCCACCGCGATGATGGGCCCCGGTCAAACGCCTGGTAACAAGGAAATGGCCATGGCCAACGCCGACATGAGCAACGGCAAGATGCGCAGCGCCTGTACGCATTACATGAAGGCCCAGAAGATGAGCATGGCGAAGTAGCGCCCGTTAGAATTTTTTCATTTATCCTTGCCGCGCCGCATTCGTGCAGCGCGGCTTTTTCTTGCGCCCTCGGTCAGGATATCGAGAAGCCCGATAATGAGACGCAAGAGAAGCGGTTGCCGCTGCTCGAAGCGCGCCTTAGAGCGTTTTCAAGCGAAGTGGAAACCGGTTCGCGCCAAGAAAACGCGTCAAATCAAGAATCGAGAGCCCCGCTTCGATTCCATCGAAGCGGAAAAGGCTCTAGACAGGCGGCGGGTCACTTGAATCGGGAATGTTCCATGACGGCGCGCCGGCTACGACACGCGGTTCTTGCCACGGCGTTCACGCTTGCGCTCGCGGCGCCGCTTTGCGCCGAGGAGCGCTGGATCAAGCTGCCGACCGAGCCCTACACGCTGAACAACAAGCAGGACGCGGTCGCCTTTGCCGATGCGTTGACGGGCTGGTACGGCAACGGTACCGGCCGCGTCTATCTTACCGAGGACGGCGGCGAGGCCTGGACCAATATCTGGACCAAGCGGGGCGTCTATGTGCGGGCGCTGGAATTCGCCGACGCCAAGACCGGCTTTCTCGGCAATATCGGTCCCGGTTATTTCCCCGGTGTGACCGACCGGCAGTCGCTTTATGTGTCCCATGACGGCGGGGCGCATTGGGCACCGGTCAACCTGGTCGCGGGCCGCCAGATCACCGGCGTATGCGCCATCGATGTGCTCAAGATCGACGGCAAGGTGGTGGCGGTGCGCGCCGGCGGCCGGGTCGGCGGTCCGGCGGGACTGCTCGAATCCTTCGACGAGGGCCGCAGCTTTCGGGCCCGCGACATGACCGCGGTGACCGGGATGATTCTCGACATCCATTTTATCGACGCCAACACCGGCTTTATGGCCGGCGCCAGCGCCGCCGAGGAAGACAAGGCCCACGCGCGGATTCTCAAAACCACCGACGGCGGGAAATCCTGGCGCGCGGTGTTCGACAGCGACCGTGCCGGCGACAACAACTGGAAACTGGCTTTTCCTTCTGCGCGGGTCGGCTATGCCACCATCATCTCTTATCAGGCCCCTCCCGACGAGGCCCGCGGCTATGTGGTGAAGACCGAGGATGGCGGCGAGCACTGGCGGCGCCTTGTCGTCAGCCATGACAAGAACTGGATTCCCTATGGCATCAACTTCGTCGATGACGAGCGGGGTTGGGTCGGCGGCTCGACCGGCGGCTATGGTACGCGCGACGGCGGCAAGACCTGGTTTCCGGAAAGCATGGGTCTTTCCACCAACAAGATCAGCTTGGTGCGTCGGCCCGACGGCGGCGCCAGCGCTTTCGCGATCGGGCGGGATTTGTACAAGCTTGAGCTTCCGGCCGTTACGCGCTGAATCCGCCGGCTCGGCGCGCGCGACTGCGCGAATCCGGCTACATTGCCGCGCGATGTCGCTCGCCAAAAGACTCCGCCCCCTGACCAAAGCCGAGGGCCGCCAAATCTGGCTGCATGCCCAGCGGCTCGACACTTCCGTGCCGTTCGGCGAAGGGCCACAGGCGACCGCCGCCGCGGTCGAACATCTCGGCTATGTGCAGATCGACACCATCAACGTCATCGAGCGCAGCCACCACCATATCCTGTGGAACCGGATTCCGGCCTATCGTCGCGCCGATCTGCGTCAGGCCCAGAGCGTCGACAGAACCGTGTTCGAATACTGGACCCACGCTCTGTCCTATGTGCCGACCAGGGACCTGCGCTTCTTCATTCCCGCCATGAAGCGCCACCAGCGCGAGGGCCACAAATGGCTCGCTTCGGTCAGCCCTGCGGATGTGCGCAAGGTGCTGCGGCTGATCCGGCGCGACGGCGCCCTGACCATCCGCGACATCGACGATGACGTGCTGGTCGACAAGGAGCATCTGTGGGCGAGCCGCAAGCCGTCGAAGCGGGCGCTGCAGCTTTTGTTCTACCAGGGCCGGCTCACGATCTCGGAGCGCAACGGCATGCTGAAGACCTATCAGCTGATGACGCGGCACTTTGGCTGGGACAAGGCGCCGAAGCCCGCCTCTTTGGCCGAAACCACCGCCTATCTGCTGGACCGTGCGCTTCGCGCCCAAGGCCTCGTCAGCGTCGATTCGATCTGCCATCTCGACGCGCCGAGCAAGGCGGCGATCCGGAAGCTGATCCAGGCGAGGGTCCGCCGCAACGAACTGGTGCCGGTTGGGCTCGAAGGCGCCGGCAAGCAGGAGCATTGGGCTGAACCGGCGGCCCTGGAAGCCGGCGGCGATGCGTCCAAGCTGGTGCACATCCTCTCCCCGTTCGATCCCCTGATCATCCAGCGCAAGCGCACCCATTTGTTCTTCGATTACGAACATCGCTTCGAAGCCTATGTGCCCAGGGAAAAGCGGATGTTCGGCTATTTCGCGCTGCCGGTTTTGGTCGGCGAGGACATCGTCGCCGCGCTCGATCTCAAGACCGATCGCAAAAGCCGCAAATTGCTGCTGCAGAAATGGAGCTGGGTCGGCAGCGGCAAGCAGAAGGGCGCGCGCAAGGAGTTAAAGCGCCGGATCGAGGAGGAGTTGCATCGTTTCGAGCGGTTTCAGCTGGCGGAATGAGAGTGTGACTTCGTCACAGTTTTGTATCGGCTTCTCGATATTGAAGTTACTGGATGACGCGCCTCACGGCCCGTCATGCTTCGACACCCGAAACTTCAGCTCGTCCACCTTGGACAAGAGAAACTTCAGCAGCGGCGATGTGTTGGCCTCGTTGTAGCCGATCACGAGGTCGACCATCGGCGGCACACCCTGTATCGGCCGGCTGACGACCGTCTTTGGCAGCAGGTTTTGCGCATAGAGCGGCAGCAGGCTGACGCCGCCGGTGGAGGCCACCAGCGAAATCGCCATCGCCAGATTCTCCGCCTGATGCGCGGGCTTCGCGCCGACCGGCTTGACGTAATCATTGATGATAGCCCACACGGTCGGCGTCCGGACCGGGGATACTCCGATAAGGGTCTGGCCCGCGATGTCCTGCCGGCGAATAGAGCTCCGCGCAGCCAAAGCGTGGTCGCACGGCATCACAACGATCAGCGGATCCTTTCGCAGCAGCCTGAATTTCAGACCCGGCGCCGGCTTCTCCGGGCGCAAGAACGCCAGATCGATTTTCCCGCGAATCAGACCGGCGGCGAGATCCGGCGAATCCTGGCTATGGATGACGACTTCGGTAGAGGGCAGTTCGGCGCGCAGGATGCTCATCACGGCCGGAAGCCAATCCATCTCGTAGCCGGTCAAAAAGCCGATCGCGAACGATGTCCTGGCGGGTTGCGCCGCTCGGCGCGCCGCCTCGCCGGCGGCCTCGACCTGCAGCAGCGCCACGCGCGCATGATCGAGGAACACTCTGCCCGCGGCGGTAAGCTCGATGCCGCGCGGCCCGCGGATCAAGAGCTGAACGCCAAGCTCCAGTTCGAGATCGCGGATCTGCCGGCTCAGCGAAGGCTGCGCAGTATGCAGCCGCTTTTGCGCCGCCACGGTCAGGCTGCCTTCTTCGGCCACGGCGACGAAATACCGGAGATGTCGCAGCTCCATTTCAGCCATCCCTCAAAAGTATGGCTATGATCCTACAAAGTCTTTCTCCGGAGCGCCAGCGGCATCTATATCCTGCACAACCGCGGCAGTAATGCCAGCGGTTGGGCGACGCGCCGGGCCGTCGCAGAAAGTCCCAACAGGCATACCGCGCCGTGTTTTGAAGGAGCAGTCACATGAGTAATCCCGTCGTTCTGATCACCGGCGCCCTGACCGGCATTGGCCGCGCCACCGCGCTGGCCTTCGCGCAGGAGGGCGCCCGGGTCGTCGTTTCCGGCCGCCGCGATGAGGCCGGGCAGGCGCTGGTTACCGAAATCCGCGCGCTTGGCGCGGAAGCGGAGTTCATTCGCGCCGACGTCCGCCACGAGCAGGATGTGCAGAACCTGGTCGACAAGACCGTCGCCCGGTTCGGTCGCCTCGACGTCGCCGTCAATAATGCCGGCACCGAAGGCAAGCCCGGGCCCGTCACCGAGCAGACCGCGGACAGCTACGCCGAGACCTTCGATACCAACGTGCTCGGCGTGCTGCTTTCCATGAAGCACGAACTGCGTGTGATGCAGGCGCAGGGCGCTGGCAGCATCGTCAACCTGTCGTCGACCATGGGCCAGCGCGGCGCCCCCGGTGCATCGCTCTACACCGCCAGCAAGCACGCGGTCGAAGGACTGACCAAGTCCGCAGCACTCGAAGCCGCGGCGTTCGGGGTCCGCGTCAATGCGGTGGCGCCCGGCCCGATCGAGACCGCGATGCTCGATCGCTTCACCGGCAGCGCCGACCGGAAGGCCGGTCTGGTCGCCGGCGTGCCGATGAAACGCGTCGGCAGGCCGGAAGAGATTGCCGACGCCATCGTGTTCGCAGCCTCGGCAAGAGCGTCGTTCATGACCGGCCAGATCATCAGCGTCAATGGCGGCAAGACCGCGTCGTAAGCGCTTCGCGGCAATTTGCGCAGGAGGTTAAAGATGAAACTCTATCAATCGGACGCTTCCCCCAACTCGCGCCGGGTGCGGATCTTCCTTGCGGAAAAGGGAATCTCGATGCCGCTGGTGCCGGTCGATCTGGCGGCAAGAGAGCAGTTTTCGGATGCGTATGCTGCGGTCAATCCGCGCCGGGTGGTCCCGACCCTGGTGCTCGATGACGGCTCCGCAATCGGCGAGGTTCCGGCGATCCTACGCTATATCGAGGAAATCCATCCCGAACCGCCGCTGCTCGGGGTGACCGCAAAGACCAAGGCGCAGGTCGCGATGTGGGAGCGGCGCGCCGAGATGGAGGGATTTGCCTCCGTGATGGAAGCGGTTCGCAACGCCGCACCTCGTCTGCAGAATCGCGCCATCGCCGGACCGCATGACTACGAGCAGATTCCGGCGCTGGTGGATCTCAGCAGAAAACGCGTCGGCAATTTCTACGCCGACTTCGACACAAGGCTTGCCGAGGTGCGGTATGTCGCGGGTGACGCGTTTTCGGTGGCCGACATCACCGCGGTCGTCACCGTCGATTTCGCGACCAAGGCGGCCGGTCTTCCGATTCCGGAACAGCACGCGGCGCTGCGGCGCTGGTACGATTCGGTTTCAGCGCGCGTCAGCATGTCGGCGTAGCCGGCCGCAGAACGCCGATAGGGCGAGACCATCGAGCAGCACGCCCAATCCGATCCCGACGCCATAGGCCAGCATGTCCCAGGCCGAGAAGATGCGGCCGAGCAACAGCGCGCCCGCCATTGTCAGCCGAAAGGCGTCGAGCCAGGGCGCATGGAGCAGCCGAAACAGTTCGACGCCAACGGCGATGGAGGCCGAGATCAGCGCGACGCGCCATCGCGGTCGAGCCGGGACCAATATCGCCACCAACCGCCGTGGCAGTCGCGGTGGCCGAAATCGAATGATGATGATCTTCCCCATGACCCGACCATGCGCCGCCGATTGGCAGCGCGTTTGCTCGCGCCGTTGAGGATTTGCGCGTATTGTTGTGCAGATTTCGCGCAGATCGACCTGTCGGGAATCATCCCGGTCCAAACGTCTCACACGGGGAGGAGAAGATCCGTGGGGTCATTCGTGCCCCTTAACCAGCAAGGTACTTCACGGAATCATGATCTCTGATGAATATTGACAATCGTCACTAAACAATCGACACTTCTCTCTAAGCTTAACGAGGGAAGCCGTCATGTTGGTCCGATCCATTTTTGCAAGCTATTACAGGCTTTTAGCGGGTGTTTCGCTGGCGTTCCTGGCGATTGCCTTGACCGGCTGCAACGACAAGGTTGCCGAGAAAGCCGAGCCATCGCGCCCGGTTCTGGTGGCCACCGTGCATTATGAGGCCGAATCGCCGGAGCGCAGTTTTGTCGGCACCATCAAGCCGCGGATCGAAACCGATATGGGGTTCCGGGTTCCGGGCAAGGTCGCAAAACGCCTGGTCGAAGTCGGCCAGACCGTCGATCTCGGCCAGCCGCTGGCCACCCTTGATGAAGTCGACCTGAAACTG
>Ga0209736_1000226_pt1 | contig 18023 bp, 14 predicted proteins | sample BlaSpr_A8_Ref_M3_FD_187992 | JGI IMG/M metagenome (GOLD analysis project Ga0209736, IMG submission 187992) | Forest soil microbial communities from Thunder Bay, Ontario, Canada - Black Spruce, Ontario site 2_A8_Ref_M3 (SPAdes) (version 2) | ecosystem: Environmental > Terrestrial > Soil > Boreal...
CGCCGCGGGCCTTCGCCTCGACCTGCTTGAGATAGAGCACGGCCGCAAGCGGATGGCATCCCATCCGGATCAGCGAACCGCCGCCGGTCATGGCCCATTGCGCGGCGTGTGCCGCATGCGAGCCGCTGTGACTTTCTTCGCCCTTCATGAACAGGATCTTGTCTTTGGTGGCCTTCAGGATCTCCACGGTCTTGGTTACCGCCGGCGCGTAGATCCAGTCTTCGGCATACATGAAGAGCCTGCCGGTCTTGCCGATCGCCGCGCGGGTAACTTCCATTTCTTCCAGGACGCGCTCGTACATCACGGCTTTGCGCACGTGCTTGCCGATAGGCTTCTTGTCGTCTTCTCGCCCGAAATAGCCCGCAAACGGCTTTTCGCAGATGACATGTTTGCCGGCCTGCATCGCATCGACGATCATCGAGGAGTGTAAATTGGGCGGCGTGCAGATGTCGACGACATCGAGCTCGCCGTCGGCGATCAAGTCGCGAAAGCTGCGGTAGACCCTCGGTATCTGGTGCCGACGCGCAAAATCGAGAACATGCTCGCCTCTCGCCGCGACGGCTTTGACCTCGACATCCATTCCGTAGACACGCCTGTAAGCATACATGTGCAGCTCCGAAACGAAGCCGCAGCCGGCCAGACCTATCCTGATCCTTGCCATGGCGGATGCCTCCAGTGGCCGTCGGTCGATAGCGAAGCGGGACGGTGGCCGCAGATTGAGCCGGCGATGATTCGACGCGATACAGTAAATCTTCAAAAGCGGTATTTTGACAGTGCCGTGTGCCCGTCGGGCAAATCAGCGCGGGGGCCCGCGAACCGCCGCGGCTGCGTCGAATCTTTTCAGCCGATCGTCTTGTCAGCTGATAGTCTTGGCGATGGCCGGCGCGCCTGGAGGCGCTGATGGCCCGGAGCCGCCATGGTCTATCGCCACGCCATCGATGCCACGTCCTATGTGTTCGAAAACTTGCGCGACCTGTTGGCCAAGGCGACGCCGCCGCGTTCCGGCGACCGCCTCGCGGGGATATCAGCCGACAGCGCGCAGCAGATGATCGCGGCGCGGATTGCGCTGGCGGACGTTCCCTTGCAGCAATTCTTGCATGAAACCGTGATCGGCTACGAGGACGATGAAATCACCCGTCTGATCATCGATAGCCACGACGCTTCGGCGTTTGCCGGCATATCGTCGCTGACGGTGGGGGCATTCCGCGACTGGCTGCTCTCGGACGCTGCGACCACGCCGGTTCTGGCAAAGCTGGCGCGCGGGATCACACCGGAAATGGCCGCCGCGGTTTCCAAGCTGATGCGCAATCAGGACCTGATCCTGGTGGCGAAGAAATGCCAAGTGACGACGGCCTTTCGCAACACCATCGGTCTGCGCGGGCGGATGAGCGTGCGGCTGCAGCCCAATCACCCCTTCGATGACGTGAAGGGCATCACCGCATCGATCCTCGACGGCATCCTGCTTGGATCCGGCGACGCCTGCATCGGCATCAACCCGGCCAGCGACGATCCGGCCGTGATCGGCGGGCTGTTGCGGCTGGTCGACGACATCATCACCCGGCTGCAGATTCCGACGCAGAGTTGCGTGCTGTCCCATGTCACGACGACGCTCGGATTGATCGATCAGGGCGCCCCGGTCGACCTGGTGTTTCAGTCGATTGCCGGCACCGAGGCTGCCAACCGCAGTTTCGGCATCGATCTGGCGCTGCTGAAGCTGGCCCATCAGGCCGGCCTGTCGCTGCGGCGCGGCAGCGTCGGCAACAATGTGATGTATTTCGAAACCGGGCAGGGCTCCGCGCTTTCGGCCGGCGCCCATCACGGCGTCGACCAGCAGACCTGCGAGGCGCGCGCCTACGCCGTCGCCCGCGCGTTCGATCCCCTGCTGGTCAACAGCGTGGTCGGCTTTATCGGCCCGGAATATCTGTTTGACGGCAAGGAAATCATCCGCGCCGGGCTCGAGGACCATTTTTGCGGCAAGCTGCTTGGTCTGCCGCTCGGCGTCGACGTCTGCTACACCAACCATGCCGAGGCCGACCAGGACGATATGGACAATCTGCTGACGCTGCTCGCCGCCGCCGGGGTGACCTTCATCATGGGGATGCCCGGCGCCGATGACGTCATGCTGAACTATCAATCGACCTCGTTCCACGACGCGCTCTATGTCCGCGACCTGTTCGGCCTGAAGCGGGCGCCGGAATTCGACGACTGGCTGGTTCGCGCCGGACTGGCCGATACCGGCTTTCGGCTCGCCGGCAACACGGGTCTGCTACCCGATTTTGCATCGCGGCTGCTGGGCTGACCTCCTCAAAAGCCGCAGCCGGGGCAACCTTTCGGCCATCGCGGCGTTGGGAGCGGCTGCCACAATCTTGAGGAATTTATGGCCCAGCCTCCGAGAGCGTGCTTACATTTAGGGCTGACGAGGAAGTTCGATGAGGGCTGAGGGCATTGAAACGGTTCGGCGCATCCTGTGCGTGTTCCCGCGCTACACGTCTTCTTTCGGCACCTTCGAGTACTCCTATCCGCTGACCGACGGCGTTCAGGCCTTCATGCCGCCGCAGGGGATTTTGCTGATCGCGGCCTATCTGCCCGAGAACTGGCCGGTCCGGTTCGTCGACGAAAACATCCGCCCCGCCTCCACCGAAGACTTCGAGTGGGCGGAAGCCGTGTTCGTCAGCGGCATGCATATCCAGCGTCAGCAGATGAACGATATCTGTCGCCGCGCGCATGCGTTCGACCTCGCGGTTGCGATCGGCGGACCTTCGGTCAGCGCCTGCCCGGACTACTATCCGTCGTTCGACTATCTCCACGTCGGCGAGCTCGGTGACGCCACCGACGAACTGCTGGCGCGGCTGGCGCGCGATCCGTCCCGTCCCGAGCAGCAGGTGGTGCTGAAGACCGCCGATCGCCTCGACATGACCCGCTTTCCGATTCCGGCCTACGAGCTCGCCGAGGTCAAACGCTATTTTCTCGGCAGCATCCAGTATTCCAGCGGTTGTCCCTATCAGTGCGAATTCTGCGATATCCCAGGGCTTTACGGCCGCAATCCGCGTCTGAAGTCGCCGCAGCAGATCACCGCCGAACTCGACAAATTGCTCGAATGCGGGGTGACCGGTTCGGTGTATTTCGTCGACGACAATTTCATCGGCAACCGAAAGGCCGCGGTCGACCTGTTGCCGCATCTGATCGAGTGGCAGAAAAGAACCGGTTACGTCATCCGGCTGGCCTGCGAGGCGACGCTCAACATCGCCAAGCGGCCGGAGATTCTCGCGAAAATGCGCGAGGCGTTTTTCGTCACGATTTTCTGCGGCATCGAAACCCCCGATCCCGACGCGCTGAAGGCGATGCAAAAGGACCACAACATGATGGTCCCGATCCTGGAAGGTGTTCACACCATCAACAGTTACGGGATGGAGGTCGTCTCCGGCATCATCATGGGGCTGGATACCGACAAGCCGGAGACCGCCGAAGCCTTGCTCGCCTTTGTCGATGAATCCCGGATTCCGTTGCTGACGATCAACCTGCTGCAAGCGCTCCCCAAGACGCCGCTATGGGATCGCCTGGAGCGCGAAAACCGGCTGAACCACGACGAAACCCGCGACTCGAATGTCGATTTCCTGCTGCCCTATGACGAGGTCGTCAGTGCATGGCGCAAATGCATGGAAGTCGCCTATCAGCCGGAGAAATTGTACGCGCGTTATCAGTATCAAGTGGATTACACCTATGCCAACCGGCTCAAGGTGCCGGTCACCGCCGAGCAGAAGAGCTGGGCCAATATCAAGCGCGGCCTGATCATGCTGGGCAATATCTTCTGGAAGGTCGGCGTGCTCGGCGACTACCGCAAGGTATTCTGGAAATTCGCGTTGTCGCGCCTGCGGCACGGCGATATCGAAGGCCTGATTTCCTCGGCGTTGATCGCGCACCATCTGATCATGTTCGCGCGCGCGGCCTCGGTCGGTCAGCAGAACGCCTCGAACTACTCGCTGCGGCTGCGTGAGGCGTCGGTCCCTGCCGAGTAACCGAAAATGAAACCGCCGACGCCGTTGTCCCGTTCGGTGGCGGATCTGCGCAGCCTCACGCCGGCGCGGGTCGGGCTTGGCCGCGCCGGCGCCAGCATGCCGGTCAAGGCGCTGCTCGACTTTACGCTCGATCACGCGCGCGCCCGCGACGCGGTTCATGCCGCGTTCGATGCTTCGGCCGTGATTTCCGGCCTTGCCGATCTTGGTCTTGCGGCCATCGGCGTCTGCAGTCGCGCACCCGACCGGACCGACTATCTCAGGCGTCCCGACCTCGGACGATTGCTCGATCCGGCTTCGCGGGATCTGCTCGCCAGCCACAACGGTGGCGCGTGCCAGCTGGCGATCGTCATCGGCGATGGCCTGTCGCCGACCGCGGTCCATGCGCACGCGGTTCAACTCGTCCGCCACCTGATGCCGTGCCTCGCCGCCGAAGGCATCGAAATCGGCCATGCCGTGGTTGCATCGGGCGCGCGGGTTGGGCTCGGCGACGAGATCGGCGCCGTTGTTGGCGCCCGCATGATCGCGATGCTGATCGGCGAACGGCCGGGCCTGTCGGCATCCGATAGTCTCGGGGCGTATTTGACCTTCGCGCCGAAAGCCGGCCGCAGCGACGCCGAACGCAATTGCGTCTCTAACATCCACGGCGCGGGGCTCGGCTACGATGAAGCCGCCTTCCGGATCGCGTGGCTGGTCCGCGAGGGCCTGGCCCGCGAAGTCACCGGTGTCGCGCTGAAGGACGAAAGTGGGGGGAGAATGCCCCAGCGCATCACGACAATTTCAAAGCCGGCATGACAAATCCGAGACTTGAGGGCTCATTATCGCCCGATTTGCGCCGGCGCGCGCGCTTGCGAGACTCTGTCAAGACCTGCTACATCTGTCGCGACAAATTTACCGTATGTTTTCAAGGGCTAGCGCCGATCAGAAAGGGCCGAAAGAGGCCTCCTTCGCGCGCCGGGACTTAAGCTTGACGTTTTGAGTCGATGTGGGAATTGGACAAGGCATGCTCGAAAAGAACGACGACGACCGTGAAGTCCACGTCGAAAAGATCGAGCAGCGGCCGGGCGCCAGCATCGCCTTCGGGCTGGAGCGGCTGGGGCTGGTTGCGGTTCAAAGACCGGTTCTGTCCTGCATCATTCTGGTCGCTCTGTTCATCGGCGCGCTGTTCGGTATCGACCGCATCAAGATCGACGACTCGCTCAGCCAATTGTTCCGGTCCAATTCCAAGGACTACCGGCAATACGAGGCGGAAACCAAGCGCTTTCCGGCGGTCGAATTCGACGTGCTGGTCGTGGTCGAGGGCAAAACGCTGCTCAAGCGCGAAAATCTCGAGAAGGTGCGCGATCTCGTCACCGATCTGCAACTCGTCGAGGGCACGCGCGGTCTGATTTCGCTGTTCTCGGCGCGCCAGGCGCCGGCGCCCGGCAAGCTGCCGGCGGCGCTGTTCCCCTCCGAACTGCCGGAAGGCGCCGACTACGACAAATTCATCGAGACGGTCAAATCCAACGAGATCATCCGCGGCAAGCTATTGTCCGAAGACGGCACGCTGGCCCTGATCGTGCTGTCGCTCGAGCCCGAGGTCGTCGCCAGTAACAAGCTGACCACGGTGGTCGGCGATATTCGCAAGCTGATGGCCGAAGATCTCAAGGGCAGCGGCCTCAACGCCGAATTATCCGGCGTTCCCGTGATGCAGCTGGAAATCCGCAACGCGGTCAAGCGCGACGGGCTGACCTACAATATCCTCGGTGTCCTGGCCGGCTGCATCATCGCGATCATCTTCTTCCGCAAGATATCGTTCATGGTCGTCGCCGCGTTCCCGCCGATCATCGCGATCGTGCTGGCGCTCGGCGTCCTCGGATGGGCCAATTTCAACCTCAACATGTTCTTGAACGTGATGACGCCGCTGATCATGGTGATCAGCTTCTCGGATTCGATGCAGCTGACCTTCGCGGCGCGCGACCGGCTGATCGCGGGCCAGGACAAATACACCGCGTTCCGGAACGCCGTGCTGGTGGTCGGGCCGGCCTGCGTGCTCACCCACGGCACCGCCGGCATATCGTTCATTGCCCTGCAATTTTCCGATTCCGACCTGATCCGCAAATTCGGCGAGGCCGGACTCGCCGCCACCGTCATCGCGCTGATCGCGGTGCTGTCGCTGGTGCCGGTATTCGGGGTGCTGCTGGTACGCAACGAAAGGGTTTTCGCGGTCAAGTTCCAGGGCGCCGACGCCGGCGTTCAGATGTTGCGCAATTTTTGCTACTGGATCGCGGTGCGCATGGTCAGCCGGCCCGGGCTGTTCAGCCTGATCGCGGTGATCGTTGTCGGCGGTCTGGCCGTTGTCTACGCCAATCTCGAGCCGCGCTACCGGCTCGCCGATCAGGTGCCCGACAAGCAGCAGGCGGTGGCGGCTTCGGGACGCCTCGACGCCAAGCTGACCGGCGCCAATGCGATCGACGTGCTGATCGAATTTCCCAAGGGCGCATCGCTGTATGCTCCGGATACGCTGCAGACCATTGCCGACGTCCACGCCGCCGTGGAGAAACAGGCGGGTGTCGGCAATGTCTGGTCCCTGGAGACGCTGCGGCGCTGGCTCGCGGAAAAGGCCGGCAGTTCCGACGTCGCGACCTTGAAGGAATATGTCAACCTTATCCCTGAATACCTGGTGCGGCGTTTCATTTCCGCCAATCAGGATGCGGTCGTGGTGTCGGGGCGGGTGCCTGATCTCGATTCGAGTGAAATTCTTCCCGTCGTCGAAAATCTCGATCATGCGTTGGACACGGTGCGCAAGGAGCATCCCGGTTACGAGATCGCGGTCACCGGGCTGTCGGCGATCGCCGCGCGCAACAGCGCCAACATGATCCAAAAGCTCAACCGCGGGCTGACGATCGAGTTCGGGCTGGTCGCGATCTTCATCGGGCTGGCGTTCCGCTCGGTGGTCGTGATGCTCTCGTGCATCCTGCCGGGCATTTTCCCGGTGGTATTGTCGGGTACGGTGCTGTGGCTGCTGGGGGAGGGACTGCAATTCGCCAGCGTGGTCGCGCTCACCGTGTCGTTTGGCTTGGGGTTGAGTGCGACGATACACTTCCTCAATCGGCTGAGGCTGGAGCGGACCCCGGGGGTCAGTGCGGAACTGGCGGTGGAGCGTGCCACCGTGCTGGTCGGTCCGGCGCTGATCCTGACCACGGTGGTGCTGGCCTGCGGTCTGGTGGTGACGGTGTTTTCCGACCTGCCGTCGCTGAGGCTGTTCGGCTGGCTCAGCGCCTTTGCGATGATTGCGGCCCTGATCGCGGATCTCTTTATCCTGCGGCCGACGGCGATGTTCCTGATCAACCTGTCAGAACGGCTTCGCGGGAGGGAAGGTCCGGCGAAGCCGGCAGAGGAAAGCGGAGCGAATGGCTAGCGCATGATTCCAGGCTCTGGTTTGGGAGCGTGAACCACGTGCATGGCGGCACCATCAATGCGCAAAGGCCTGATGCATTGAATTACTTCCGCTTTCGCGGCATAGCGGACATGGCCTGACTTGCTGCCAACGCGCCCCGATCAAGAATGACCCAATTGGGACATCGAGCTTCCGATGGTTTGCTCCGCTGCTATTTCGTAATCATCCGGCTTGGGGCTGGCGGAGGCGCCGCTGCGGGTGAGATGGCAAATGTCAGCCAAGTGTTCCAGCCGGTGGGCCGATCCGAGCCGCCAAATTCTGCGTAGGCCTTGAAATTGATGTAACCTTGAAGGGTCTGGCTAAGGGGGAAGACGTAGCCAAACTGCGGCCCGATGCCGAACACCTGCGATTGGAAGCACCCGACGTGATCGCCCGAGCCGCTGTCGCAGCCGATGTCTTTGTAGGCGTAGCCTACCAAACCCACCTGAACCTGCTTGGTCAGGAATTGCGATGCGCCCCAATCGAAGTGCAGGTCGACGCCACTCTGATACTGTGTTGCAGTATTTTTGAAATTATAGGTAAATCCAAGCACACCTGAGAACTCGTGGCCGGTCGCCGGATTGAAATAAGTGTAGCCACCGCCTGCGTCGATCGCGCCGTGCCCGATACCTAAATTCGACAAGCGGTCGGATTGGTAGGCTCCAACAGGTATGTCGCCGGTGATGTAGGTCATGTAGTTGTTGACGCCTGCGTTCCAACGCAGAGCGAATTGCGGGACCAGATCGCCAAAACCCCACGTCGTATCGTTGAAGCTGTCAGATAGCATGAACGGCCTGCTGGCGCCGCCCGGTCCTGTCAGGCTCCCCGCCAATTGGCCTGCCAGAGTGGTGCTTACGACACCGTAGGCACTCACAAGGGAAACCGACGCCTGGCCTCCGAGTACCGGCGTTGCAAAGACATAGGTCGGAATGACAAAGCCGAGATCTCCGGTGGCATTCACGCTTGCATTCAGACGCGCCGTTAACGTTGCATTGGCTGGGAGGTGTCCAATTTGAAATTCTTTAGCCACGGCAACGTCGCCACCTGCCGAGACCGAGGTATGATAATAGATATTAGCCAGCGACCAACCCGGTTGCTGGGGAGCGGCTGCGAGGCTTCCAAAGAAACCGGGGACCCAGAAACTCACGCCGCTTTCATCGGCCAACGCGCACTGGGAAAAAAACATGATCGCGGACGCCAAGACGCTTGCAGCAACGCCAAATCTGCGTCGATGTGCTGAGATTGGCCGCCCGCTTTTCGCCGCGGCCAGTGCAATTCTCGTTGTCATATTGTGCCCCGTAAATGTGTTTCCTTCCAATGAACTTCGGTGACATCGTAACCCTGGAGCAAGCGGGACTCACTGTGTAAATTCACGAAAGGTTCAATTGCCACAAAAAAGATGGAATACTGCGACCAAGAAGCAACAGGCGCTACAGCAGGGATATGTGGGGTCTAGGAACGTCCGCTACGGCGCCCGCAGGTCCGGTTAAGCACCGTCGATTGGCGCAGGAGGTTTTGATAGCAAGTGCAGCGCCGCTTCCGGATAAGCTTTGCGGCTCATTGAGCTATCATGTCACGACCGCTTATTGGTGATCGATCATGGCCAAGAGCAAAGTTGCCGGACCGTGAAACTCAAGCGCGCGATCGCCGCCATCGTTCTAGTGTCTGCCTTTGCTACACCTGCGGCCGCTGGCACGTTCGAGGATGCGGTTGATGCGCATGCCAGAGGCGACTACGCAAAGGCCCTGCGTCTTATTCGCCCGTTGGCCAATGATGGCGACGCTGCAGCCCAGTTCAATCTCGGGTTAATGTATATCACTGGCCACGGCGTGCAGCAGGACGATGCTGCCGCCGCATTATGGTTTCGGAAAGCTGCAGAGCAAGGCTATGCCTCGCCCAATCCAATCTCGGGACCCTGTATCTCTACGGCCGAGGCGTGACGCGGGACGATGCCGAAGCGGTAATGTGGTTCCGGAAGGCTGCAGACCAAGGCGACGCCGTCGCGGAGTTTCTGCTCGGGTACCAGTACGCAAACGGCATTGGCGTACCGCTCGACTACGGTGAGGCGATGATCTGGTTTCGGAAAGCCGCCGAGCAAGGCCATCGCGTCGCAAAGCTCTATCTCGGGGTCATGTACGCCGAAGGCCGAGGCGTGCCGCAAGACTATGTTCGCGCCCACATGTGGTTCAGTCTATCAGCGGCACAGGGTGAGCAAAGAGCGGTCAAGACTCTAGAAATGGCCGAACGGAGGATGACCCCAGCTCAGATAAACGAAGCGCAGAGGCTCGCACGCGACTGGAAGCCAGATGCGCAGCCAACTCCTCGTTAAAGGAGTGTGCTCTGCGGCCTGTCCTCCAACTTGCAACCGGACAACGCCGCGCGGTCAGCTCCCCTTGGAAACGCTATGGCACGCTGACAAAGATTTTATTGGTGATGGTGCGGTTGTCTCTTATCTAAACAACAAAGGAGACGACCATGAAACTTACGGCAATGGCACTAGCCTCTGCGTTCGCGCTCTCCAGCACCTGCGCATTTGCCCACACAGTCCGTCACGAGTCGAACGTCAGGACCCATCCCATGTATAGGGATGCTGCGCCGAAAGATGGCAATCCAAACGGCAATTTCAGCGGAACGGGGAACCGCGATGTGTGGGGCCACTGGGGCGCCTACTATGGGCCCATGATTCCCGCAGGCGCCGGCGGTAGGTGAAAGCGCTAATGCGGGCGAAACCGTAGCCGCCGCCGAACGCACCTACACCACCAAGCACGGCACGACCGCGAAGAAACGCTCCTCGCCAACGCCGACGAGGTAACCGAATGAGTGCGTTCACTTCCGCTGTTGTGCCCATCGCGACAATTCGCTGCGCTGCAGAATTTTGTCGCTACCGGGGCATAGCGGACATCGAGCAAGCCGCACCAATCAAACTCTCAATCCGATCGGATCATGATCGAGAGGATGCGGCTTAGCTCTTCACCATCGTGATATTCACGCCCCTGATCTCGCCCTTGGAGCTGATCTGCACGGTCTGCTTGTTGCCGGTGGTCGTCAGCGTCAGGTTGGCGGCAAAGCCGGAAGCCTCGACGAACACCTCGATCCGTCCGCCGCCCGCGGTGCCCTGCAGATTGCCGAAGATATTGCGGCTGGCTTCGCTCCAGTTGCCGGAAATCCGCTCGCCCTGGCTGGTCACATCGCTGCTCAAATCGAATTTGTAGCTGTCGCTGGCGCAATGGAGATTTTGCTTCAGAGCAAGGCCTGAGCCGTTGACCTTGTAGTCGGCCTTGCAGCGGAGCCGCTCGGTCGTACCATCCGAAAGCGAAACCGTGCCGTTGCCGGACCATGCTCCGTCGAAACCGGCAAACGGGCCGGACTGGGCATGGCCTGCCGACACCGACAGCAAGAGTGCGGCGCCGACGGCTGCAGCTTTGATCGCCTGTCCAAACAAGCCGGAATCAAACAGTTTCATATCGGATTTTCCCATTCAAAATTGACAGTCTTATATAAGACACATCTCGCCGCATCGAAGATTTAGTGTCGCCGCAGTGTGTTAGGTTCAAATGACAGCGCGAACGCTGTCTGCATCGCCATTGGGCGTTTGTCAGCGCTACACCGGACCGGCCTAAAATACACAAACCCATCGATGCAGGCGAACAGCATTTTTGGCTCCGCGCGACCTAACGCCGGATAATCCCCCGGGTTCCCGCTGCAGCGGCGCCGCGGCTTGCCGGCAACAGTTCAATCCGAAATTGAACGATAGAGCGAAATTCTATTGTATCAGCTATTTATATGCGTCATCAAATCGGCGCTGCAAGGCCCGGAGTTCCGAAGCGGGCCGCCGCAAATTTGGCCGCATTTGCCAGCGCTTTTGGTCGCTCGTTGCTGCGGTTCGCGGCATTTGCAATCTGAATAGTCTGTCCCGTGATGCCATGTGCGATTCGGGTTGGAATTCTCTGCCGTCAGAAGAAGGAACACGATGCAAAAATTTTTCATAGCACTCACCTTGTTGTCGCTGTCGCTTTCCACCAGTGCCTTCGCCCAGCAGCAACAGCGCAGCGGAACTCCGGAGGAGCAGGCGGCTTGTTCGCGCGACGTTCAGCGCTTCTGCCGTCCGGTCATCGATCAGGGCGATTTCACCGTTCTGGCCTGCCTGCAGCAAAATCGTCCCAAGTTGACCAAGGCCTGCGATCAGGTGCTGAAGAACCACGGACAATAAACCCGAACTCCCGCATCCGTTCATCGTCGCCGCAGGCCCGTTGCCGGCCTGGTCCGGCTGCGGTGGGGGTGCGGGAAGGCGCAGATAGCATTGGTTTTGACATCGTATTCCCCTATATGGGGTTCGCGATCCATTCGCATGCGCGGCCGTGCCGGGCCATGCGAAGCCACTGTTTCCAGCGAATGTAGCACCGGTTATCGATGACAAGCGCGAGCGAATTGCGATCCGGCAAGACTCACCGCGACGAGAACTTTCCGGTCGCGTCATGGATCATTCATCCGCGCCACCGGGCGCTGATTCTCGCGTTCTACAATTTCGTCAGAACCGCCGACGATATCGCCGACCATGCAACGCTCGCCGAACGCGACAAGCTTGACTATCTCGACCTGCTTGAAGCCGAACTGTTGGGCCGGGGCGACAGCCAGCCGGAAGCCGTCAATCTGCGGCGCGCGCTGGCGGAGCGTTCGATGGCGCCCCGCCACGCGCTGGATGTCCTGGTTGCGTTCCGGATGGATGTGACGAAACTTCGTTATGAGAACTGGGACGAGGTGATTCACTATTGCCGGTATTCGGCGATGCCGGTCGGACGCTTCATGCTCGACGTCCACGGCGAGAGCACATCGACCTGGGCGGCCTCGGACGCGCTCTGCGCCGGCCTGCAGATCAACAATCACCTTCAGGATTGCGGCAAGGATTTTCGCGACCTCAATCGGGTCTATCTTCCGCGCGATGCGCTGGCGGCGGCCGGAGCTTCGGTGGAGGAGCTTGGACGAGAGCGGGCTTCGGGGCCGCTGCTGCAATGCCTGCATGCGCTTGCGGTGCGGACCGAGGCGCTGCTCCATGAAAGCAAGCCGCTCAGCGCCGAGGTAAAGGATTTTCGGCTCGGGCTCGAGATCTCGGTGATCCAGGCATTTGCCGACAAGATCGTTCGTCTTTTGAAGGTGCGCGATCCGCTCAGCGAGACCGTGCATCTTGGGCCGATCGAGCTGCTCATGCACAGCGTCGGCGGCATGGCAAGCGAGTTGACCCGCCGCGCAACGGGGCGGCGGCCCGTGTCAAATCCGGCGGCCGGCGCATGACGCTTGAGGCGGCGGCAGCCAGCGCGAGTTACGGAACGTCCGCGTCCGGCAGTTCGTTTTACGCGGCGATGCGCATTTTGCCGCGCGAGCAGCGCGAGGCGATGTTTCAGATCTACAGCTTTTGCCGGCAGGTCGACGACATCGCGGATTCCGAAGGTCCGCGGCCCGAACGGCTGGCAGCGCTGCAGCAATGGCGTGACGATATCGAGGCGCTGTATCAGGGCCATCCGCCGCCGCGATTGCGGGATTACGCCGCCTCGGTCGGCAGATTCGATCTGCAGCGCGAGGATTTTCTGGCGATCGTCGATGGCATGGAAATGGACGTGCCGGAGGATATCCGCGCGCCGGATCTGGCAACGCTCGATCTGTATTGCGACCGCGTCGCCAGCGCGGTCGGGCGGCTGTCGGTGCGGGTGTTCGGTCTGCCGCGGGACGACGGCATCCTGCTCGCGCATCATCTCGGCCGCGCGCTGCAACTGACCAATATCCTGCGCGACATCGACGAGGATGCCGGTATCGGCCGGCTGTATTTGCCGCTCGAAGCACTGCTGCACGCCGGGATCACCTCGACCGATCCGCTCAGGGTGATCTCCGATCCGGCGCTGCCGAAAGTCTGCGCGTCGCTGGTGGCGCGGGCGCGGGCGCATTTCGAGAAGGCTGACGAAGTGATGGCCCGCAATGCGCGGCGCGTGGTGCGCGCGCCGCGGATCATGTCGAAATATTATCGCGCCATCCTGGAATTGCTGGTCGCGCGGGGATTTGCCGCCCCGCGCCCGCCGGTTCGCCTCCACAAGCTGGCCCGTATCGCCATCCTTGTTCGCTATGCATTGATCTGATGCAGAAGACCGTCCACATCGTCGGCGCTGGAATTTCGGGGCTGTCGGCGGCGGTGCGGCTGGCGAATGCGAATTACAAGGTGCATGTCCACGAGGCCACGCAACAGGCGGGCGGCCGCTGCCGGTCGTATTTCGACGCCGCGACCAACCTGACCATCGACAACGGCAACCATCTCCTGCTCTCGGGCAACCGCCACGCGCTGGCCTATGCCAGATCGATCGGCACCGAGGCCGGGCTGGTCGGCCCGAAGCGCGCGCAATTTCCATTCGTCGATCTGACCACCGGGCACCGCTGGCAGCTCGATCTCGGCGAAAGCCGGTTGCCGACATGGGTGTTCGACGAGGCTCGCCGCGTGCCCGATACCGGCCTGCTCGATTACCTCGCACTGATCCCTCTGATCTGGGCACGACAAAGCACCCTGGTCGGCGATGCGATCTGGTGCGAGGGAACGCTCTACCAGCGGCTGGTGCAACCGTTGCTGCTGGCGGCGCTGAACGTCGATCCGCCCGAGGGGTCGGCAGGGCTTGCCGGCGCCGTGGTGCGGGAAACCTTGCTGGCGGGCGGACAGGCCTGCCGGCCGCTGATCGCGCGCGAGGGCCTGAGCGCGGTGCTGGTCGAACCCGCCATCAGGCTGCTGCAGGAAAAGGGCGCCAGCATCCGGTTCGGACATGAGCTGCGCGAGTTCGGCATGACCGCCGGCAGCGTCGGCGATCTGAAGTTTGGCGACGATAGCGTCGCCGTCGGGCCCGGGGACGCCGTGGTCATGGCTGTTCCGCCTCGCCCGGCTGCGGCGCTGCTCCCAGGGCTGAAAACCCCCTCGAAGTTCCGGGCGATCGTGAATGCACATTTCCGCCTTGATCCGCCAAAGGACATGCCCCCGATTCTCGGGGTTGTCGGGGGGCTGGTGGAGTGGCTGTTCGCGTTCCCACAGCGGCTGTCGGTGACCATCAGCAATGGCGACCGGCTGGTGGATATGCCGCGCGAGCAGCTCGCGCAGGCGATCTGGCGGGATATCTGCAAGGCCGCAGGGGTGTCGGGGGAACTGCCGCCCTGGCAAATCGTGCGCGAGCGCCGCGCCACATTTGAGGCGACGCCGGAACAAAACGCCTTGCGGCCGGGGGCCGCCACGACCTGGAAAAACCTGTTTCTCGCCGGCGACTGGACTGATACGGGGTTGCCGGCGACCATTGAAGGATCGGTGCGGTCGGGGAACCGGGCCGCCGACCTCGTCCTCGCCATGCGGCAGGCCTGACCGGAAGACAGCCGGCGGGTTTCCGGTATAACCGGGCAGGGGGCCGAACAAGGGGATCTCGAGCCAGATGCATTCCGGCAACAAGACAGTTGGGATTGAGAGCGGCGGCGCCCTGGAAGCGGGCATCGCTTCGGCGACACAGGCGTTGCTGGGCTACCGGCAGCCGGACGGACACTGGGTGTTCGAGCTGGAAGCCGATTGCACCATCCCTGCAGAATACGTGCTGCTTCGGCACTATCTCGGCGAGCCGGTGGACGCCGTGCTGGAGGCCAAGATCGCAAATTACCTGCGCCGGGTTCAGGGCGCCCATGGCGGCTGGCCGCTGGTGCACGACGGCGATTTCGAGATGAGCGCCAGCGTGAAGGCCTATTTCGCGCTGAAGATGATCGGGGATTCCGCCGACGCCCCGCATATGGCGCGGGCACGGGAGGCGATCAGGTCGCGCGGCGGCGCCATCCACAGCAACGTTTTCACCCGCTTCATGCTGGCGATGTTCGGGGTGATGACATGGCGGAGCGTGCCGGTGCTGCCGGTCGAGATCATGCTGCTGCCGTTGTGGTCGCCGTTCCATATCAACAAGATTTCGTATTGGGCGCGGACCACGATCGTGCCGTTGATGGTTTTGGCGGCGCTGAAGCCGCGCGCCAAGAATGTCAGCGGCGTCGGAATCGATGAACTGTTCCTGCAGCCGCCGCAATCGATCGGAATGACCGCCAAGGCGCCGCATCAGAGCTGGGGCTGGTTTCTGCTGTTCCGCGCGCTGGACAGCGTGTTGCGGGTGATCGAGCCGCTGTTTCCCAAGAAGCTGCGCGCGCGTGCGATCGACAGCGCGGTTGCGTTCATCGAGGAGCGGCTGAACGGCGAAGACGGGCTGGGCGCGATCTATCCGCCGATGGCCAATACCGTGATGATGTACGAGGTGCTCGGCAAACCGGCGGATTATCCGCCGCGCGCAGCGACGCGAAAGGGCCTCGACAGGCTGCTGGTGATCGGCGAGCACGAGGCCTATTGCCAGCCATGCGTCTCGCCGGTGTGGGATACATCGCTGACCTGCCATGCGATGATCGAAGCCGGCGGCGAGGAGGCGTTGCCTTCGGCCAAGCAGGGTCTGGACTGGCTGAAGCCGAGGCAGATTCTGGATCTCAAGGGCGACTGGGCCGTCAAGCGGCCGGAGGTTCGCCCCGGCGGCTGGGCCTTCCAGTACAACAACGACTACTATCCCGACCTCGACGACACTGCCGTCGTGGTGATGGCGATGGATCGGACGCGGCGCGCCACCCGCAGCGCGGAATACGATGCCGCGATCGCCCGCGGCCGGGAGTGGATCGAGGGCATGCAAAGCCGCGACGGCGGCTGGGCCGCTTTCGACGTCAACAATCTCGAATATTATCTCAACAACATTCCATTCTCCGACCACGGCGCGCTGCTCGATCCGCCGACCGACGACGTCACCGCGCGCTGCGTTTCGATGCTGGCCCAGCTCGGGGAGACGGTCCAAAGCAGCACGGCGGTGGCGGCCGGGGTCGCCTTTCTGCGCCGGACCCAGCTTGCGGAGGGCTCATGGTACGGCCGCTGGGGGCTCAACTACATCTACGGCACCTGGTCGGTGTTATGCGCGCTCAACGCCGCCGGCGTCGACCACGAGGATCCCGCGTTCCGCAAGGCGGTGGACTGGCTGCTCTCGATTCAGAACAAGGACGGCGGCTGGGGCGAGGATGCCACCAGCTACCGACTCGACTATAAGGGGTTCGAGGGGGCGCCGACGACCGCCTCGCAAACGGCATGGGCCTTGCTTGGATTGATGGCGGCGGGCGAGGTCGGGCACCCCGCGGTCGGGCGTGGTGTGCAGTACCTAATAGACACACAGACCGAAAAAGGACTCTGGGACGAGCAGCGCTACACCGCAACAGGCTTTCCTCGGGTGTTTTATCTGCGTTATCATGGTTATCCGAAGTTCTTTCCGCTGTGGGCGCTGGCGCGGTATCGGAATCTCAGGAACACAAACAGCAGGGTGGTAGGGGTCGGGATGTGAATTTGGGGGCGGGGGACGACGCGTCTGCGGGCAATCGAATTGACCCGCGGCCGATATTGATCGTGACTGGACTGATGCAGGAGGCCCGCATCGCGGCCGGGCCCGGCATGACCGTTATTTGCAGCAGTAGCGATCCGCAGCAGCTGCGCGCTCTTCTTACCGTGTTCGATCCGAGCACCATCAGGGGCGTGATCAGCTTCGGCGTGGCCGGGGGACTGGATCCCTCACTGAAGTCCGGCGATGTCGTGGTGGCGACCGAGGTGCTGGCCGGCGACACCCGCTGGCTCGCCGGCCTGCCGCTGAACGAGCAAATGATCGCCAGCGTCGCGCTGGGGCGCCGGCGCGTCGTCAGGGGCGGTCTTGCGGGCGTCGAACAGATGGTCGCCGCGCGCGCCCTGAAGGCCGCACTGCACCTGGAAACCGGAGCCGCCGCCGTCGATATGGAGAGCCATATTGCCGCGGCCTATGCCGCCGAGGCCGGCCTGCCGTTCGCGGCGCTGCGCGTCATCAGCGACCCCGCCAGCCGGGCTTTGCCGGCGCTGGCGATGGTCGCGATCAAGCCCAACGGCGACATCGATCTGCGCAAGATCCTGCGCGGGTTGGCGCGCAACCCGACGACGTTGCGCGCGCTGGTCTCGACCGGGATCGATTTCAATCGCGCGCTGAGGAGCCTACGCGGCTGTCGAAGCTTTCTGCTGGGCGGCGAGGGCCTCGTCGCGGCGGATATCTGACAGCCGCTTCTGCACTTCCGCCGAGAAGATGTACTGCGCCGGGCGCTGCTTATCGAGATTGATCTCGGGCGCCATCGGCCCGCTGGTCCGCACCCCGCGCAGCGCCACCCACATCGCCTTCAACGGATTTTTCAGTGCGGCGTTGGCCGCGGTCGGCTCGTAGCCGCAATGGGCCATGCAGTCGGCGCATTTCTCGTACTTGCCGGTGCCGTAGGTCTCCCAGTCGGTCGTCTCCATCAGCTCCTTGAAGGTCTTGGTATAGCCTTCGCCGAGCAAATAGCAGGGCTTCTGCCAGCCGAAAATGTTGCGTGCCGGCATGCCCCACGGGGTGCATTCGTAGTCCTGATTGCCCGCCAGGAAATCCAGGAACAGGCCGGAATGCATGAAATTCCACTTCTTGCCCTTGCCGAGCGCAAACACGTCGCGGAACAGCTTCTTGGTCTTGGTGCGG
>Ga0209736_1000227_pt1 | contig 18015 bp, 18 predicted proteins | sample BlaSpr_A8_Ref_M3_FD_187992 | JGI IMG/M metagenome (GOLD analysis project Ga0209736, IMG submission 187992) | Forest soil microbial communities from Thunder Bay, Ontario, Canada - Black Spruce, Ontario site 2_A8_Ref_M3 (SPAdes) (version 2) | ecosystem: Environmental > Terrestrial > Soil > Boreal...
GATTACGCAGGTGGAGGCATCGGAAGATGCGAAATAAGCCCGCCCGCGGCGCGTCAATGCGAAGTACTTTCTGACCATGAATCCCAACCTGAAGTGGAAAGTCGTTTTCATCCTGGTTGTCATTCTCGGCTGCATCTATGGCCTTTTCGGCTTGCCGACGTTTCCCACTTCGGTGGCGGACCTAAAGTCGAATTTCGCGCAGCAGATCAAGCTGGGTCTGGACCTGCAGGGCGGCACGCACTTGATTTTGCAAGTGCAAGTGCAGGAAGCCATCGCGCAGGAGACGGACCAGACCGTCGATCGCCTCACCACGCAGATGCGCGCGAAGAATATCCGCTACGACGAAGTGCGCCGGCTGGACGACACGCACATCGTGGTCCGTAATGTTCCGTCCGACCAGTTGTCGGATTTTCGCGATCTAGTCTCGGCGCAACTGCAGAACGTCTGGGACATGTCCCCAACAGCCGGCGAGCCCTCAAGCTATACGCTTTCGCTCCGCCCCAGCGCGATTGCGGCCATCCAAGAACAGACCATGACGCAATCGCTCGAGACCATCGATCGCCGCATCAATGCGCTGGGTCTGACTGAGCCCACGATTCAACGACACGGCCGCAAAGACAACGAAATCCTCGTGCAACTACCGGGAGAAGGTGATCCGTCGCGCGCCAAAGCTGTTATTCAAGCAGGCGGCCAGCTGGAATTGAAATTGGTCGAGGACCCCACAACCTACCCGTCACAAGCGGCAGCATTGGCCGCGCACGGGGGCGTTCTGCCGCCGGGCACTGAGTTGGTTCCGGGCCGCTCCGAGAGCCGGGATCCAAACGCAGCCAGCGGAGAAGTTTGGTACGTGCTGAGCCGCGCGCCCGTGGTTACCGGGCGCGATCTGCGCGGCGCTACGGAAAATCGCAACAGCAACAATCCCGGCCAGTTTCAGGTCAACTTTAGCCTTTCGGCCGAAGGCGCACACCGCTTCGGGCCCTTCACCGAACAGAACGTCCACCGGCAGATGGCCATCGTGCTGGAACACCGCGTGTACTCCGCACCGGTCATCAACAGTCGCATCGACGATCAAGGTTTCATCGAAGGCAATTTTAGCCAGGAATCGGCACACGACTTAGCTATCGTGCTGCGCGCAGGCGCGCTTCCAGCTTCCATTAAGTATCTCGAGGAGAGCACCGTCGGGCCGTCCCTCGGCGCGGACTCCATCCGCCACGGCGTGCAGGCTTCAGTGCTGAGCTTGCTCGTAGTCATGATCTTCATGCTGGTCTACTACCGTCTGTCTGGCGCCAATGCGGTTCTGGCGCTGGTTCTGAACCTGGTCATTCTCTTGACCGCGCTGGCCACCTTCGGCGCCGTCTTGACGCTGCCGGGTATTGCCGGGGTCATTCTGACCATCGGCATGGGCGTGGACTCCAATGTTCTGGTCTTCGAGCGCATCCGCGAAGAGTTGCGCAACGGCAAGTCCCCGGCTTCCGCCGTGCAAGCCGGCTTCGACAAGGCCTTCCTCACCATTATCGACACGCACGTAACTACGGTGGTTTCGGCTTTCTTCCTCTTTCTGTTCGGCACCGGACCCATCCGCGGCTTCGCCATAACACTAACCATCGGTTTGATCGCCAACGTATTCACCGCGATCTACGTGTCTAAGACTATCTTCCAATATCACCTGACGAAGATGGACCGCCAGGCGGAACTGAGCATTTAAGCCGTACTAGGACTGTTAATTCTTTTTGCTGCAGATGAAAGCCGTGGGTACTTTGGACCCTTCCGTTCATCTAAATTTCGCTGGCTGAACGCCGGGAACAAAGGGATGCCCACTGGAGTCTAAAGAAGGGAAGTACGTGTGGCATGATCGAGTTCTTCAAAGAACCCAACATCGACTGGATGGGTAAAGCCAAGTATTTCTATGCCCTCAGCGGAATTCTCCTCCTGGCCGGCTGGACCTCTGTCTTTTTCAATCACGGATTGCGCTACGGCATTGATTTCAAGGGCGGCACTAACGTGGACGTCCGCTTTGCGCAACCTCCCAACATCGACGAAATCCGCAAGGGTTTGACGGTGCAGGGGCTAGGCAATAGTGAAATCCAAAGCGTCAGCAGCGGCGGCTTGGCCTCGAAATCCAATGAAGTCCTGATTTTCGTCGAGCAGAAAGGTCAAGGCGACGAGGCGGAAGATACCGCGCGCGCCCAAGTTATCACTGCTCTGAACTCTATCTACGGCGTGAAAGATTCCAGCAGACCGGACTTCAACGCCGCCACGCCTTCTTCCCTGGCGGCGCTGCTGAACGCCAACGACCCACTGCACCTGTCAATCAACGTCGGAGACCGCTATCAGCAACTGGCTAAGAAAATCCTCGCGTATCGCGATGACACCAAGGGCGGAGTAGTGACGAATATTGATGAACTCTCTGCCGTCGAAGGCGTGACGCCCCCGGTGCTCTCCACATTGAAAAGCAACTATGCTCTCGGGAGTTTTGCCATCCGCCACGTGGAGATTGTCGGCCCCAAGGTGGGCGGCGAGCTTCGCCGCCAGGCGATATACGTTACCCTCTATGCTTTGGCGGGCATGCTGGTATATATTGCCTTCCGATTCGAGTGGGTTTACGGGGCAGCTGCCGTCCTTGCGGTTTTTCACGACGTCTTAATTACCTTGGGCTTTTTTTCACTATTGAAATTTGAGATTTCGTTGACGGTCATAGCAGCGCTTTTGACACTCGTCGGATATTCCATGAACGACACCATCGTCATCTTCGATCGCATCCGCGAGAACAATCGCTTGCTGCGCCGCGAATCGTTCGCCGACGTGGTCAACAAATCCATCAATCAAACGCTTTCGCGAACAATCTTGACCAGCGGTTTGACGTTCCTTACCGTGCTCGTCCTCTTCCTGATGGGCGGCCAGGTGCTGCGCGCTTTCTCCTTTGCCCTGGTGGTGGGAATTGTGGTAGGAACGTACTCCAGTTTTGGCATCGCTGCTCCGCTCGTGGTCGCGTGGAATCGCTGGCGCGGTCAACAAGGAGCGGTAGCAGGTCCCGGACCCGCAGCCGGTAACAAACCCCGCGGAGGCGAAGCGGCCCCAGCGCGTCTCGCTCCTGTTGGGAGGAGGTAGTGAACCATGTTTGAGCAATTGGTTGTTTCGAGTCCGAACCCCTCGAAAACAAATAAGCCGTGGACGGTAGCGCTATCCATGATCGCGCAGACCATCTTCCTGGCCATTCTGATCCTTATCCCTCTGATTTACACGGAGGCGCTGCCCAAGACGATGATGGCGACGATGCTCACCGCTCCGCCACCGCCGCCGCCACCGCCGCCGCCACCCGTGCAGGCGCAGGTAGTGCACGTGAAGCCGCAGGTCCACTTGATGGATGCCGGCAAACTGGTGCAGCCGAAAGTTATCCCGAAAGATATCAAGATTATTAAAGAAGACGCGCCCGATGTCAGCGCCGGCATGCAAGGTGGTGTTCCCGGAGGCGTAGCTGGCGGCTCGATGGGCGGCGTGATTGGCGGCGTGATTGGTGGCATGGGTGGAGCACCGCCACCGCCGAAGCCCGCGCAGCAGCGCATTCGCCAGGGCGGAAGCGTGCAGGCTGCATTGCTGGTCAACAAAGTACAGCCCGTGTATCCCCCGCTTGCGCGGCAGACGCGTATCTCCGGTACCGTGCGTTTGCACGCCCTGATCTCCAAGTCCGGTTCAGTGGAGTCTCTGGAAGTCATCTCCGGACATCCTTTGCTGGTGCGCGCCGCGATGGACGCCGTGCAGCAATGGAGGTATAAGCCGACGCTGCTGAACGGCGAACCGGTGGAGGTCGATACCACGATCGACGTCATTTTCTCGCTTAACCAGTAATAAGGATTGTCGCGCCGGTCGTGGGGCCGGCGCGGCGTTCCGGGTTCCCGCATTGGATTTGCAAACACTCTAAGGAGCAAACGAATGTTAGCTACGATTTATGTCTATGCCATCCTGTTCCTGCAGTCGACCACGACTGGCTCGAACTGGGATCTGCGTTCCATGTGGTCGCAAATGAGTGCTCTTCCTCGCACCGTTGTGGTCATTCTGTTCGTTCTGTCCATCTATTCCTTCGGCGTCATGATCGATCGTGCGCTGATGTACAGCGCCGCACGCAAGCAGTCGCGCGTGTTCGTGCAGCAAGTTGCCGGGGCGTTGAAAGACGGCAAGTTGGACGAAGCCATCGCCATCGCCGAGCGCAACAAGAAGAGCCACATCGCCAAGGTGGTCGCCACCGGGCTCTCCGAGTTCCAATCGGCTTCGCAGCAAGTCTCCGACGCTGACGTAATCGAAGCGGCCAAGCGGGGTCTAGAGCGTTCGGTCGCGATTGTGCACGCGGAAATGAAGCGCGGGCTCTCCGCTCTCGCGACGATCGGGTCCACGGCGCCGTTCGTGGGACTGTTCGGTACGGTGGTCGGCATTTTGAACGCTTTCAAGGGCATCGAGCAGAGCAAGGCCACCGGTTTGTCCGCGGTCGCCGGCGGTATCGCGGAAGCTCTGGTCACCACCGCGCTTGGTCTTCTCGTGGCCGTTCCCGCGGTGTGGGCTTACAACTATTTCACCAACAAAGTGGAAGCCTTCGACGTGGAGATGGACAACTCCTCGATGGAGCTCATCAACTATTTCATCCTGCGTCGCGGCAGCAGGAAGTAGATAATCATGGCTGCGCCAGTATCCCACGCACGCTACAAGCCGCAAGTTGGGAGTCAGATGTCGACTCCCAACGTCATTCCCATGGCGGATATCATGCTCGTGCTGCTGATCATCTTCATGGTGGTCACGCCCATGTTGCAGAAGGATCATCCCGTGGACTTGGCCCGAACAAACACCGCCAAGGACATGCAGGATGCCGATAAAGATGACGCCATCGTCATCGCTGTGACGCGCGACGGTAACATCTTTCTTCGCACCACGCAGATTCGCAAGGAAGAGATTACCGCGCAAGTCAAAGACCGCATCGCCAACCGTCTCGACAAGACGGTGTACGTGAAGAGCGACGCGCGCGCCAAGTATGGCGACGTCGTCGCGGTGGTCGACGAAATCCGCTCCGCGGGCGTCGATCAAGTCGGGCTATTGACCGATCGGAACGAGAGAAATGCACCTCCGCCCCCTCCGCCGCAAGCGGACTAGCGGCCGGAGCTGGCACGCAGTAAGCATTCGTTTGCTGTCGTTTCTGGTAGCGCCGCGCTCTTCCCACAAGAGCGCGGCACACGGTTCGCAACACTCGCTAGGGGCGGGCCGACAGGAGAACCTCAATGGGAATGCAGGTAGGTGAAAGCAAGGGCGGTGCGATGGCGGAGATGAACGTCGTTCCGCTGATCGACATTCTGCTCGTGCTGCTGATTATTTTCATGGTCATCACGCCGCTGACGCCCAAGGGCTTGGACACCTTGGTTCCGCAGCCCAATCCGAACCAGCAGCAGAATCAGGAGCTGGAGAACAAAACCGTCGTGGTGCAAGTACTGACGAACGGCAAGGTCAAGATCAATAACGAAGACTCCACCTGGGATGCTGTCGGCCCGCGCCTCGAGCAAATTTTCAAGGATCGCGCCGAGAAAATCGCTTTCGTTAAAGGCGATAGCGATGTACTGTTTGGCGAAGTCGCGCGGGCCATCGACATCATGCGCGGCTCCGGCATCGATAAGGTTGGCTTGATCACCGCAAAACTCGAAGCTGGTCAGTAGTTTTTCGCTGGATGTGAGAGTCCTCCTCGCGGGAATTTCGCTCACGAGGTGGCTCATGGGAATCGCAGTTGGCTCGAACCGCGGAATCTTCGTCGAAATGAACGTCGTTCCGCTGATTGACGTCTTGCTGGTGCTGCTGGTCATCTTCATGATCATCCCGCACAAGCAGGCGGGCATGATGGCGCAGTTGCCGCAGGCCGCCGAACCTGGACGGGTTGATCCGCAGCCCTCGGTAATCGTGGTGCAGGTGCTCGCCGACGGATCCTTGCGGATCAATCAAGAAGCGGTTGGCTGGGAGGCGTTGCGCGATCGTCTCGAGGAAATTTTCATGCTGCGCGCGAATCGCACGGCGTTTGTTCGCGGCGAGAACGAAATCGAGTTTCAGGTGGTAGCCCGGGTCATAGACGTTATGCGCGCGGCGGGTGTAAGCTCTGTGGGCCTGATGACTCCCGCGCTAGAAAAGACTGCCGAAACAGATTAAGTTGCCCTCGCAGGGCGGACGTGAATCCAAGCGCTGCCGATTCACATCGCGGTGGCGCATAGTGGGGATGGATGCTTCGATGAATGATGCTTCGCTTCAAGTCGCTCGCCGCTTTGCCGCGCTAGTCGCGGTCTTGGTTCTCGTCGTCGCGGCTTCGGGTTGCAACAAGCTGAAGGCTCGCGACCTGCTCAATAAGGGTGTCGCGGCCTTCAAAAATGGCCAGTCAGACGCGGCCATCGAGTATTTCAAGCAAGCCAAGGAAGCCGATCCAGATCTCCTGAACGCCCGCTTGTATCTCGCCACCGCCTACGCCAGCTTGTATATTCCCGGCGCGCCTTCCAAGGAAAACCTCCAGCGCGGCGAACAAGCGGTGGCGGAGTTCAAGGAAGTGCTCGACAAGAATTCTGATAATCTTTCGGCGATCGACGGTATCGGTTCCATCCTTTTCCAGATGGGCGGCCAGCCCTTTGACCCCAAGAAATTTGAAGAGTCCAAGACCTACCATCAACGCCACATCCAGCTAAAGCCCGACGATCCGGAGCCCTATTACTGGATCGGTGTGATTGACTGGACTCTCGCGTTTCGCGCCAACGGCGAAATGCGCATGGACTACAACAAAAAGAATATCAAGAAGCAGGTACGCGACGATCAGCCCTTGCCTCCGGCTATTCGCGGAGAATATGCCAGTAAGTACGGACCGCTCATCGAAGAAGGCATCAACGATCTGCAAAAGGCTATCTCCCTCAGGCCGGATTACGATGACGCCATGGCCTATCTGAATCTCTTATACCGCCGCAAAGCGGACATGGTGGAGAGCCAGGACGAGCGCGCCGCCCTGCTGAAGCAAGCCGACGACTTGGTCGACAAGGTCAAGGAAATCAAGCAGAAGCGCTCCGAGCAACCGCAACCGGGCTCGTAAGCTTGCCGAGCGCAGCAGTTCATTTTTACAGAATAGACTAATTCCCGAAGGCGTCCTGAAGGACGCCTTCTTCCATTTTTATCCCTTCGGAGCCTCCCGCTCGCGCCGAAACCCGCTTCGGCGTAAACTAGGTCATGCCGTCTCCGAGCAACGTACCTTTGAATTTCCACAGAGACCGCACCGAGCGCCAGCTCGACGCTCGCCTCGACGAATTACTCGCAAAGCTCCGCAAGAACCGCCCCTCCGAAGATCCCTGGATGGTGCGCCGCGCCTACGAAATCGCGGGCGAACGTCATCACGACCAACTGCGCAGCTCCGGCGAACCTTATATGACCCATTTGCTGGAGGTGGCCCACATTCTCGCGGATATGCGCCTGGACGCCACTACCCTCACCGCGGCCATTCTTCACGATGCCATCGAGGATACCGAGTATCCCGTCTCGCGCATCGAGGAGCGCTTTGGAGCGGAAGTCGCCCGGCTGGTCGAAGGGGTCACCAAAATCGGCCGCCTGAACATGATGGCGCCGGAGGCACGCCAAGCGGAAAACGTGCGCAAGATGCTGCTGGCCATGGTGAACGACGTGCGCGTCGTTCTCGTGAAACTCGCAGATCGTCTACACAACATGCGCACGCTGGAATATCTGGACGCTGTCAAGCAGCAGCGCATTTCCCGCGAGACGCTGGACATCTATGCGCCAATTGCCCACCGGCTCGGCATGGGCATTGTCCGCGGCGAACTGGAAGATTTGGCCTTCCGCTACCTCGAGCCCGAATCCTTTTTCGCTTTGCAGAAAGAAGTCACGGAGAAAGCTCCTATTCACCAGAAATTTCTGGAAGAAGTGCAGACGACGATCCGTTCCAAGCTCGTGGAAAATGGCATTCCCGCGGAGCTCGAAGCCCGCGTGAAAGGCCTGTACTCCTTGCATCAGAAAATCGTGCGCCAGCAGCGCGCTCTCGATCAGGTGTATGACCTGCTCGCCGTTCGCGTGGTCACTGACACTGAACGTAGCTGTTACGCCGCGCTCGGTGTAGTGCATCACATCTGGCGGCCGGTGCCCGGGCGCTTCAAAGACTACATCGCCATGGCTCGACCCAACCTCTACCAATCCTTGCACACCAGCGTTCTGCACTCCGGCCAACCCTTTGAGGTGCAGATTCGCACCCAGGAAATGCACCGCATCGCCGAAGAAGGCGTCGCGGCGCACTGGAAATACAAGGACGGTAAGCCCGCGCAAGAAGACGACCAGCGCATCACCTGGATGCGGCAACTCATCGAATGGTCTCAGGAACTGGAAGAGCCCGGGGAATTTCTGTCGACGCTGAAGATCGATCTCGCCCCCGTCGAAGTGTATGCATTTACCCCCAAAGGCCGCGTCCTGGAATTACCGCGCGGCGCCACGCCCGTGGATTTCGCGTATCAAGTGCATACCGAAGTCGGCCACCAGTGCGTGGGCGCCAAGGTCAACGGCCAAATGGTGGCGCTGCGCCACGAAATCGTCAGCGGCGACGTGGTGGAAGTTCTCACGCAAAAAGGCCACACGCCCAGCCGCGACTGGCTCAGCTTCGTCAAATCCTCGCACGCTCGCAGCAAAATTCGTCACTGGATCAATCTGCAAGAGCGCGAAGAAGCCATGGAGATGGGCCAGCGACTGCTCGAAAAAGAAGCGCGCCAGTTCGGCCGCAGCCTCAAGAAAATCCCTGAAGCCGACATGCTGAAACTGGCCGCCGATTGGGGTCTTTCTCAAGTGGCCGACATTTACGCTGCGGTCGGTTTCGGGAAATATTCCGCGCGCCAGGTGCTCACTCGCGTCCTGGGCGAGACCGCTAAGGGTGCGGAACCTGCGACCGAAGATGCCAAGCCGACGCTGGTCAAGGCCGTCAAGCGCATGCTGGGTATCGGGGAAGCGCCGCTCATCGTCAAAGGGTACGACGATCTCCTGGTGTATCGCGCCAAGTGCTGCAATCCGATTCCGGGTGACGACATTATTGGCTACATCACGCGCGGCCGCGGCGTAGCGGTGCACACCCGCGCCTGTCCCAACGTGCAAAGCCTTCTTTATCAGACCGAGCGTCGCATCGCCGTCGAGTGGGGCGGCGCGGGTGCCGCCACCTTCCAGGTGCAGCTCATGATCCGCGCCAAGGACCGCGCCGGCTTATTGGCGGAGATCACCGCGGTCATCAGCGGCGCGGGCTCGAACATTCACAGTTTGGAAAGCCGTCCCGACCGCTTGAACGCGCGCATCGACGCCAGCCTGGAAATCGCCGACCGGCGCCAGCTCGAAACCATTCTCGCCAACATCCGCAAAGTATCCGGGGTCTACGACGTCGAGCGCGTTTATCAAGCCTAGATGTCCGCGAAACAACTAAGCGCTAAAAACTTAGAACTGGAAGGGCCTGTCCGGAAGCACAAGTATCCTCCACGGCACATCTCCGCGCGGCTCGGGTTGTCCCTCGTTACAATGGAAGCATGAAGTCTCGCACGCTGCTCCTCGGTGCTTGTGTCCTCTTCGCGGGTGGCTGCCACCAGCATCCGCTGACCGACTATCGTCCGCTCGACCAAGCCGGCATGTGGTCCAGCGGACTCGAACAACTCAAAAAGCTCGACACTTCTGATTCCGAAGTGGCGCAACTAGTGAAGCTTAAGCAGGTCCGGCTCAGCGATGACACCTGCGTCGCGCTGGTAGCCGCCGCACACGAAAGGAAACACCCCTTTGCCAGTGGCGATGCCGCCGCAAATCTTGCCGGCGCCGGTTACTCCGAAGCGGAAGTTCTGGAAATTGGCCGCGCCGATAAACTCGACTCCATCAGTGGCGACGCTGTGACTCTGCGCTTAATCGGCCTCTCCGACAACTTCGTTCAAATTGTTCTTCACCGTCATCTGCAGGGAATTCGAACACTCAGCAGCCCCGAAATCGCGCGCCTAAAGAATACCGGGCTCACCGAAAAACAAATTCTCGAGCGCATCAACTCCGGGATGACCGATGCGCAAGCGGATCGCGAAATTGCCGGACGCGAAGCTGCCCGCAATCATGCCGGCACCGGCTTTAGCCGTGTGCGCGGCCGCAAACCTCGCTGACCAGCCAATTTGCGCGCGAATCCTGCGCGATGCTTTTTGCTTGCAAACGCCTTCCCCCGCTACAATCTTAGAGTTTTGACACGAATCCTCCGCTCGCGCATCTTGCTAACACTGCTGCTGCCTACAGTAGCGTGCTGGAGTACAGCGTGTACGGCCGCCTTCGGCCCGGGGTACGAAATCATCAAGCAGGAACTGAATGTTCAATTCCGATCCGCTCCCGAACCCGTCATCCGAATCGACGCAACCTATCAGCTCAAGAACACCGGTAACCAACCCCTGTCGTCTCTCGAACTGCGCCTCCCGGGACGCCGCCGCTTTCATTTTGCCGATCCACGCGCGGAATGGGATAAGACCGCGCTCGGCTTCGAGCCCTCTCCCGATAATCCGCGCAACGTGCAACTGAAGTTCCCGCAACCGTGGAAAGTTTCCTCACGCCACACGCTACATCTCGCCGTCGAATACCAGCGCACCGCTGCCGATGAAGCGGTCTTGAGTTTCACGCCCGACGCTTTCTTCCTCCCGGCGCAGGGCTGGAGCCCGGAATTGCTGCCGGCGCGCGGAATTTTCGCCACCGGTGGTGTCCCGCCCGCTAAGTGGAATCTCGTGGTGAAAATTCCGGACGGTTTTCTGGTCCACACGAGCGGCCATATCAAGCGCCAGTCAAAGACTTCACGCGTCGGCGGCGCGCAAGTTGTCCGCGCCTTACAAGATTCCAAAGATGGGTATCCGTTTGTCGTCGCCGGTCGCTTCTCTGCAACCAAGCTTGACGCCGACGGCCACACCGTGAATCTTTGGACGCGATCGCCGCAAAACGCGGACGCTCTCTCCCAGCCCAGCGAAGCGCTCGTCCGCGCCATTCGCGCGTACGACTCCATGTTCGGGCAGCGCCTTCAAGAATCCGATGACCTATGGATCGTCGAGTGCCCCGTAGAGACTGGATGTTTTTCTAACAGCAGCTCCACGTACAGCCAACTAATCTACGGAGCAAACGAAAAGGCGTCTTCGGAGATGGCCTCAATCGATACAGTAATGGTCGACCTGACCGGCGGAGCTCCGCAAATCGCTGCCGCCGCGCCCTCCCTGGCCGCAAGCTGGCTAGGCTACGGCAGAAGTCCCGGCTTCTTCGAGCAAGACCCGCCGCTTTCCGCGCTGCCGGCATTTGCCTCCGCCCGCGGCCGCGAATCCGCGGGCGGCTCCGAATCTCGCGCGGCGATAATCCGCCGCGTCCTACGCGCCATTCCCGCACAGGCATTGCCCGGCCAACCGCCCGCTACAACAGAAGACGCGACCGTCTTGCGCGCCAAGAGCTTTCTTTTTTTCTACGGACTACAGGATCGTTACGGACCGGAAGTCTGCAACGCCGCGCTTCGCCACATGCTCGAGGCGCGCCACGGCGGCGGTTTCAATCTTGATGATTTGATTGCCGCCCTGGAGCAGGAGTCCCACCAAAACGTCGCGCAATTCGTGCGTCTGTGGATGAAGCATCCCGGCGTTCCTGGCGAGTTCCGCGCCCGCTACGAAGATTCCAAGCCATCGGCTTTCAACGTCAAGGAGCATATCCCATGAAAAATGTCGTCATCACCGATCGCGGCCCGAAGCCCATTGGACCCTACTCACAGGCCATCAAGGCCAACGGCCTGGTTTATCTTTCGGGACAGGTCGCGCTCGATCCCAAATCCGGAGAGCTGATTGGCGCCGACATTCGCCAACAGACCGAGCGCGTCCTCGAAAATATCAAAGGCATTCTGGAGGCCGCTGGCGTGAACCTTCACCACGTCCTCAAGACCACCGTCTTCCTCAAAGATATGAACGATTTTGCGGCCATGAACGAAGTGTACGCTCGCTATTTCACGTCCGCGCCGCCCGCGCGTTCCACCGTGCAAGTCTCGCGACTTCCCAAAGACGCCCTCGTGGAAATTGAAGTCATCGCCGCCGCGTAGACGGTGCAAGAAGATTTTGCGCGTCGGAGGAATCAGACAACGGAAGGTAGCAATGTGCAGTGAAAATTTCGGGGCTTATTGCGAATTGGCGAAACGGCTCCGCCACATCGGCGAACGCGTCTCGCAAAACGAATAAACTAGTAATCAGATCATTCGAAACTGTTAAGGCTTGTCCGGGCTTTCCAACGCTTCCGATACCGCATACCACGTCACCAGTGCGGTGACTCCAATCGCATACCAGAGGAACTTGCTCTTTCCCGGGTGAATTGGCCGGTTATTGCCCCAAGACGCCGGACTTGGTGCCGGTTCCCCAGCGCGCGGTGCCGCTTCCGCATCCAAGATAACTCGGTACGACGTTCCTTCGGGTATCACGCGAATGTCGTCGTCTACCGCGATGGTTAGCGCCCCCCGTGAGCATCGCACTACCAACTCTTTAGGCCCTACAATCGTTACGTTGCCCACCGTCGGTTCATCCGTCTGCGGCCTGAAAATCGCTGTGCCCGCTTTCAGTGCCAAAGCGCGAGCGCCGGCGGTCGAAAACACTGCGCCCCCCCGAGTCAACGTCGCTTGCGGGATTTCGCCTTCCAGGCCCCAAGTTAGACCACTTTTTGCGGTTAGTAGCAGACGCGCTGCTCCGGCGCGCAGTTGCAGGCTTCCCTTCTCATCCGTGTCCAGTTGATCGCCCACGAAAATTGTGGTTCCTGCAGACGCCTCCGCGGTACCCACGTGTGCTTGATAGGCAGACACCACCATCCCCATTCCGGTCGGAGATTTCGCGGAAACCGGTGGCGCGACTGAACTAATTGATAATAATAGACTTAAGCAAACACAAGCGCCTTCGCGCAAACGCGCCATATCTTCTCCGAGAGGGCTACAAAATAAGCATAGGGACTGCCCCCGGTTGCCGTCAATCTGTAAACCCGGGGTACGTATTTAAAGTCGCACCTTTACAGGATTCGCTGTACGCAATTCGCGCCTAGTACCGCGCTTATAGCGCTGTTACAATACCTTCAACACGTATGGCTGATTGGAAGCAGATCACCGCGCGCATTCGCCGCGCACGCACGGGCAAAGACCCCGCGACGCAACTCTCGAACCTATATCAGAAGACTCGAGACGCCATGGTCGCGTTCGAGCTCGCCCGTTTTTTTGAAACAGCCGGGCAGAATGGCGAAGCCGCCAAGTGGTATTCCACCGCTGCAGAACGCTTTCGTCGCGCCGACTGGAAGACGAAGGCGCAAGAAGCCGCGGTGCGTCTTGGTGGACAACCGGACGGCCCTCCCGTTACGTTGTCTGAAGATTCCCATTTCGCGTCGCCGGTTGTCGCAGCACCCGAACCGGGAATGCCGTTCGAGCACACCGCCAACACCTTTGAAGCCATTGTTGCCCCAGCGGAAGAAGCAGCAGCGGACGAAACCGTGCGGTCTCCAGTTGGATCCAGTGCCCGTACAGGGCCAACTCGCCGTCGGGGACGTCGTGGCGGCCGCAATCGCCGCCGTACCGGCGCGGGCGCAAAAGGTGCGGCTCTTCCAGCCCCCCAGGAAACGGCGTCGCTCTCGACGCGCCACCAGCCCCCTCCCCCGGTCGATGAAGTTCCGGAGTCGCGATTTGGCCGCGTCAGCGAATCTGTTTCCACGCTCAAGCTTCCCGTCGACGCCATCTCGGAATCCGCCGGTCCTTCCTTGCGCGGCCGTTATGGCGATCCGGGCTTGTCGTCCCGGCTAAGTCTTCTGGAGATGCAGTTTCGCCGCCTTTTGAGCTGCTCTCCCCTTCAACTGGATTCCGCGGAGCGCGCTCCGGCCGGCCCAGGCGTTTTGCTGCTCAGCGATTCGGATCTCACCACGAACTATTACGTCGAGGCTTGCCAGACGCTCCGCGTCGCCATCGCCAATCTGTTGCGGGGAGGCGCAAGCCGTCGCGGCGCCGATTCGCTGAAGCCGCAACTCGCGGACCATCTCGGCATCGCCGAATCCCGCGTCCCCAAATATCTCGCTGAGCACTGTGTCGTGCGCTACCTCCAACTCGATGACAATGCTTCTTACTTCGCTCATTTCGTGATTGCCGTTTTGCGTCCTATCCTTAACGAATAGTCTTCTAGGCCCCGCCGGCTCCGCGATTTGCCAAGAAACTGCAAACTTGTAGCTCCCGATCTCCTAGGAGTAACCCCCTTCGCTCCAGCCCGCAGATCTCCGTTCGCGGGCATTTATTGCCGTTCGCGCGCGCTTTTCCACAGTTCGCGGCAAGATACTGGCTTCTCGCCCTGCTTACCTTCAAACTATACAAGTCCAAAGACTTATTGGACGTTTCTACCCGGCGTGTTACGGTATTTGAGGCTCGGGGGCAATCGTCGTGTTCCGCACGGCGCTTGGCGGGCTTCTCATAACGCATGGAAATTCAGAAGCATCTTTGAAAGTGGAGGGTAGAGGTTTATGCCGAATCGAGTAGGCACGCAAGTGATGCGAGCGGTCGACGCTACGATCTGCAAAGCGGCTGGCATCACGTTCAACACCATTCAGTTTTTCAACAAGCGCAATCCGAATCCGTCGTTTACCCCGAAGTGGTCGGATAAACCGCTTCTGAAGTCCTGGGAAAAGACCAAGCCGACCCTCGGCTGGCCGCGGCAGACCGATTCGCTCTGTCCCGATTGCGTCAAAGAAGCGCGCGAAGCCATCATTCATGGCAAAAAAGATTGGCGCGACCTTATGAACGAAAAGGTCGGCGAAATCAAAGCGCAAATTATCGAGCGTGATGGCGAAGTTTGGATGGTCAAAGACTGCCCTGTCCACGGCCATTACGAAGACATGATGGCTATCGACGCCAAGTTCCTCGACCACATCGAAAAGCAGTTCCCCGGCCGCGATATTCCTGCGCACAACGACGAAGATCTTCACAAACACGGTTCCAGCACCGTGCGCTACGGCCGCGGCTCCGTGCTCACCGTTGACCTCACCAACCGCTGCAACATGATGTGCGACCCCTGCTTCATGGACGCCAACCAGGTTGGCTACGTCCACGAGCTGGGCTGGGACGAAATCCAAGAAATTCTCGATAACGCTCTGCGTATCAAGCCGCGCCGCCAGATGTCCGTGCAGTTTTCGGGCGGTGAGCCGACCATGAGCCCGTATTTCCTCCAAGCCGTCGCGCACGCCCGCAAAATCGGTTACAACAGCGTGCAGGCCGCCACCAACGGCATCGAATTCGCCAAAAGCAAAGAGTTCTGCAAGAAGGCCTTTGAAGCTGGCATGCGCTACGCCTACCTGCAGTTCGATGGCATCGGCAACGACGCCAACGGCCATCGCCAGGTCGGCAATCTGTTCGACGTTAAGCTGCGCGCCATCGAAAACATGCACGAAGCCGGAATCGAAATCGTGCTGGTCGTCACCATCGTCAACAACGTCAACAACGATCAGGTCGGCGCCATCGTGAAATTTGCGATGGAAAACCCCAAGAAGATCGCCTTCGTCAGCTTCCAGCCCGTTTCCTTCACCGGACGCGACGAAGACATTACCCCGGAACGCCGCCTGCGCCAGCGCTACACCCTTTCGCATCTTGCGCAAGACGTCAGCAACCAGGTCGGCAAAGTCGAACCGACGCGCGACTGGTTCCCCATCTCCTTCATCGCTACCTTCGCCGGTTTCTCCGACCTCGTTCACGGTCCTGATTCGCAGTGGGGCGCGCTCTCTTGCGGTTGCCATCCCAATTGCGGCGTTGGCACCGCGATCATGATCAACAAAGAAACCAAGGAATGGGCTCCGGTTCCGCGCTTCCTCGACGCCCAGCAGTTGGTCAAGGACGTTACCGCCATCACCGATGCGGCACGCGGCAAAGCCTTCTCCAACTTTATGATGGCTATGGCGCTCCTGAAAAACTACAAAGCCTTCCAGGGCCCAAAGGGTTTGACCCTCTACGACCTCTTCAAGAAATTTGACAAGACCTGGGCGCTCACCAAGGACTCCGAGAAGAAATACGGTCGCACTTCTCCGGATCGTAAGTTTGACGACGCCATGAAGCGCCGCCAGGATCCATGGAACTTCCTATTTATCGCCGGCATGTGGTTCCAGGATCTCTTCAACTACGATTTCCGCCGCACGGAAATGTGCATCATCCCGTACGCCACGCAGCAGGGCGAAATTTCCTTCTGCGCGTACAACACCGGTATCGGCTGGCGCAAGATCATCGAGAACATGCATAAGAACGCGACCGTCGCCGAGTGGTACAAGACGCACGGCAAGCATGAGATTTACGCCAAGGGCAAGAAGGTCGATCTCAACACCTACGAACACTCTTTGAGAATCGATGCCGATGACGCCGCGCGTGTCCGCCATCTCGAACACGATATTCCGCAGACCGCCGCGGAAGAAGATCGCGCTCGCCGCAAGAGGGCCTACGAAGAACAAGCCAAGGTCCGCGCCATCTACGAAGAGCTAGTCCTGAAGAAGGCCCAGCCAACCGTGGTGCAGATCGGCTCCGTGAGCGACATCGCCAAAGCCGTCCCAGCCAACTTCGCCAACGCCGGCAAGCCCGTAAGCATCGCCCCAGCCAGCGGCAACGGTAACGGCCCCTCTAACGGCAATGGCCATTCCAACGGCAACGGCCACAGCAACGGCAATGTCACCAAGAAAGAAGAATCCGCCGAAGCCGTAGCCGGCGACTAATTTTCACCGTAGGGGCGCAGCACCACTGCGCCCCATCTCGGCAAAATTGATGTGGCGAACACCGTAGGTTTCCTTAACCCTCCGCATGTGCGGAGGACTTTTCGTTTAGGTGCCTATTGTTTGACGTGCTCTGGCACCGGGGATAGACTCGAATAATGGCAAGAATTGCGATTCACGAGAAACAGAACGGAAACCGCGAATACAGTTTTACCGTCGTTTTCGAGCCCCTTACAGAAAGCATGAGAGTTCGAAAGAACGGTAAGAAAATTCGCCGCGTCCGAAATCCTCCCTTTCCTGGATATCAAGTTACCGTGCCGATGTTGCCCGGCCTGGCCACCTACGGCCGAACGCTCGGCGAAGCACGCACCATGGCGCGCGATGCTATTCGGTGCCACCTCGAGGGACTTCGGAAAGATGGAGAACGCATTCCGGACGAAAAGAACGCCCGGAAAGAAAAGTTGCGCGTTGCGCTTAGTGCATGAATGCCACGTTTGCCCGTCCTGAAACCGAAGGAAGTCCTACGTGCACTATTAAGAGCAGGTTTTGAGATTCACCACCAGTCCGGAAGTCACGCGCAACTGCGGAATCCGCAAAAACCACACCTGCGCGTTACTGGCATGATCGATTTGATCTTCCGTTGCCGATTTTGAAAAGCATCCTTCGGCAGGCCGAAATGACCGCTGAGGAGTTTTTAAAGTATCTTTAGAACGGTAGGTACCAGCTTATGCCCATCTACGAATATCTCTGCGAAGAATGCGCCACACGCTTCGAGCGCATCGTCCTCAGTAAGCAGCAGGAAATCGCCTGCCCCAAGTGCGCCAGCAAGAAAGCCGCAATTCAACTCTCCGTCTTCGTCACATCCAGTGGTTCCGCCAATGGCGCCTCAGCCAAGTCTTCGACCAACTCCGGCGGCGGAAGCTGCTGCGGAGGCGGCTGCGGCTGCCACTAATGGCCATGGATATCCTTTTCGTAATTTTTGCCGCCATTCTGCTGATCGCTTTAGTAGCCGGCGTGCGAGAGTTACGATCCCAAGGACTACCGCAGGGTTCGGCGCAGATGGACCTGGGAGCAGACGGGGGTTCCGATCTACAGACAGATGGAGCCAGCCACACGGTTCATTGCGATCACGGGGCCGACGGGGTACACTGTGGCTTTGATGGTGGAGGCGGACACCACTGATTTAGTATCAGACGGTTGATATCGATCTACTGCGGCCGCGAATACCGAGCAATATTCCCCGGCACCGAAATCCCC